>ERZ773216.37-NODE-37-length-147541-cov-8.626039_pt1 | contig 147541 bp, 141 predicted proteins | sample MGYA00511259_ERZ773216 | MGnify/ENA primary metagenome ERZ773216 (study PRJEB29015, sample SAMEA2737764) | human gut metagenome | biome: human gut; feature: human-associated habitat; material: faeces | place: China | collected 2012 ... | reverse complement strand
GGAAAGAAAACTTTTGGATATGATGAACCAATTATCTATAAGCGAGTATAATCCAAGAATGGAATATTGCGATAAATTCCTGTTCGTTGGGCTAAAAGGAGGAGAAAAATGAGATATCCGAAATTTTTAGAAAAAGGTGGAACGATTGGCTTTGTTGCGCCATCTTTTGGTTGTAATATAGAACCATATCGGACAGCATTTGGTCATGCACTTGATACATTCCATGCTAAGGGCTATCAGACGGAGCTTGGTCCAAATTGCTATGAAGGCTGTGGCATTGGTATCAGTAATACGCCGGAGAAATGCGGTCAGGAGATTAATGAAATGTACACATCAAAGAAAAATGATGTTCTGATATCCTGCGGCGGTGGAGAGCTGATGTGTGAGACTCTTGATCATATTGATTTTGAACGCTTAAAGAAAGCAGATCCGAAATGGTTTGTGGGATATTCGGATAATACGAATCTGACTTATCTGCTGACAACGATCTGTGATACAGCTTCTGTTTATGGCCCATGTGCGGCAGCGTTTGGCATGGAGCCGTGGCATGCATCGATAGAAGATACATTTGCACTGCTTTGCGGTGAGAAGAAAAGCCTGCAGGGATATCGTGGATATGAGAAGGAATCCCTAAAGGATGAAGAACATCCGCTTACACCGTATAATATCACTGAACAGAAAGAACTTCATCTGTATGAAACGGATGCGACGCATGGATCGATTGCTGTCGATGAAGTATTCATGGCAGGCAGACTGATCGGTGGCTGCATGGACTGTCTGGTGAATCTGCTTGGAACGAAATTTGATAAAACAACGGATTTTCTGGAACGCTATAAAGAGGATGGATTCATTTGGTTCTTAGAAGCCTGTGATCTGAATGTGATGGCGATCCGCCGTGCTATGTGGCAGATGGAGCATGCGGGATGGTTCCGATATGTGAAGGGCTTTCTGATCGGACGCCCGCTGGTGTATGGACAGGAGATGATGGGGCTTGACCAGTATCATGCGGTACTGGACATTATCGCCCACCACAATGTGCCGGTTATCATGGATGCCGACCTTGGTCATATCGCACCGATGCTGCCACTGATCTGCGGCAGCTATGCGAACATCACCGCTACCGGAAACAACCTTGTGGTTGACATGAAGTTGAAGTAGAATATTCCCATTCGGGGAAGTGTTTTTGTGGATAAGAATATCTTTTAAGCGCATGACAGCCCATCGTTTAAGAATCGATAGTGCAGTCGACTGAGTTTCCTATGATATTACAAAACGGCTGAATTGGTTATACTCTGGCACTAACAAAACAATAGCATAGATTTCGTTATATAATGCATATTGCCAGCGAATGCGGGTGCATGTCTGAGCCCGTAGGGCGAGTTTGCACAGGAGCATGAGCGGATAAGGCATATGCATTAAATAGAAATCTATGCTAGTTTTTTATGTGTCAGAGTATAAGCAATCCAGCCACTTGGAAAATCAAGGCTAAATGCAGTATTCGTCGCCGGCTTCAGGTCGGCTGTTGCAGAGGTCTGCGATGGTGGTTGTGTCAACAACGCTGCAGATCGCACTGTAGAGCTGCTTCCACAGATTGTAAGTGGAGCAGATGGATTCACGCTCACATTCAGGCGCATCCTCTTCGACACAGGCAACAGGGGCAAGCGTTCCTTCTGTCAGACGAAGAACTGCACCGACTGTAATGTCTTCCGGTGCTTTTCGTAACAGGTAGCCACCCTGTGGACCGCGGACGCTTCGGACAAGTCCGCCGGAATTTAATATAGAAATGATCTGTTCCAGATATTTATCAGAGATATCCTCGTTTTTTGCTACATCCTTTATGCTGACCGGCTTACCATTAGAGTTGGCTGCAATATAGATCATAAGCCGTAATGCATATCTTCCTTTTGTTGATATTTTCAATGTAATACACCTCCAAATTACACTATCATAATTCATACTAATTATCTATGAATTGATTATACACCAGTTTAAAAGAAAAAGCTACAGAAATATTTCTATTTTCCTATTGATAAAGTAGGAATATAAAAGTAAGAAATAAAAATTGAGTTTTCATCAATAATTTGGTATATTGATTTTGTAAAAGGTGGTATATGGGGAATTGGTACTGACTGTTTCTATAAGAAATAGGATAGGATATAGTCAGACCAAACGACAATATAACGAGGGTATGGCAATCTGACAATTTATTGTCAACGAGCACGTTTTTCAATGGGGTATTAGGAAGATCGTTCAGGATACAGGCAATAGAATACTGCCGTCATCTCGATATTGACGTTTCACATCCAACCGGTCAAGGTCTTCGACCGGATTCAATCCATTCTTTTCTTTCGGTGTGTCCGCTACCGTAGGAAAGCATAAGCGGATAATATAAAAACGATATGGAGGAATAAGGAATGAAGAAAAAATTTCTAAGCCTTCTGTTAGTGTTGTGCTTTGTTATGGCATTTGGTTCAATAACAGCACTGGCAGCAGAGGGACAAACAACAGACATATGGGATGGTACAGCAGATACAAGCTGGTACACGGGTCATGAGACAGAGAGTGAGTACCATATAACGACGGCAGAACAACTTGCCGGACTTGCGCAGCTTATTAACACAGGTACTATAACCTTTAAGGGAAAGACTGTTTATTTGGATAATGATCTTGATCTGGATAAACGTGAATGGATATCCATTGGAAAAGGTAAAGGTGGAAATCAGGCAGCATATAGTTTCTGTGGTATATTTGACGGACAGGGACATGTAATTTCTAATTTGTATTCCCGTGATTCGCTGATGCCAAAAACGAATGTGGGGGATGATAAGGAAAATTGTTATAGACAGGGCTTATTTGGAAATGTCTATGATGGTGAGGTCAAGAATCTTGGTATTGAAAATGCTGATATTATAGTTGATCTCAATGATGCATCTACATATGGAAAAGGTATATTAGTAGACTGGCTTTGTAATTCCAAAATTACAAATTGCTGGACATCCGGTTCTATTTCGGGTGGGGCATATCTGGAGCATTATGTTGGAGGAATTGCAGGATGTACCTTGAAAAATAGTACTCTTGCAGGATGTTATTCGACTGCAACTATTACAGGAAATTATAAGGGGACTTATTATGAAGAAGAAAATGTAAATGTAATGACGTATTTTGACTGCCTGGGTGGTATTGCAGGAGGAATGCTAGATGGAAGCCTTACAGTCGAAGATTGTTGGTTTTCTGGAAAAATCAATGTTAATTCTGTACAGGCAACGGTTGGTGGAATGGTTGGATATTCAGACAATGCAAGTGTTACTAATTGTATGGTAACTTCTGCAGACCTTGCTGCAGATAAAGGTGGTAATACTTGCTGGGTTGTCTATAGTGGATCTAGTCTTGGTACGGCAGAAAACAATTACTGGCCGGCAGATGACCGGTATCAGGCAACGCTTCTTAAAGAGCAGGATGGAACTGCTGTGTCAGATTTCACATCTGCGGATGTGCTTTCCGGACTTCAGGCAAAGCAGGGAGCAGGCATTGAATGGGTAGCAGGAATCGATCATCCTACATTTGCATGGGATGACAGAAATATTCCGGCAGATTATACAGCAGTTGATGCGGCTATTGCAAAAGCGGACAAGATAGATGGAACACTGTATTCTAATTATGAAGATGTAAAGGCGGCCATTAATGCTGTTGACCGTAAAAAGAGCAAGTATGAGCAGAAGATAGTAGATGCAATGGCAAAATCTATTGAGGATGCGGTTGCAGGTCTGAAAGAGAAAGACAACAATAAAGATAATAATACTCCGGTTAATCCAGAGACAAAGACATATACCGTAACATTTAAAGCTGCAGGTGGAAGCGCAGTTAAGGCGCAGAAGGTAGAAGAAGGTAAGTTAGTAAGTAAGCCGAAAAATCCAACAAGAAAAGGTTATAAATTTGCAGGCTGGTATACAGGAAAAACTGCATATAAGTTTGATACCCCGGTTAAGAAAAATCTGACTCTGACAGCAAAATGGACTAAAATCAAGGTGAAGAAGATCAAGATCGCAGGAATATCCAAGCAGATCGCAGCAGGTAAAAAAGTCAAGCTGAAAGCAACCGTAACTCCAAAGACTGCAGCAAATCGTACAGTAAAATGGAAGAGCAGCAATAAGAAATATGCAACTGTAAATTCCAAGGGTGTTGTAACTGTAAAGAAAGCAGGAATAGGCAAGAAGGTAACGATAACAGCAACCGCAAAGGATGGAAGCGGAAAGAAAGCAACCTATCGTATAAAGATCATGAAGAAAGCTGTTAAGAAAATTACCTTAAAAGCATCAAAAACAAAAGTAACTGCCGGTAAAAAGGTAACAATAAAAGCAACTGTCACTCCTGGAAAGAATGTAAACAAAAAGCTGACATATAAGAGCAGTAACAAGAAGTATGCAACTGTAAATTCCAAGGGTGTTGTTACTACCAAGAAAGCAGGAAAAGGGAAGACTGTAAAGATCATAGCAACTGCAACAGATGGAAGCGGTAAGAAAGCAACTATTAAGATCAAAATTAAATAATGCCTAAAGCAGTTGTATGTAACAAATAAATATAAACCGATAAGCTAAAATAAAGGATGCTGAACCACGGGATAAAGCCTGTGGTTTGGCATCTTTTTCTATTTTCTGAAAAATATTTCCATTATCCTATTGACAAAGTAGGAATAGAGGTGTAATATACATGCATAAGTTAAATCATAGTTTGTTGATAGGAATAAGCGGAAACGAGGTAAAAGGTATGTTGAACAAGTATTATCAACCACAATATTTGAATGAAGACAATCGAATGTGTACTACCAGACAAGCGTTATCAGCAGGCGGAATTTACAGATGTTGTCGCTAGAGTAAGCCCGGATAAGAATATCCATGAATGACGAAATGATAAGCTCCGGCATAGGGAGCAAATAACGAATACAGAATAAAATGACAAATAATAAAACGGCAGTACGTAATAATAGAAGAAACGGAAATGTACATCAGCCGGGAGGAAAGAACAGGAGATTAAAAATTATGGCAAAGAAATCATACAGCGAAAGAGATTTAAAATTTGAAACATTACAGTTACACGTAGGACAGGAAACACCGGATCCTGTAACAGATGCAAGAGCAGTTCCGATCTACCTTACATCATCATATGTATTCCATAACAGCCAGCATGCAGCAGACAGATTTGGTCTCAGAGATGCAGGTAACATTTACGGAAGACTTACAAATCCTACAGAAGACATTTTCGAAAAGAGAATCGCAGCATTAGAGGGTGGTGTAGCAGCACTTGCAGTTGGTTCAGGAGCAGCAGCTCTGACATATGCACTTCAGGCAGTTGCACATAAGGGTGACCACATCGTAGCAGCAAAGAACATCTACGGTGGAACATATAACCTTCTTGCACATACACTTCCGGATTTTGGAATCGAGACAACATTCGTTGATCCATTTGACTATGATGCAATCGAAGCTGCTATTCAGGACAATACAACCGGTATCGAGATCGAGACACTCGGAAATCCTAACTCAGAGGTTGTAGATATCGAGAGAATCGCAAAGATCGCACATGCACATAACATTCCATTGATCGTAGATAATACATTTGCAACACCTTATCTCGTTCGCCCGATCGAGTACGGCGCAGATATCGTTGTACATTCCGCTACCAAGTTCATCGGTGGACACGGAACAACGATCGGTGGTGTCATCATCGACAGTGGTAACTTCGACTGGACATCCAGTGACAAATACCCATGGTTAACAGAGCCGAACGTATCTTACCATGGAGTAAGCTTTGCAAAGGATACAGCACCTGCTGCATTTGTTACTTACATCAGAGCGATCCTGTTAAGAGATATGGGCGCAACTATCTCACCGGTACATTCATTCATCTTCCTTCAGGGACTTGAGACATTATCCTTACGTGTAGAACGTCATGTTGAAAATGCACTTAAGGTTGTACAGTATCTGAAAGATCAGCCACTGGTTGAGAAGGTAAATCATCCATCCATCTCAGAGGATCCTGAACAGCAGGCATTATATAAGAAATATTTCCCAAATGGCGGCGGATCAATCTTTACATTTGAGATCAAGGGCGGAGCAAAAGAGGCACAGGCATTTATCGATCAGCTTGAGTTATTCTCACTCCTTGCAAATGTTGCAGATGTAAAATCCCTTGCTATCCATCCGGCATCAACCACTCATTCAGAGTGCAACGAGGCTGAGTTATTAGATCAGGGTATCAAGCCGAATACAATTCGTCTGTCCATCGGAACAGAGAACATCGACGATATTATCGAAGATCTGGATGAAGCATTTAAGGCAATCGCAGAATAATCAATAATAAAAACAGTAGATAATTGAACATAAAAATAATAAAAAAATATGGGTGATCGAAGATCATCGGTCACCTGCAAAACGAAAAAATAGAATCAGAATAGGAGATTAAAGTTATGAGTAAAATTTATAAAGACGCAACAGAGTTAATCGGAAATACACCATTAGTAGAGTTCAATCACATTGAGAAAAAGGAAGGCTTAAATGCAAAGATCCTTGCAAAGTTAGAGTATTTTAATCCGGCAGGAAGCGTAAAAGACAGAATCGCAAAAGAGATGATCGAAGATGCTGAGAGAAAGGGAACATTAAAGCCGGGCGCTACGATCATTGAGCCTACATCCGGAAATACAGGTATCGGTCTTGCATCTATCGCTACAGCAAAGGGGTATAAGGCAATCATCGTTATGCCGGAGACCATGAGCGTTGAAAGAAGAAATATCATCAAAGCATACGGCGCAGAGATCGTTCTGACTGAAGGTGCAAAGGGTATGAAGGGCGCGATCGCAAAGGCAGAGGAGCTCTCTAAGGAGATCCCTGACAGCTTCGTTGCAGGTCAGTTCGTAAATCCGGCAAACCCGGAAGCACACAGAAAGACAACAGGACCGGAGATCTGGAATGATACAGACGGAAAGGTTGATATCTTTGTAGCAGGTGTTGGTACAGGCGGAACTGTAACAGGTGTCGGTGAATATCTGAAGCAGCAGAATCCGGATGTTAAGGTTGTAGCAGTAGAGCCGGCTACATCACCGGTTCTTTCAAAGGGAACTGCAGGAGCACATAAGATTCAGGGTATCGGTGCAGGATTTGTACCGGATACATTAAATACAAAAATCTACGATGAGATCATCACAATCGACAATGATGCAGCATTTGAAGGCGGCAAAGAGATCGCAAGTATAGAAGGTATTCTCGTTGGTATCTCATCCGGTGCAGCTTTCGTAGCAGCAAAGGAACTTGCAAAGCGTCCTGAAAATGCAGGAAAGACAATCGTAGTTCTCCTTCCGGATAGTGGTGACAGATATTACTCAACTCCGCTCTTTGGATAAAACCAATAAGATTTACATGTGAATATAATATCCTTTCAAAATAATCATTTATCTCAAAACAGACACGCTTCACCATACAGCAATGTGGTGGGGCGTGTTTGTTGTTGTGCCTTTTTGGTTGTCGGTGAGCGTGTGGATATGGTATAGTGTAATTGTGCGGAAAGCAACGGTTTAGAATAAAGCAGAAAAGAGGCAATATGAAATTTATTTACAATGCTTTTGTTTTAAACCATATTGAATATGCGAAGATTTATAGTGAAATAAATACGAATTACAGTAAATATAAAAATAAACCTTTTGCAGTTCTTGCATCATATGGAATTGATAACAGACCATATTGGTATTATTTTGAGAACCATGGCTATAATGAATACAATATTTATATGCGTATTGAGATGTAAGGAGGATGAATATGGAGGAATTAACAGCTTTATTAAATGCTATTGATGATTCTTATTATGATTTTGTTTCAGCAATGATAAATTATGCAGCGAAAAAACCAACAAGACAAAAATTATTAGTTGATTATATTAAAAATACTCCAAATTTAAAATCTTCTGATGTCGTAAGATTCGTTTCGGAGCAAAATGATTTTTTTGAGGATGCTGCATATATGGAAGTTGGGTAACAATAGATAAAAAATACGGAGTAATAAGTTGAGTATGAAGAAATTAACAGAAACACAGAAAAGTATTATAAAGTGGGCATTTGTGCTGGTGCTTCTCGGCCTGATCGTCTATGTGTTCCGGGATATGGCAGGACCGATCGCAAAGCAGCTTGTGAAGACAAGCCCTTGGATCGTCGTGCTGATCCTTGTGGCGACATTGCTGTATGGTGTGTTTGAGAGTACGATCACGATGTTATTTGCCAGACAGTATAATCCGACGTTTACATTCAGACAGGCGTTTGGAATGACATATTTTGTGTCATTTTACAGAACGGCGACGCTTGGAAGCGGAGCGGGTGTGTCGGCTCTGGTTTACCTGAATGAGTATGGAGTGAAGACATCAGAAGCATTTGGTATGTATATGATTGAATATGCAGTGCACAAATTAAGCATCGGAATCATGGCGGTGATCCTGTATCTGCTGCATTTCCATTATATGAATGAAACCTTTGCGGAATATGAAGCATATATTGGAATTGGATTTGTGGCCACGGTTATTATTACGATATGTTTACTGTTGTTTGTATGTGCCGGATGGTTCCATCAGATCTTAAAGAAGCTGATGGATCTGGTGAATTACAAAGGACGATTTACAGAAAAGTTTGATAAAATCAAAGAACAGTGTGATATCATGGAAACGGAATCAAAGAAATTGCTGCGCCATTGGAAGCTGCTGCTTGGCGTTCTGCTGATCAACATTTGTAAATTTTCCTGCTGGTTTATGATTCCGTATATCGTACTGTACAAGAGCGGTGCATTTTCGCCGGATGTGGCACTGGCGATCACGACGGTATCAGTCATGCTGGCGGCAGTTATTCCTACGCCTGCAGGAATCGGTTCCAGTGAGTTTGTAATGATCGCAATGTTTGGTGCGATCGTGGGAAGTGCGAAAGCAGGAGCTATGGCACTGCTATACCGTTTTGCAACATTTGTATTTCCATGTGCGCTGGGTGCGGCCTATGCAGCGAAGTTTGCAGTTATAAAACAGAGAAAGAATAAGAAGAAGGAAGTCTGACCCGTATGAAATGTGGGACGGATGGAAAAATATCCGTCAGCTATATGCTCGATATGATATATGATGGACAGAAACAGGGTAAATACAGATATGAAAAAGTTGGTGGTGGGTATTCTTGCCCATGTTGATTCGGGAAAAACTACATTATCGGAATCCATGTTATATACGGCAGGCAAGATCCGTAAGCTTGGACGGGTGGATCATAAGGATGCTTACCTGGATACGGATGCACAGGAGCGGGAGCGTGGGATCACGATATTTTCCAAGCAGGCGATATTTACATATGATGGCATGGAGATCACACTGCTTGATACGCCGGGGCATGTTGATTTCTCGGCGGAAATGGAACGAACCTTACAGGTGCTTGACTATGCGATTCTTGTCATTAATGGCATGGACGGGGTACAGAGTCATACCGATACGTTATGGAAGCTGTTGAAGCGGTACGAGATCCCGACATTTATATTTGTAAATAAGATGGACATGGAAGGGACAGATAAAGATGCTGTTTTCCAAAATATACGAAAAAAGCTGGATGGGGATTGCGTTGATTTCTCATCCGGGGACAGAGATGAACAGATCGCGATGGCAGACGAGAGACTGTTAGATACCTATCTGGATAGTGGTATGGTTGAGGTAGAAGATATCATCGAAGCAATTCTTGACAGAAAGATATTTCCTTGTTTCTGGGGATCGGCACTCAAACTCTCCGGTGTGCAGGAATTATTGGATGCGATGAATACCTATATGGTGATGCCTGCATATAATGCAGAATTTGGCGGACGGATCTTCAAGATATCGAGAGATGCAAAAGGGGAACGTCTTACCTATATGAAGGTGACCGGAGGAAGCTTAAAGTGCAGAGAGCAGATCGAGGGAACCGAAGGAAAAGTCAATCAGATACGGATTTATTCCGGTGCGCGTTACGAGACGGTAGAGGAGGCTTCTGCCGGAACGGTATGTGCGGTCACCGGGCTTGGTGAGACATCCGCAGGTCAGGGCGTTGGATGTGAACAGGAAAATGTATTTGCCGGACTGGAACCTGTGTTATCCTATAAAGTCAGCTATCCGGAGGACAAGGATGCAGTTGTCGTGCTCCGGGATATCAGGCAGTTAGAGGAAGAAGAACCGGAGTTACATGTTGAGTTTGCACAGGAGACCGGGGAGATCTTTGTGAAGGTTATGGGACAGGTGCAGCTTCAGGTGCTGACACAGATTATAAAAGACAGATTTGGCTATCTCATATCGTTTGGTATGGGAAGGATCATATATAAAGAGACACTTGCAGAACCGGTAATGGGAGTCGGACATTTTGAGCCGCTTCGTCACTATGCCGAAGTGCATTTGCTGATGGAACCGTTGGAGCCGGGAAGTGGCATGCAGTTTGATACGATATGCAGCGAGGATGTACTCGATAAGAACTGGCAGCGGCTGATCCTGACACATCTGGAAGAAAAGGAATACCGGGGCGTGCTGACAGGCGCACCGATCACGGATATGAAGATCACGGTGACTGCAGGACGGGCACATCAGAAGCACACAGAGGGCGGTGATTTCCGTCAGGCGACATATCGTGCAGTAAGGCAGGGGCTTATGATGGGAGAATGCAGGCTGTTAGAACCCGTGTATGCGTTCCGACTGGAGATTCCTACAGAGATGACCGGTCGGGCAATGAACGATATCACACGGATGCATGGACGATTCGCACAGCCGGAGATCGAGGGTGAAATGAGTATCCTGACAGGAACTGCACCGGTTGCTACGATGCAGGAGTACCAGCAGGATGTAACGGCATATACCAGAGGACAGGGTAAGTTATCCTGTACCTTGCAGGGATATGAGCCATGCCACAATGAAGATGAAGTGCTGGCGGCAAGTACCTATGATCCGGAGCTTGATATGGCAAATCCGGCATCATCGGTATTCTGTGCACATGGAGCCGGATATATCGTGGACTGGTACGATGTGTATGATATGATGCATGTAAAAGAAGATCCGGGATTTGCACTTGCAGGAATGGAAGATGTCCTGCGGAATATAACGTCAGAGCCTACTGAGGCAGACGAGGATAACCGAAAACGGATGGCGCGCGAGCGGCAGGACGCAGGTGCTCCGGTGTATGATGAGAAAGAGTTAGAGGATATATTTGTCCGCACCTATGGTTCAAACAGCCGGGAAAATGCAGCTTATAATAAAGCAGGTTTCAATCGGCATAATAAGAGTGTATCGGAAGCGGACTGGTATGTGAAAAAGGCGGCAGAACATGGTAAAAGCAAAACTGCCGGTGCGCAGACACCGTCTGTCGGCTCAAAGACAGCGGATACCGGAATTGCCAGACCCGGAGCATACAGGAAGCAAAAGGGCGAGAAAGAATATCTGTTAGTTGATGGGTATAATGTGATATTTGCATGGGATGACCTGAAAGCACTGGCGGCGGTGAACATCGACAGTGCCAGAGATAAGCTGATCGATGTTATGTCGAATTATCAGGGCTATGTCGGCTGCGAGCTGATCCTCGTATTTGATGCGTATAAGGTGAAACAGAATCCGGGCAGCATCACAAAGCATGGAAATATCCATGTGGTCTATACGAAGGAAGCAGAGACTGCTGATATGTATATAGAAAAGACGACACATGAGCTTGGCAGAAAATATAAGGTGACGGTTGCCTCCTCAGATGGACTGGAACAGTTGATCATCATGGGGCAGGGCGCACTTCGGATGTCCTCCCGTGGGCTTCGGGAAGAAGTAGAACGTGTGAACCAGATTTTGAGAAATGATTATCTCAAATAAAACGGACATGTTTCTGGTATGATCCTGAAAAGATATTAGAGGGAATCGATTCCAAAACAGCTATATGTATGGAATTTGTTAAAAATAGAATGAAAAAGTGAGTATTCTTTTCACAAAATTATATTATATAGATAAAAATATTTGGAATGTTTAAATAAATTTGGAAAAAATAACCAAAGAAAACCATATATTCCTTGAAGTTAATAACAAAATCTGCTAAAGTGAATAGCATGAGCGTACGAATTCAGATGAGATATGGAGGAGGAAGTATGGGAAATAAATTATTTGTAAGACAGATGAAGAGAACCGTTGCCTGCGTTGCGGCAGCAGCTACTGTTTTCTCAATGAATCCGGCAGGACTTCCGTATGCAGGGGGACAGGCTGGGGCATTTGTTGTAGATGCAGCGACTGAGAGTACGGCAGTGGAGATCAGTACATATGAACAGTTTGCAGCTTTTGCAAAAGCGGTAAATGCAGGTACGGCAGAGTCATATGCAAGTGTAAAGTTGACAGCGGATATTACGATACCGGCAGGAACCACATGGACACCGATCGGTAGTGCAGCTAATCCATATACGGGAGTATTTGATGGGGATGGACATACAGTGTCAGGACTTACGGCAAGTATAACGGCTGCAGAATATAATGCTGAGAATGATAGTGTTCCGTTTGGTTTATTTGGACAGACGCAGGGAGCCACGATCAAGAATTTGAAGATGAGTAATGTAGAAATTTCCGGCTCTGCAGGATCGGGCAGTGGTATCTTATGTGGCAGATCAATTGCTACTACGATCAGTGGTTGTACGATTGATAATAGCTGTACGTTTAATGGCAATACAGCAATGGTTGGAGGCCTTGGATGTATGCTTATTGAAAGCACAGTTAGTGATTGTGTTGTTGCGGTGCAGCTTCAGTTGGAAAATCAGGCCCCACCTGCTGGTGGATATGTTTATGTATTAAGTAATTCTCAAATTATAAATAGTATATTTAAGGGCACAATCAAAGGAACTGGTGCTATTTCGCTTACAGGCGGATTTGTTGGAGTTAATAGTGGTTTGATAGCAAACTGTATTTATTCAGGAACTATGACAGCCGCTGGTTATAATATGTGTAGTGCTTTTGCAGGAGAGGCATCGAATTCAGGAACGATAGTTAACTGTTTTGCAAATGGTAAGTTTTCATTAACGGATGGTTCAACAGGTACTACAACAGGTATTTTCAGAGGAAATGGTAACGGTAATAAAGTTGCAGACTGTATTGCAAATACTGCTATGGAACCGATGAATCTGATAGGTGTAGCAGGCAATGTTACCGATTGCGTATTCATGGAGCCATCAGAGATCACAGCCGGTAATGCTTCTTACAAATTGAATGGATATGCAGCTTCTTTGACAGATGCTGAGAAGGAAGAATACCATACATCTGAATGGAAATCTTTTGTAGAAACAGACAATGGTTCACTGACGTTCAGTTCAGAAACCAAGGTTACAAGAAAAGTAACATTTTATGATACAGACAATAATGTGATCAGCGGCGGTTCAAACTTCATGGAGGAGGGCGCAAAGCTCGTATATCCGGAGGCAGCAGATCCTTCCTATATTGCATGGGTAGACAGCAAGGGAAGAATATATGATAAGAATTCAGTTGTTGGTTCTGAGGATCTGGAGCTGTATCCATTGACAGAAGGTTATGTGGATTCACTATTGAATATAAAACAGGTATCGATCACACTGGATAGTGATATTTCTCTGGTATATCTGGTAGATCCGGCTGTTCTGGAACGTTATCAGAATGCGACAATTGTGTACCGGGATGCATCCGGAACAGTACAGGGAGCATCGGGCTTGTCAAAAGAACTTACAAAGACTGTAAATGGCAAGACATATCTGTATGGAGAGTTTACAGGAATTGCAGCAAAGGAAATGACGAAAGATATAACAGCAACGCTTGAAGGTACCAGTGATGGTGGAATGACAAATTGCTACAGCAAGGCTTATACAACCAGTGTTGCTGATTATGCAAAACGGCTGATTGCAATGGATGGCACAAGTAAAGTATTAAAGACACTGTTGGTTGATCTGGTAAACTATGGTGCATCCGCTCAGACCTATTTTGGATATAACACTTCAGATTTGGCAAATGCAGATTTTGATGATTATCAGACCTATGCGAGTGCAAAACATTCATTAACAGGATTTACAAATTCCGGAAGCTCAGTTACAAATTCCGGTAATGTAAAGATCAGTGGACGAACATTGGTGCTTGAGAACCGTGTTGGTATTGCGGTGATCATTGATACATCTGAATATGAAGGGAATATTGCTGATATTACGATCAATGTCAACGGAACAGGAGTTTCAGATGTTATAGCAGGTCAGGATCTAAAGCCATATGGCACAAACAAATATTATGGTGTTACATATGAGATCCTTCCGACAAAGATGGATGAAACTTATACATTTACAGTTCAGGTAAATGGTGAAGCGTCAGCACGTATGACCTATGGTATATCTGCTTATGCCTATAATATGAGAAACAACAGCAATACAAAGCTGGTTGCATTACTGCAGGATATCATGGAATACGGTAATTCCGCATTAAACTACTGGCTTGCAAACTAAGAACGATAAGATATTAATATAAAGATATAGGAAATATAAGGAGGGTTTAAAAAATGAAAAAACAGTATGAATCACCAGTTATGGAGATCGTAGAATTTGAGACAGAGGATATTATTACAAATTCAGGTAATATGCTTCCAACAGATCCAGCAAGCCAGATGTTGGAATAAAAAAAGCTAAATGTATAAAACACAAAATATAGTCACAATATGAAATTGTTTATTATAATATAACAGTTAACACAATAAAATACGGGGGCAGGGAAGTCTTGTACCAAAACCTGCCTCCGTATTTTGTTCATTTGTTATGGTAACGAGGGAAAAGCAGCATAAGACAGGCAGAAGTTAGAACAGCCTGAGAAATTGTTATTTATAAAGAGGATATACAATGCAGAAATACATAATGGCGCTGGATCAGGGTACGACCAGTTCAAGAGCAATTTTATTTGGAAAAAATGGAGAGATGGCTGCTGTATCACAGAAGGAATTTACACAGTATTTTCCGGAAAATGGCTGGGTAGAGCAGGATCCGAAGGAAATATGGGCATCTCAGATGAGCGTAATGATGGAAGCAAGAGAGACACTTGGTATTCCAGTAGAAGAGATTGCAGCGATCGGAATTACGAATCAGAGAGAGACAACGATTGTCTGGAATAAAGAAACAGGAGAACCGATTTATCCGGCTATTGTATGGCAGTGCAGAAGAACCGCTGACCGGATCGATGCATTAAAGGCAGAAGGGTATGATACTGTGATCCGGGAAAAGACCGGACTGATCGCAGATCCGTATTTTTCCGCTACGAAGATCGAGTGGATCCTCGATCATGTTGACGGAGCAAGAGAGATGGCAGAGCAGGGCAAGCTGTATTTCGGTACAGTGGACACCTGGCTGATCTATAAGCTTACCGGCGGCAGGGTTCATGCAACGGATTATACAAATGCATCCAGAACGATGCTGTTTAATATTCACACATTAGAGTGGGATAAGGAATTGCTGGAGAAATTCCGGATACCGGAAAGTATGCTGCCGGAGGTGCATAATTCCAGTGAGATCTATGGATACACGGATGAACGGTTATTCGGCGGTTCGATACCGGTTGCAGGTGTTGCCGGAGATCAGCAGGCAGCTTTATTTGGACAGTGCTGCTTTGAACCGGGAGATACGAAGAACACATATGGTACCGGCTGTTTCCTGTTGATGAATACGGGAGACAGGGCTGTTTATTCCGAACATGGACTGCTTACTACGATAGCGATCGGACTGAACGGCAAGGTACAGTATGCACTGGAAGGCAGCGTATTTGTCGCAGGAGCGGCGATCAAATGGCTGCGCGATGAAATGAAGCTGATCGAGAAAGCCGGTGATACAGAGAGAATAGCATTATCCGTTAAGGACAGCAATGGTGTCTATGTGGTTCCGGCATTTACAGGACTTGGCGCACCATATTGGGATGCATATGCCAGAGGTGCGATCCTGGGACTGACCAGAGGCACCACAAGGGAACATATTGTCCGGGCGACCGTGGAATCACTGGCATATGAAACCTACGATGTGTTAAAGGCAATGGAGAATGATTCCGGCATGGAGCTGAAACGGCTGCGTGTAGATGGCGGTGCGAGTGCAAATAATTTCCTGATGCAGTTCCAGGCTGACCTGTTAGTAGGGGAAATTGTGCGCCCGGTCGTAACAGAAACGACAGCACTTGGTGCGGCATATCTGGCAGGACTGGCTGTTGGATATTATGACAGTATAGAAGAGATAAAGCAGAACTGGCAGGTGGAGCGGACATTTGAGCCGCAGATCGATGAAGAGATGCGGAGGATGCTGCTTTCCGGCTGGGAAAACGCAGTAAAGCGGGTGCTTTTATAAAATCAGAATTTAGTAGATAGAATTTGTTAGCTGTTTTCAGATGAACAGAAAATAGTTACAAATAGCAGGAGATAAAAATATGACAGATAAGATCAAGACAATACTGGAACAAATGACAATAGAAGAAAAGGCTGACATGGTATGCGGTGCAAGTAATTTCTGCACAGCGGATGCTTCCAGATATGGGGTGCCTGCGATCCGTATGCTGGATGGAGGAACCGGGATCAATTATGAACAGTTGATCGCAGATCTGATCCTTTCCTGGCGTACAAATCCGCGCGATGAGGAAGAAGCATGGCTAATGAAGGATTTTAGTGCAACAGAAGAAAGAAATGTTATATTTGACTATTTCCGTCCGGACAAGCTGACAGAAAAAGAGACAAAGGTTTGGAAAAAAGTCCGGGAATATCTGAAGGAACAATTTATAAAGAATACAACCAATAATGATACGACGCTTGCATTTGTTGAAATGGCAGGCGATGCGGCGGCTGATATTATGTCTCCGGCATGTTTTCCGTGTGGCATGATGCTGGGAGCAACCTTTAACCCCGATGTTGTCAATCAGACAGGACATGCACTTGGAAGAGAAGCGAGAGCATATGGTGTGAGCATGCTTCTTGGAACTCCGAATATCAATATCCACAGAGATCCACTGGGCGGAAGACTGTTTGAGGGATTCTCTGAGGATCCGTGTCTGGTAGCGAAGCTTGCTCCGGAATATGTAAAGGGTGTGCAGGCGGAAGGCGTTGCAGCAAATATCAAGCATTTTGCTGCCAATAATCAGGAGAAGAACCGTCAGGGAATAAATGAAACGATATCAGAACGGGCATTGCAGGAGATTTATTTTCCTGGTTTCCGTGCCTGTGTAGAGCAGGCGCAGCCTGCGACAGTTATGGCAGCCTATAATAAGATCAATGGAACAGCCTGCACTGCAAATGAATGGCTGTTAGACGGTATTCTGCGTAAATACTGGGGCTTTGAAGGTATGGTCGTATCAGACTGGGGGGCAGTATATGATCCGATCGCAGCGTTAAAGGCAGGCAATGATCTGAATATGCCGGGAATCACAGCAGATCCGGAGAAGGTTGTTCAGGCAGTAGAAGCCGGGGAGCTGACAGAAGAGGAGCTTGATCGGAATGTGGCGAGAGTGCTGGAGCTGATGGACACCTTTGGTTCACCGGAATGCTATGATATGTCAGCACAGTATATTATGGATATGTCGAAGCAGGCAGCATATAAGGCAGCCTGTGAGGGAATTGTATTATTGAAAAATGAAAATGGAATCTTCCCGATCCGGTCGAAAGGAAAGGCGGGCAATGATTCTGTATTTGAAACTGTATCAGACGAGGAGGTAATGTCCGGGGTTGTTCTGTGCGGAAGCGGAGCTATCCGTTTATATGACTGTGGTACCGGAAGTGCAGGTATTACGACAGATAAGGACAGCAGCATCTACGAGGGGCTGATCCAGAATGGTGTTGAGGTGAGTATCGGAATACCGGCAGCAGGGAAGCGTGCAGGCATTTCCACTTATATCTGCGTTGCCAGAATACCGGGCATGGAAGGAAATGACCGGAAGAATATGAAGCTGTCCGCCGAGGATGCACAGATTTTGAATCAGATGTTAGATCTGAAACGGGAAAATCCACTTGTGAAGCTGGGACTTATCTTAAATGTAAGCGGGCCGGTCAATCTGGCACTTTGGGAGCATGAGTTAGATGGCATCTTCTGTATGTTCTTACCGGGTATGGAAGGTGGACATGCAATGGCAGATATCTTAATCGGCAGAGTGAATCCATCCGGAAAGCTGCCGCTGACATTCCCAAAGAAATATCAGGATACACCGACGTATCTGAATTTCCCGGGTGACGGATATCAGGTCAATTATGGAGAAGGCATCTATGTCGGATACAGATATTATGATAAGAAGATGGTAGAGCCGTTGTATCCATTTGGACATGGATTATCCTACAGTCATTTTGAGATCAGCAATGAGCGTGCAATCGGAGAGCAGTCTCCGGTAGAGATCATTTATCCGGATGGCAAAGTAGATAATAAGAAAATGCCGGTATTTACGGATTCGATCAAGATCGCTGTGGATGTGATCAATCAGGGACCGGAAGAATTCTCTGAAGGTATGGAAGTTGTTCAGCTCTATATCAGTGATCCGTATGCATCCATCTCAAAGCCTGTAAAGGAATTGAAAGCGTTTAAGAAGATCCGGCTGGCATATGGCGAACAGGAGAAGGTCAGCTTTACTCTGAAAAAAGACGACTTTGCTTCATTTGACAGTGACCTGCATCAGTGGGTAGCGGAAGAAGGTATCTATAATATCCTGATCGGAAACAGCTCACGAAATATCGTGTGCAGCATGCCTGTTTATCTGGATGCAAAGACGGAGTACAGCTACAGTATCGAGACACCGATCAAGGTGCTGTATGAGAATTCTGTGACGAAAGCGCATATGAATCATCTGTGGCTCAGACTGGGACTTGATCCGGCGGATATTGACAATAAATACGAATATGAGCCTCACACCAGACTGATCGATCTGGTTCATCTGAAATGTGAGAATCCGGAGGAGGAAGCATTGGATGAATTCGAACTTCGGGTTGGAAGCCTGAAGCGGGCATAAAGAAACGAAAAAAAGCCATTTCCAACATATATTCATGGATTTAAATGTATGGTATGGAGATGGCTTTTTTATTTGAAAAAATTCGAATTTTCACTTTAAAGTAAAAAAGTTTATTGCGTTGAAGTAAAAAAGTGCTTGCATTATTTTAAAAAACTGTTATACTATACTCACACCAACGCGTTAAAGTGAGAAAATAAATAGAAAGAGCGTTGGATAACCCTGAGAGTTTGATCGGCTCATCAGGTGATAAAAAAGATTTAGGAGGAAACAGCGATGATAGGCGGAGATATGATCACGTACAGACCTGATATTCAGGTGCTTGATGCTACAATTCGAGATGGAGGACTTGTCAACGATTTTTATTTTACAGATGAATTTGTAAAAGCACTTTATGAAGCAAATTTGAAGGCTGGTGTTGATTATATGGAATTCGGCTACAAGGCTTCCAAGGAGATGTTCGATGTAGAAAAGTTCGGAAAGTGGAAGTTCTGTGACGAAGAAGCCATTCGCAGTATAGTCGGAGAGAATAATACAGAGATGAAGATATCTGTTATGGCGGATGTCGGAAGATGTGATTACAAGACAGATATTATTGACAGAGCAGACAGTGTTATTGACATGATACGTGTGGCTACATACATCAACACCATGCCTGCTGCGATCGAGATGATAGAGGATGCACATGCAAAGGGATATGAGACAACCTGTAACATTATGGCGATCTCAAAGGATCAGGAGTCAGAGATCGATATCGCTCTTGAGATGTTAGGCAAATCAAATGTAGACGGAATCTACATTGTAGACAGCTACGGCTCTTTATACCCGGAGCAGATCCAGAGACTGACACAGAAATATGTGGCAGTTGGAGAGAAATACGGTAAGAAGATTGGTATTCATGCACATGACAACATGAAGATGGCATATGCAAATACTGTTGAAGCAATGAGACATGGAGCAAGCATGTTAGATGGAACGGTAAGCTCTATGGGACGAGGTGCAGGAAATTGCGCGATGGAATTGCTGCTTGGCTTCCTTCGTAATCCAAAGTACAATCTGTACCATATCCTGAAGTTCATTGAGCGTTACATGGTTCCGTTAAAGGAAAAGGGTGATGCTGTATGGGGCTATGATGTACCTTACATGCTGACCGGTATGCTGAACCAGCATCCAAGAGATGCCATTGATTTCATCAAACAGGGCAAACACGAATACGCTGACATGTACAGCTACTTACTTTATCGTGAGTAGGAAGTAGAAAGCGTTTCAGTGTAGTCTTTATTTTCGTAATAAATGAACATAAAGACCATCCATTTTATATACGACACATATTATTTTACAAGACACTTTCGTGAGCTTTTGAACAAAATGAAAGCTACATTACATATTATTGCGTAAGACGTTATGATAGTAATGATAGCTTTCATTTTATTTTTAATTATTGGCGCTCGGAAAGGATTTCTGACATCAACGTTACAGAAAAAACCTGTACAAAATGTGGGGTTTGTGGTATTTTTTACTATATGTGTTTTGACAGTCGATTAGGTGCTGTCAGGCGGTAAGAAACGAAAAATAGATTTGATATAAGAGGTGGCAGATAAGATGGATTATAACAAATTAGCAGAATTAATATTCCCGGATATAACAGGAACGGTAGACGATCTCGAAGCAAGATTTCCAAAGAGAGACTTGCCGGAGGGTGCGAAGGTAACGAGATTTGCGCCAAGCCCAACCGGATATATGCATATCGGTGGTTTATATGCTGCTATGATATCAAGAAAACTTGCAAAGCAGAGCGGTGGTGTGTTTTATCTTAGAATAGAAGATACAGACAGAAAGAGAGAGCTTGAAAATGGCGTGGAGGAGATCATCAATTCCTTAAACAAGTTTGATCTTGGATTTGATGAGGGACCATTTGAAGGAAGCCCTGTCACATATGCACCATATAAGCAGAGCGAGAGAAAAGAGATCTATCAGATCTGCGTTAAGAAGCTGATGCAGGAGGGATACGCATATCCTGATTTTACAACTGCGGAAGAACTGGATGCGATAAGAGCAAAGCAGGAGGCTGCAAAGGTAGATATCGGATATTATGGAGAGTATGCAGTTGGAAGAAATCTGACATACGAACAGATCGAGGAGAAGTTAGCAGCCGGAGAGCCTTATGTTGTCAGACTTAAGAGTCCGGGCGAGGCAGGCAAGACAGTTGTTTACAGTGACCCGATCCGTGGTAAGATCGAGATGCCTGAGAACATGATGGATGTTGTACTGTTAAAATCTGACGGAATCCCAACCTATCATTTTGCACATGCAGTAGACGATCATTTTATGAGAACAAATATGGTCATCCGTGGTGATGAATGGCTTGCATCCTATCCGCTTCATAAGCAGTTATTTGAACTGTGCGGATTTGAACTTCCTGAGTATGCACATATTTCACCAATTATGAAGATGGAAATATCCGTTGATGAGGATGGAAATGAACATCAGCATAAGAGAAAGCTTAGTAAGAGAAAAGACCCGGAGGCAGCCGTTGGCTTCTATCAGGAGCAGGGTTATCCATCCGAGAGTGTACTGGAATATCTGATGACGATCGCCAATTCCAATTATGAGGAATGGCATGCAGCAAATCCTGATAAGACGATCGATGATTTCACATTGTCACTTGCGAAGATGCCGGCATCCGGTGCATTATTTGACATGGTGAAGTTAAATGATGTCAGCAAAGAGATAATCTCCACATTTTCAGAAGAAAAGTGCTATGAGAAGATCATGGCATGGGCAAAAGAATTTGATGAGAAGCTGTATGAATTTGGCACAAATGATAAAGAGAGCTTCTTAAAGACAATCAGCCTCTGGAAGATGTCCGGAAATAAAGTCCGTAAGGATGTTGGCAAGTGGTCAGATCTGGCAGAGATGTTCGGCTATCTCTATGTGCCGGAGGATGAATTGAAGCTTTCCTACGAGGTCGATGAGAAGTATAATGCAGATCAGATGGCAGAGATCATCAATGAATATAAGAAGGATCTGTTCTTAGATGCAGAGAACTGGTTTGCCGAGATGAAGGTAATGGGCGACAAACTTGGCTATTGTCCGAATGTCAAGGAGTATAAGAAGAATCCGGATGCTTATAAGGGATCGATCACAGATGTCTGCACGATCGTTCGTGTGGCAGTAACCGGTAAGAAGAATTCACCGGATCTTGCTACGATCATGAACGTGATCGGCAAGGATCGTACGATCGGAAGACTGGATAAGTTCCTGGCAGCGATCGGCAAGTAAGATAATAGAAATACAGGCAGAGTTTTATATATCTTAAAAAGGAGGCAGTGGCGAATCACTGATCGGCAGTAGTGGAATGAAACGTGGAAGTCGACAGGATTTGGCTACGGATGATTATGAAGAAGAAAACATACGAAGGATACACATATGTAGACGGTGGTGTCTGTGCAGCAAAGGGATTTGTGGCAAATGGTATAAACTGCGGACTGAATTCCGATAAGAATAAGAATGATCTGGGTATGGTTTACAGCAGTACAGTCTGTAATGCAGCAGCCGTATATACACAGAACAAGGTAAAAGGTGCGCCGATCCTTGTAACTAAGGAGCATCTGAAGGCAACAGGCGGCAAAGCCATGGCAGTTGTCGTTAATTCAAAGAATGCAAATACCTGTAATGCGGATGGCGTGGAAAAGGCAGAGCGGATCTGTGAGCTGGCAGCAGATGCACTGGGAATCGATGCAGATATGATCATCAATGCATCGACCGGTGTGATTGGTCAGATCATTCCGATCGAACCATTTGAAGAGCACATGAAAGAGCTTGCTGGCGGTTTAAGTGCCGATGGCAATGATAAGGCTGCAAATGCGATCATGACGACAGATACAGTTGATAAGCAGGTTGCAGTAGAATTCACACTTGGTGGCAAGACCTGTCGTCTTGGTGGAATGGCAAAGGGAAGCGGTATGATCCATCCGAATATGGCAACCACGCTGAACTTTATCACAACGGATGTTGCAATCTCAGCCGATATGATCCAGAAGGCTCTGAGTGAGATCGTAAAGGTAACCTATAATTGTCTGTCTATAGATGGTGATACATCGACAAATGATACTTTAAGTGTCATGGCAAACGGACTTGCAGGAAATGAAGAGATCGTAACAGAAAATGACGACTATGCAATTTTCAAGAAAGCACTGTACATCGTTATGGAGTGTATGACGATGATGCTCGCAAGTGATGGAGAGGGCGCAAGCAAGATGCTGGAATGTACAGTATCTGGAGCGCCGGATCAGGATACAGCGATCATCGTTGCAAAGAGCATTATCCGTTCCCCACTGACCAAATGTGCGATGTTTGGTGAAGACGCAAACTGGGGACGTATTCTCTGTGCGATCGGATATGCAGAAGCGGATTTCGATATCGATAAAGTAGATGTAGATCTTGAATCTGAGAAGGGTATCGTAGAGGTATGCAGAAACGGTTCCGGTATTCCATTTTCTGAGGAAAAAGCCTCTGAGGTATTATCTGAGGATGATATCTATATCAACGTCAATCTGAATCAGGGCGAAGCATCCGCCAAGGCGTGGGGCTGTGACCTGACTTATGATTACGTTAAGATCAACGGTGATTATCGTTCATAAATAAAAAGTGCCACCGATAGACGGTTAGCCTTGATATGATGAGTTAAAAATACCCCCTTTTATTAGACCTTTTTTGTCTAATAAAAGGGGTTCACTTCAAGGCTGGGAGGTTATTTTTTATACTTATAGTGCGCTGATTAGCGTGTCCCAAATGAATCCGTCCAGAGTGGCATATAGCCGCTTCGGATGGCTACTGCTTGGGAAGCCAGTTCTTTTTTACATCAATTCCAACTTCCATCAGTTTACCGGTGGGAGCAGCACCCGCAATTGCTATTATTTCGTTATCTTTTATTGCACATAAAACGATGGTTGTATTTGTATTTCCTTCTGCATCAAAAGCCAGTGAATTTTCAAAGCCCTCGATATCACATAATGTTTTAAGGTTGTTACCTTCATATAATTCGTCTCGAGTTTTACCTGATAACAGTTGTTTTCCAAGTTCATATTTTTCTTCAGACAGAGAAATGATATTTGTATCTCTGATGCTGAGAATTTTAACATAATTTTTAGCAGCCTTTTTGTTCTTTACGAAATGTGTGCCTTCTTCTTTTAATTGATCTGTTGAACAATTTATGTAGCCGGCAATGTAGTCATATATTTTATTATTTATCTCATCTTTATTGATATAAGAATTATTCATGATTTTCTCCATAAGTATAGTCAAACAGGGAGATAAAAACTTATCTCCCTGAAATGAATGATTTGCATTTGAACTGTGCTTAATACCGTGTATCTACTGAAAAGCCTGTTTGCTGCAGGGAAGATTTCGTAATGGTTCGGAACCAGTGAATGGAGGAGTTGTAGTTTCCCTCTACTACTGTTACCGTTCCCTTTACATTTTTTGTTTTTAACTGGTAAGTTTTGCCCTTCTTCAGCTTTAAAGATGTTTTATCCAGCGCAGCTTTCTTGGCCGTGGTCTTGCTTGCGGTAAGGGTGGCATCATTTGTGGTTGTATTTGTAGTAGAAGTGGCAGTGTTTATAGCTGCGGTTTTACTTGTGGCAAGGGCAGCATTGGTGCCTGTGTATGTACTGACAGCGGAAACTGTGCGCTCATTTAAAGTTGCTGCCTGAACTGCTGCCTGTGCTGGCAATGCAGTTACGATAACCATACCGAGCAGGCTGCATCCGATGATTGTACGTTTCCAGAAAGAATTGGAATGATATGGTGACGTCCCATTTTATATTTTAGAATTTCGTACGCAAAAAAGAACTCTATAATGAGATCCTTTTTGGAAGAGATGCAGCTATGACCCTTTGGCTGATGTCATATATCAATCAGCAGGAAGAAGGTGTTCCGATGCTAGGAAAACTTGCGCTTAGTTCTCCGGGATCGGCATTGACAGCAGAAGAAAGAAAACCGGCAGGTGGTCTTATAACGAGACTGTCTGCTTTCTTTAATTCCGTTTCCTTCATATATGTTCAAAAAACTTCAAAAAAATGCAAATTAATGATTGATTATGAACGAAATGTGTGTTAATATAAATCCAAGTTGAACGAATATGATTGATTTTGAACGAAAAACCGGTTATAATGCATATATATGAATTGAATTGCAAATAATAAAATGACTTGATAATAAGGAGACCTATATATATGCTTACGGAAGAAAGATATAACAAGATACTGGAAGCTCTGAAGAACAAAGGAACGATCACAGTTGCAGAAATGACAGAGTGCACAGGAGCATCAGAATCAACCATAAGGCGGGATCTTATCGCTCTCGATGAAATGGGAAAACTGAATAAGGTACACGGAGGAGCTACAGCAGTTGCACACCAGTTTATTGCAGATGAGATTGCGGTCAGTGTAAAAGAGCAGCTCTGTGTGGAAGAAAAGAAAGCAATTGCGCGGTATGCGGTGAATATGATCAATGATGACGATTTTATTTTCATAGATGCAGGAACAAGTACCGGATGGATGATCGAGTATCTGGAATCAACCAGAGCGACATTTGTCACAAATGGAATTGCACATATCAAACGGCTGATGAACAAAGGACTTCGGGCATACATGATCGGAGGACTCGGAAAGCCGGTCACAGAATCTACGGTAGGTGCAGATGCTGTAAATAATATGAAGATGTTCAATTTCTCAAAATGCTTCCTTGGAACCAACGGTGTACATACAGATTACGGTTTCACGACAGTCGATGTAGAAGAAGCACTTGTAAAGATGGAAGCGGTCAACCGATCTTATGCGAGTGTTGTCCTTGCCGATCACACGAAGTTTGACAAGGTTACAGCGGTTACATTTGCAGGAATCAAGAAGGCGTGTATTATCACCGACCGACTTGTAAATGATAAGTATGCAGATGCAACAGTCATAAAGGAGGTAATGAAGGAATGATCTACACAGTAACTTTCAATCCGGCAATCGATTATGTTGTCAGAATGGAAAAACTGGAAATCGGTTCGGTAAACAGAAGCAGAGAAGAAGCCCTGTTCTACGGTGGAAAGGGAATCAATGTTTCGACAGTCCTTAAGAATCTGGGCGTAGATTCTGTAGCACTTGGATTTGTTGCAGGCTTTACCGGAAAAGCGATTGAAGAAGGAGTCGCTGCCCTTGGTGTAAAAGCTGATTTCATCACGGTTTCAGATGGCGTTAGCAGAATCAATGTTAAGCTGAAAGCCGGAGAAGAAACAGAGATCAATGGAAAAGGCCCTAATATCAGCGATGCAGAACTGGAAGAACTTTATAAGAAATTAGATGGTTTAACAGACGGTGACTGTCTGGTTCTGGCAGGAGCGATCCCACCATCTTTACCATCTGATGTGTACGAGAAGATCATGGCAAGACTTGCAGGCAAGAAGGTTGATATCGTAGTCGATGCTACGAAGGATCTCCTGTTAAATGTTCTCAAGTATCATCCGTTTCTTATCAAGCCGAATAACTTCGAGCTTGGAGAAATGTTTGGCGTAACACTTCATTCTGATGAGGAGATTGAAGAATATGCAAAGAGATTACAGGCACTTGGAGCAAGAAACGTAGCGATCTCCATGGCAGGAGACGGATCTATGCTGCTCACAGAGACCGGAGAGACATACAGAATGGGCGTTCCAAAAGGAAAAGTTGTTAATTCTGTAGGAGCCGGAGATTCCATGGTGGCAGGATTTATCGCAAGCTATTTTGCAGAGCATGATTACAAGAAAGCATTAAAGTACGGCGCAGCAACAGGCAGTGCAACTGCATTTTCAGAAGGACTTGCAACAAAAGACCAGGTTGAGAAACTTTTAGGACAATTTTAACAGTTGGGGAAAAGGGAGAAGAACCGACTGACCTGACCAGATCCTGATAAACCGGTATTTGAGTAAAGGAGAATGAGTATGAGAATAAGGGAGTTATTAAAAAAAGAAGGAATTGCCCTTGGTGTAAAAGTAGATTCTAAAGACGCAGCGATTGATTATCTGATCGATCTTCATGCAAAATCGGGCAATATAACAGATAAGGCAGAATTCAAGAAAGGAATTCTTGCAAGAGAAGAATCCGGTTCGACCGGAGTTGGAGAGGGAATCGCGATTCCTCATTCCAAGAATGCAGCAGTTAAGCAGCCGGGACTTGCAGCTATGACAGTACCGGACGGTGTAGATTATGATTCATTAGACGGACAGCCTGCAAACCTGTTCTTCATGATCGCAGCACCGGAAAAGGGCGCAGATGTACATCTGGAAGTATTATCAAGACTCAGTATGTTGCTGATGGATGAGAACTTCAGAGCAGAACTTCTTGCAGCAAAGAATGCAGATCAGTTCTTAGATATCTGCAGCAAATATGAGATGGAAAAGTTCGCGGATGAACTTGGAGAAGCAACAGAAGATAAGAAAGAAAACGCACCGGAAAAGACAGGATACAGAGTCCTTGCAGTTACAGCATGTCCGACCGGTATCGCACATACATTTATGGCAGCGGAAGCCCTTGAGAAAAAAGGAAATGAAATGGGCATTACGATCAAGGTTGAAACAAATGGCTCCGGCGGTGTTAAGAATCGTCTGACAGCAAAGGAGATTGAAGAATGTGACGGTATTATCGTAGCAGCCGATAAGAATGTAGAGACCGCAAGATTTGACGGCAAGCCAGTTCTTTTTACAAAGGTAGCAGATGGTATCCACAAACCGGAAGAGCTTATCAATAAAGTGATCGATGGCAAGGTTTCGGTGCATCATGAGAGTGGAAAGAAAGCAGAGGAAGAAAGCGCAGGCGGTGTTGGAAGTCAGATCTACAAGCATCTGATGAGCGGTGTATCCCATATGCTTCCATTCGTTATCGGTGGCGGTATCATGATTGCACTGGCATTCCTGATCGATACAATCTGTGGATATGGTTCAACCGGTGGTTCAAACTTCGGTACCTGTACACCACTTTCCGCATTCTTTAAATATGTCGGAGATCTGTCCATGGGACTGATGGTTCCGGTACTTGCAGGTTATATCGCATATTCGATCGCAGATCGTCCGGGTCTTGCAGTTGGATTTACCGGCGGACTTCTTGCTTCATCCGGTAATGCAGCGATCGCAAAATATATATGGGCAGGTGCAAGTCTTTCCCCATTCCAGAATTTTATCTCAAAATTCGGTTTTGTAGGCGAAGGCTCCGGTAATACAGTATCCGGTTTCTTAGGTGGTATTCTTGCAGGTTTCCTTGCAGGTTATATCGTACTTTTATTAAAGAAGATGTGTTCAAAGTTCCCTCAGTCATTAGAGGGTATCAAGCCAACATTGATCTATCCGTTAGTTGGTATTTTCCTTGTAGGCGTATTGATGGTATTTATCTTTAATCCATTGATCGGCCTTGTAAATACAGGACTTTCCAATATGCTTACATCACTTGCAGATAAGAATCTGTTAGCTCTCCTTGGTCTGATCCTCGGAGCAATGATGGCGATCGACATGGGCGGTCCTATCAACAAGGCAGCTTATGTATTCGGCTCGGGAATGCTTTCTACAGCAGCAGACCTTGTATCAGCCGGTGCATCCCAGAGTGATGCAGCCGTTCAGGCATGCTACATTTCCATGGCAGCCGTAATGATCGGCGGTATGGTTCCACCAATGGGAATTGCACTTGCATGTAAGCTGTTCCCTAAGAAATTCACAAAGGCAGAAAGAGGCTCAGCCGTTTCTAACTTTGTAATGGGTTGTTCCTTCATCACAGAGGGTGCGATTCCATTTGCAGCAGCAGATCCGCTTCATGTTATCCCATGTACCCTGGTTGGTGCAGGTGTAGCAGGAGCATTATCAGCAGCATTCAAATGTACACTGATGGCACCACACGGAGGAATCTTCGTATTTGCAACAGTAGGACATCCATTATTCTACATTCTTTCATGGGTGATCGGTTCTGTAGTAACCTGTTTACTGCTCGGTCTGATCAAGAAAAATGTAGCAGAAGAATAAAAACAAAAACCCTATCCTTTTTAATAACGGTGGGAACAGAAAGAATCTGTTCCTGCCGGATATAAATAAAACAGGGATATTTCAAATATTAAATCAAAAGTAACAATGTTGATCATGCGTTTGTCCGAATCGGACAAATGATAAAAGAGATATAAAAAGGAGAAGATAATTATGGTATCACAGACAGTTAAAGTTATTAATGAGCAGGGATTACACATGAGACCGGCAGGAGTATTTGCAAAGGAAATGACAAAGTTCAAATGTAACGTAACAATCGATATTGCCGGTAAGAGAATCAACGCAAAGAGCGTTATGCTGATCATTGCAGCATGTATTAAGTGTGGAACAGAGATGACAATTGAGTGTGACGGTGAAGACGAGCAGGCAGCTCTCGCAAAGGCAGTAGAGTTGGTTGAATCCGGTCTTGGCGAATAGTCAGACAGCATTCTTTCATCTGGAAAGCGGGGTAGAAGATATGTTAAAAGGAATAGGCGGCTCAGCCGGTTATGGAATCGGAAAGGTTGTCATCATCAGTGATGGCAAACCGGAATATAAGCAGCATACAGTAACAGATACAGATGCTGAACTTCAGAGATTTGAGAATGCTATGGAAGTTTTTGTTGAAAAGACTCAGAAAATGGCAGATGCAATGAAAGAAAAGGTTGGAGGACATAATGCAGAGATCCTGGAAGGACATATCGTTTTGATGAGTGATCCATTTATGCAGGATCAGATCAAGGAGTTGATCGGTAATGGCGAATGTGCAGAAGCAGCCGTTGACAGCGTATGTGATATGTTCGTATCCATGTTCTCCCAGGTAGATGATGAACTGACCAGACAGAGAGCAACTGACGTAGGAGATATCCGTGTCCGTATGCTTAAGATCCTTACCGGTACGCCGGATATTAATATCGGAGATGTTCCGGCAGGCACAGTGATCGTCGCAAAGGATCTGACACCATCCATGACAGCAGGAATCGTAAAGGGAAATGTAGCAGGTATTATCACCGAGATTGGCGGTAAGACTTCTCATTCAGCTATTCTTGCAAGAGCACTTGAGATCCCTGCTGTACTTAGTGTAGATGGTATCGTAGATCAGGTGTCCGATGGTATGATGGCAGTTGTAGACGGATGCGAAGGCGTTTGCATCTTAGAACCTGCGATGGATGAGATCGCAGAATATGAGACAAAGCGTGCAGATTACCTGAAAGAGAAGGAACTGCTTCAGATCTACAGAGGAAAAGATACAGTAACTGCTGATGGAACAAAGGTAGCTTTATATGGCAATATCGGCAATCCAGAGGATGCCAAGGGTGTTGTAGCTGCTGATGGTGAAGGCGTAGGCTTATTCCGTACTGAGTTCCTGTTCATGGGAACAGACAGCTTGCCAACAGAGGACGAGCAGTTTGAAGCATATAAGGCAGCAGCCGAGACGATGCAGGGTAAAGAAGTTATTATCCGTACACTGGATGTCGGCGGTGACAAAGATATCCCGTATCTCGGATTGGAAAAAGAAGACAATCCGTTCCTTGGTTTCCGTGCAGTCAGATATTGTCTGAAAAATGAGGACAGCTACAAGGTACAGCTTCGTGCATTGCTTCGTGCGAGTGCATTTGGCGATATTAAGATCATGGTTCCGCTTGTTACCTGTGTGGATGAGATTCGACGGGTAAAAGAACTGGTAGCGGAACTTAAGAAGGAGTTAGATTCAGAGAAAATCGAATATAACAAGGATATTCAGGTCGGCGTTATGATCGAGACTCCTGCAGCCAGCCTGATCGCAGATCTTCTGGCAAAGGAAGCTGATTTCTTCAGTATCGGTACAAATGATCTGACCCAGTATACAATGGCAGTTGACAGAGGAAATGCCAAGGTTGCATATCTGTATTCCGCATACAATCCTGCTGTTCTTCGTTCTATGAAGAATGTTATTGAAGCAGGAAATGCAGCAGGCATCATGGTAGGTATGTGTGGTGAAGCAGCTGCTGATCCGTTACTGATCCCACTTCTGATCTCCTTTGGACTGGGAGAGTTCAGTGTATCGGCAACTTCTGTTTTAAGAACCAGAGGCACAATTGCCAAATGGTCAAAGGCAGATGCAGATGCTCTTGCAGTAAAAGCATTGTCCTTATCCACAGAAGCTGAAGTGGCTGAACTGTTAAAAGCCTCCGCAAGATAAGCGAAAAGCCCATATCTGTTTTGTTTGGAACAGAATGAAAGATATTAAAAGCAACTAGTACTATAATTACACCTATTATTCCGCAAGTCGTTTGCACTCTATTTCAACGCAGCGGTACTAAGCTCTTTGCCTATGGCAACTCGCTAAGGACCGGCGTTGAAAAAGGCTTGCTACATAATAGTGTAATATATAGTAACTGTTGCTTTTGTAATATACCGGATAGTTCCAAACAAAACAGATATGAAAGTTTCTGCAATTAGCGCTGGCGAGGCTTAAAAAGTGCATTATTTTCTGAGACGGTTTTCTGCATATTTGAATAGCCGGGTAAATGTCAAGAATACATTTTTTACAAAATTTGAAAGCTTGAGTGTGGGGTTTTCACGAATTTCTTACGAAAATTAATTTGCACTGGAATTTTATGGAAAATATTTGGTAATATTAATAATATAGAAGTCTGAAATAAAAAAGTTATTTTTTAGCCGTAGCGGCAAGACGAAACAGGGCACATATTGGCAGTTGGAGATGTTTTCAATAGGTAGAGAGGAAGATAGGTTATGTTTGAAAACGAAAAAGTGAAACATGTAAAATTTGGTGAGGGAAATGTAGTTGAATGTGATGGTACACACATCCGTATTTTATTTCAGTGTGAGAATATAGAAAAGACTTTCACTTATCCAACCGTATTTGAGAAGTTTGTAAGATTTGACAGTCAGGACGCACAGGACAGGGTCACAGATGATCTGAATACCGCAAAAGAGGAGGCTGCAAAGCTGGAAAATCTCAGAAAATTATTCATGGCTGAGCAGGCAAAGAAGCGAAAGCTGGAGAAAGCAGCCAAGGCAACAAAGAAAAGATAAAGCAAGAGCACCCGGTCGGGTGATCAGCCCAGCTTCTTCCATTGAGCGAAGACTGTTGGTCAGAACCTTCTGGCTGATACCGGTCAGATCATGTTTAAGTTCGTTGAAATAAGGCTACCGCAATCCCACTGGCTTTAGACAATGGGTAGTTCACTACTGAGAATACTTACTTCATAAAAACTTCATACAAAAAAGTTCTTGACTTGGAGTAAGGTTCAAAGAGTATGATAGGAGTGTACGAAAAAGGTATGCTCCTTTTTCATATATAAATACGGAAAACATCAGAACATAAGAGCATAAGCTCTGAAGCAGGTTTAAGTAAGATGGAGAGTGATAGTATGAAGACTACAAACAGAGAAGAAATTGCTGAGATCGTTACACATGCAGCATTTTACTGTGGATGGCCAAAGGCATGGGCAGTATTCCGTATGGCAAAAGAAGTCTGGGCAGAAGAAGATAAGTAGGAGAAATGTGGCAGTTGTGGTATAATGAACATCGGTGTACCATAATAAAATGTAGACAGGAGACGGCATGGAAAAGTTAGTATTAATACATGTAGATGACATCGAATATCACAAGATACAGAACATTGCGAGCCGGATGAAGATCACTGTAGACCGGATACCGGAAGAAATAGTGACAGCGAATTATAAGTTGGGCGAGCTTGTAAATGGAGTCTATAAAAACGCCGCAGATACGATAGATGGAACTGGTCGGGAACAGGAAAATGTGACAGGACATTCTTCAGAGACAGGGGTGATGAATGCACAGGCAAAGAGCAGTGCAGACAGCTTAATTCTGGTATGCAATCTGAAAGAAAAACGGCTGGATAAGATGTTGTTTGAGCTTCGTCATGCTGAGGTGAAGGTTATGTATAAAGCCATTCTGACACCAAGCAATCAGAACTGGACAGTTCCGATGCTGATGCAGGAGCTTCGCAGAGAACGATTTGCAATGATGAGAAAGTAAAAAAAGATCGTACAGGGATGAATTTGATTCTCCTGTACGATTATTTTTTATAATACGATTTTAATGTTTGCAGATAAAGTTTCATGCGTCGTTTATGCTTTCGGCTGCTGCTGGGTGATACAGTGGATATTGCCGCCTCCATAAGCGATTTCTTCGGTACGGACACCGATAACCTTACGTTCTGGGAACATGGACTGCACCTGACGGATTGCAAGAGCGTCATTTTCGTCACCGTACTGTGGCAGGATGATGCCGCCATTTACGATCAGAAAATTCAGATAAGAGGCGATCGCAAGGTCACCGTTTTTTCTTGGAGTGCTTCCGGGAACTGCATCGACTGTGTCCATGCCCTTCAGATAAACCGGAGCTTTGGTTGTACAGAGCTTATGGACGATCAGTTTCCTGCCTTTGGCATCTACAGCATTTGACAGGGTGTGGTAAGCGGCCTGTGCTTCTTTATAGAATGGGTCAGTCGGATCATCCGTATAGATGCAGGCAACTTCACCGGGACGGACGAAGCAGGCAACATCATCGATATGTCCATTTGTCTCGTCGGGATCGATGCCGTCCTTGATCCAGATGATCGTATCGACATTCAGATAATCTTTTAATTTCTGCTCGATCTGAGCTTTTGTGAGATGAGGATTTCTTCCCTTTGACAGCAGGCACATCTCGGTGGTGATCAGTGTACCTTCCCCATCGACATGAAAAGAGCCGCCCTCTAATACGAAATCACCGGTTCGGTAAGAATCAATCTGTTCCAGTTCGCAGATTTTGGATGCGATCTGATCATCCTTATCCCATGGAAAATACAATCCGTCGACCAGTCCGCCCCAGGCATTGAAGGTCCAGTCACAGGCGCGGGTTTCGCCTTTATCATTTATCAGAAAAGATGGTCCCATATCTCTGCACCATGCATCGTTGCTGCTCATTTCAATGATCCGTACGCCGGCAGGCAGCATGGTTTTTGCATGTTCATATTGTGCGGCAGATACGCACATTGTAACAGGTTCGAATTCTGAGATCGCAGCAGCTACATTTGCAAATGTTTTTTGTGCCGGTTTCGCACCGGCTCTCCAGTTGTCGGTTCGTTCCGGCCAGATCATAAAGATCTGCTTTTGTTCTTCAAATTCTCCCGGCATACGGAAACCGTCAGCCTTTGGGGTCGAGTTTGTAATAAGTTTCGCCATTCCTGTATCCTCCTTGTATCGTAAATAAAATATCCATAGCGTGTTTGAAAAATCATCTCTTGCAGGCAGGAGATTTTTCAGTCTTATATTTGATAAAACAAAAAACGGAGCAACTCATTTTCTGAATTGCTCCGTTGCATGTGTCTGTATTTATTTCTTATTACGATAGCACAGAGATTATTGAAAATCAATATGGAATTGGATCTTACAGATCATTTACCCGTCCCATGAACAGGATCATTCCAGTATCCTGATCTTCAATGACATAGACAAATGGCTGGTCAACGATGAAGTTATAGGTTTCTTCCGGTGGCATCATAGCAGTTTCCTTTATTATGATATCCGTCTCCGCGGCAGCCTTTGTTCCGTTTTCATCAACGATCACTTTTGCTTTGTGAGAAACGGAAGATACCGCGATGCCATCTGCGATCTTTGAGAAATCAGCAAAAGCATATGCAGACCGGATTCCAAGTCTGTTCAGGATATCATCCAGACCGTTGATACTCTGTTCATCTGTGAATTTTGGAAGCTGAATGGTCTCTATCTCAGGAGAATCAGCATTATCCAGAGAGTCGATAAGTGCCTGTTTCTCATCACTGCTTAAAGCATCGAACAGGTTGGTGATCGTATCGCCTTCTTTAGATGGAAGGAATACTTTCATTACAACAGAATCACCATCGTAAGGAAGTACGATTCCTTTTATCGATCCGCTATCCGCATAAGAGAATCGTTCATCGTACAGATGCATCATTGGTACGGTAGAATCTCCGTTTGTTCCGTGAAAAGTATCATCGTATGTGTTATCCTCTGTAAATGGTGTCTGCCATTTTCCTTCAAAGTAAACCGCATTAATGAGCATCATAACAGTATTTGTCGAAAGTTCATTCATGATGGATGGGATCATCTGATTTGTATGTTCATTTACCCAGTTGTTTACATCCTTCACAACCTGATCGGCATGATCCGTAAAATCGGCTTCATATATCTCACCATGGTAATAGGTCTTGGCCGGAAGCAGAAAATCATCTGAGATATTAGCCGCCCAGTCTTTTCCGGTGGTCATCCAGATGGAATTTGCAGTATTTACATATGTCTGCTTGGACCAGTCTTTGTTCAGATAGCTTTGCATTTCCGTATTCCAGGTTGAAAGATCTTTGATGCCAAGTGTTGATTCCAGTTCCGTTTTCGTTTCGCCCCCGGCACCCTGATCGAGCATGGACAGTGCGCTGGAAATACTGTAAGGGGAATAAAAACAGTTGCTGTCTTTTGGAAGTGCATCATACAAGTCAAATGCAAAATTGTTGACACCGTTTTTAAGTTCCTCATAGGAATCGACGGGCGCCGGTTTTGCTCCGACTGCGATGTCACTTCCGAGTTCTTTTGATGCTAAAAGTTTTTGTTTGGTGACGCTGCCGCCATTATTATCTGCGTTTCCGCATCCTGCAAGACTTGTGCACAGACATGCACCAAGTAATAAGCTGATTATCTTTTTATTCATAAATAATCCTCCATTTCTTTCGTGGTCAGATATGAATAATACTAACATATATCAGTGAATAAGAATATTCAAAAAAATATATAGTCTTATCAATGTCCGGTTTATTTGCTTCTTTAATTTACATACGAAAGAAAATGGAGGATTTATGGAATTATTTTAAAAATTTTTATTCTTCGGTCACGGAATAGGTGGCAGCTTCATCTGATAAGGATTCCGCATCTACACCGAGATCTTTTTCCGCATTTACAAACCATGCCGGAGTATCGGAAGATACATTCATGTTGTTGAAGATATAAGTACCATCTGCATCAAACAGATATTCGGCATAGCCATAATCATCGGCAGTTCCGCCTATGACGATCACATGTGTGATATGATCGGCATCCGTGTAATCATATCGGAAGTAGGTATCTGTACTGCATTTGTCTGTGATATCGGTCTGCTGTCCGTTCAGGGTGAAATACAGTCTTCCGGCTTTCGTGGTGACATAGGTTTGATCGGTTGATTCGATACGGAAAGACATGGTAGCGTCTTCTGCATCGTATTCGACCTTCGTACCATTTGCAGTAGAGAATACCTTATGCACCCAGGTGCTTCCGGTTGCTGCCAGACAGATGCCATTTGACAGACAGAAGATGGCTGCCAGTCCGGCAACTGCGTAGGAAAGTCTGCGTGTGATCGTGTGGATCCGCAGCTTCTTTGAGCGTTCCGGGGTGATGTTGATGACTGCATCTGAGTGGATCATGTCAAATGTTTTCTTATAGCGTTCTTTATTCTGATTGTTCATAGTCCCAAGCCTCCTTTAGGGTGTCGCGAAGCACGGTACGTCCGCGGTTTAACCGGACCTTTACGTTGCTTTCGCTGATCTTTAGAATGTCTGCAATTTCCTTAATGGAATAGTCTTCATAATAAAACAGATGGATCACTGTCCGGTATTTTTCTGGCAGCTTCATGACTGTTTCAAATAATTCCTGGCTTTCAGTATCAGAAAAATTCAGTTGTTCCATATAATCTTCCAATGATGTCCGGTTCCTGTGCCAGAAGGTGCGAAGCATATTTTTTGACTGATTGATCGTAACCCGGATCAGCCATGCCCGGATATGCATTTCATCGTTAAAATCCACGGCACCTGAATGATAGCGTAGAAATGTTTCCTGAACAACATCTTCGGCATCCTCCCGGTTCTGACAAATGGAAAATGCAATGCGGAACAGATTGTCCTGATACATTTGTATAACAGTTTGTGTTGGTAATCGCATAGTCACATCCTCTTTTCTTGTGTTAAAAGGCCTTTCAATAATAACACAATTCATCCGGTTTAAAGGTTACAAAAATACAAAATTATACTTGCATAAAATTTGTATTGTTTTATCATTTGATAGTGTAGGTATGAAATGACAGAAAGAGAGAAAAGATAAAATGGTAAAATGTTTGTTAGTTGGCGTTGGAGGCGGCATAGGTGCAATTCTTCGATATTTGATTGGTTTAATACCGGTGGGAGCACAAAACAACTTTCCGATAAAAACATTATTGATTAATGTAATAGGAGCATTTGTTATTGGCTTAATTTCTGTGTCGGCAGAAAAGTATCAGGTATCACCACTTCTGGTTTTGACATTAAAGACGGGAGTGTGCGGTGGATTTACGACGTTTTCTACATTTGCACTGGAAACAGATCAATTAATACAGAGCGGGAATTACGGATTTACGATACTTTATATAGGATTAAGTGTGATATTAAGTGTTGCTGCGGTGTTTGCTGCACAAATACTTATGAAGTAACGATGAAGATTTATTGGAATAGAGGGCTGACGATATGGATAAGAGAGAGCAATATATAGATAAACAGATTATAGAGCAAATAATGGAACTGCGAAAGCAGCTCCACCGGATTCCGGAGCATTCCATGCAGGAAGTAAAGACAAAACAGTTGCTGATGGATTTCTTAAAATCGCATACAGCATTAGAGATCGTAGATTGTGGGGCATGGTTTTATGCGGTGAAAAGAGCATATGATTGGGTAACCACAGAAAATGATAAAACATTCCATGTGAGTGAAGTGGCTGTGGAAATACCAGAGCAAATGACGGAATATAAGCCACCGATTGCATTCCGGGCAGATATGGATGCGGTATGTGGCAAAGATGGAAAGCCGGGACATTTCTGTGGACATGATGGACACAGCAGTGTGCTATGTGGACTTGGCTTGTATCTGGACAGCAGAAAAGATCCGTTGGCACAGGATGTATATCTGATCTTCCAGCCGGCAGAGGAGATTGGAAAGGGTGCAGAGCTTTGCAGAAGCCTGATCAAAGAAACGCATATCGGAGAAATCTATGGCTTTCATAATATACCGGGGAAGCCGCTTGGAACGGTACTTGTGAAGGATGGAACATTTGCATGTGCTTCAACGGGCTTAGAGATCCACATGACAGGAACGCCGAGCCACGCAGCATATCCGGAAGCTGGCAGAAATCCCGGATATGCACTTGCCGGACTTCTGCTTCAGATTGAAGAACTGACAAAGCAGTTTAATGAGACGAAGGGATTTGCCCGCATGACTTTGATTGGGATGAAACTTGGAAGTGAGAACTACGGTGTAGCGGCATCGGACGGGTATCTGAGACTTACCGTTCGAAGCGAAGGTGAACAGGTATTTCGTGAGTATCTGGCAGAGATCCGTAAGCTGGCAGAGGTTATGGCACAGAAGGAAGCTCTGGAACTTTCGATAAAGGAGATTGAACGGTTTCCATCTACGGATAATCATGCGGAACAGGTGCAGAAGATCCGGGCGTGTGCGGCTTCTCACCAGATTCCATATATAGAGCTGCCTGAGCCGATGCGCTGGTCGGAGGACTTTGGCTGGTACTTGCAGGAGACAAAGGGCGCATTTTTCGGCATTGGTGATGGAGAGGATTATGCCCAGCTTCATACAGAGCATTTCGAATTTCCCGATTCCATACTTGAAACCGCAGTCACTATGTTTGCCGGGTTGTGTGTTGACATAAAAGAGGGGGAATGTTAATTCTGTATGCAACTTTAAATAATTATAAATGTTCACTTGTCAGATAACACAAAGCTGGTATATAATGGAAAAAGAGCAGAGAGGTTCGACGATGTGCGAATTCTCTGCTTTTTTTACTTTATAGGAAAGTACGCCCTATTCATAAGTCTATTGTTGATGATTGAGGGATGGGAAATAAGTCTTTAATAATAATTTAAGCCCAATGTGGCTGAAAGGAGAACATAATGAACAGACCAATGAGAAGGCAAAAATGTGAAGTTACAGATCCGGTGAAGATCGAGCAGATCATAAAGAAAGCAGGCGTGGTTCATCTTGGGATGGTGGATGAAGGAAAGGCATACATTGTTCCATTGTATTATGGATATATTTATAAGGATGGAGGACTTACGTTATATATGCATGGCGCAACGGAAGGACGCAAATATGACGTGATCGCAGCTAATCCAAATGTATTTATCGAGATTGATACAGATATGGTACTGACCAGTGGTGGTGAAGTTCCATGTGAATATGGGGCATATTATGCTTGCGTGATGGGTGAAGGAACTGCCAGCATTCTGACCGATGTTGATGAGAAGGTTATGGGACTGGAGCTTATAATGAAGAGTCAGCTGGGAAGAGATTTTATCATTACAGAACCAATGACAAAATTGGTGAATGTGATCAAGGTTGTTGTTCCGGAATTATCGGTAAAAATGAATCAAGAAAAATAAAAAGAACATTAAGAAAAAGTAATAGTTTACCACGTATAAATTGTGCTATCATGGGTAAGAATAAATAGCCGGTTTGAGAAAAAAGCAAGGAATTGGAAAATAGCTGGTAGTAGTTGAATGATGTAAGAGATAGAGATTAGGGAATTCAGGAGAATCCAAAATGGAAGCGAATCGTATCGAAGAAAAAATATATAAATATGGTGCGGATATCCTGGCATCAGAGGGTATGCAGAAAGAAAAAACATTTGTGCAACATGGTTCAATAACCTGTTACGATCATTCCCTGCGTGTGGCGGAGAAAAGTCTGGAGCTTGCAGAGAAATGTTCCGCATATATTGATGAACGGTCGCTGGTGCGTGGAGCACTGCTTCATGATTATTTCTTGTATGACTGGCATGAGAAGGATGGCGGACATCGGCTGCATGGTTTTTTTCATGCAGAACGAGCCTTGCATAATGCCAGACGGGATTTCAATTTGAACTTCATTGAGCGGGATATCATCCGAAAGCATATGTTCCCACTCAACATAACACCTCCAAAGTTCCGGGAGAGCTGGATCGTAACATGGGCGGATAAGTTGTGCGCCGCCGAAGAAACCACCAGAGTCCTCCGCCTTGCCGTCACAAAAACCGTCAGAGGCTGATCATAATGCAGCATGCTGCATATACTAAAGAATAATATTGACATCTATAGAAAAAGAACAACATTATACATATTTTCGCAAGCTGTTTGCAGCTCGATAAATGTATGATGTTGTCTTTTTTTTATTACGTTTTTTGATAGAAATTGTTGATTTATGTAAGTACATCCTATAAAATAAAAAAGGTTTTGTAAAAAAACGAAGAATTATCACTGAAGAAAATATTGATATGAATTGACAAAGAGATATGAGATTGTACTAGAAAACAGAGATGTAGACATATATATTTTTATGTAACAGACCTCTTTTTACGCCGGTCCTTAGCGATCTGCGATTAGCAGAGAGCTTAGTACCGTTGCGTAAAAATAGAACGCAAGTGTTCTGTGAAATAAAGAATATATATGGATACATCTCGTTATGGAAGCATTTGTTGAGGAATGTCATGAGAGTTTTAGAAAAGAGAGGAAAAGGCAATGGGCGGATTTTTTGGCGTAGCATCAAAGCAGGATTGTGTATTTGATTTGTTCTTTGGTATCGACTACCATTCACATCTGGGAACAAGACGAGGCGGAATGGCAGTATACGGAGAAGACGGATTTAATCGTGCGATCCACAATATTGAGAATGCACCATTTCGTACAAAATTTGACAAAGATGTTCAGGAAATGAGTGGTCATATGGGAATCGGATGTATCTCCGATTACGAACCGCAGCCATTGATCGTACGTTCTCATCATGGCACTTATGCACTTACAACAGTCAGTAAGATTAATAACATAGGTGAACTTACAAAGAAGCTGTTCGAGAATGGACATTCTCACTTCTTAGAAATGAGCGGCGGCGATATCAATGCAACGGAGTTGATCGCAGCACTGATCAATCAGAAGGAAAATCTGATCGAAGGAATTCAGTTTGCGCTTGATTCTATCGATGGTTCTGTATCCATTCTGTTGATGAATCAGGCGGGAATCTATGCAGCCCGTGACAAATACGGCAGAACACCGGTTGTTATCGGTAAGAAAGAAGATGCCTATTGTATAACCTTTGAGAATTTTGCATATAAAAATCTTGGATATAAGGACTATAAGGAACTTGGACCGGGAGAGATCGCTGTCGTGACAGACAAGAACTGTATCACGCTGGTCAATCCGAATAAAGAAATGAAGATCTGTACCTTCCTCTGGGTATATTATGGTTATCCATCCAGTTCCTATGAGGGCACAAGTGTAGAGCAGATGCGGTATAATTGTGGTAAGGCAATGGCGAAGCGTGATAACGTAAAGCCGGATATTGTAGCCGGGGTACCGGATTCCGGTATTGCTCATGCAATCGGCTATGCAAATGAATCCGGAATCCCATTTTCCAGACCATTTATCAAATATACACCGACCTGGCCACGTTCCTTCATGCCAACGATCCAGAGTAAGAGAAATCTGATCGCTAAGATGAAGCTGTTAGCAGTGGATGAACTGATCCGTGATAAGAGCCTTCTTCTGATCGATGACTCGATCGTACGAGGAACCCAGCTTCGTGAAACAACTGAATTCTTATATGAGAGTGGTGCGAAGGAAGTACATATCCGTCCGGCATGCCCTCCGTTATTATATGGATGTAAATATCTGAATTTCTCTCGTTCATCATCAGAAATGGATCTGATCACCCGTCGTGTGATCGATCGTCTGGAGAATGGAAATGTAACCGATGAGGTATTACAGGAGTATGCAGATCCGGAATCTGAGAAATACGAAACAATGGTTGAGGAGATCCGTAAGGAACTGAACTTTACATCATTGCGTTTCAATCGCTTGGACGATATGCTGGAATCCGTTGGAATCGATAAGTGCAAGCTGTGTACTTATTGTTGGGATGGTAAAGAATAGGGAAAAATCATTCAGAAAAAGTCAAAAAAATTTAAAATCGCTCTTGACAACAAAAAAACAGAGTGCTAAATTAGCAGTTAACAAAGAGCAAATGCAACGAACAGAATACGATCATTAAAAAAGGAGTATTTCAGAGAGCCGCCGGGTGGTGTGAGACGGTGTATGTTTTTAGTGATTATCCTCTGCGAGCAGTGCACTGAATTCCAGATATGGACATTAGGTGTCACCGGTTTTCTACCGTTACAAAGAAACTTATTTCTACAGTGTGAGCTTATGAGATGAGGTTGAGTGGTCATTTTTTTGAATGGCAAATAAAGTGGTAACGCGGAAGTTTAAAGGCTTTCGTCTTTATGAAATTACATGAAGACGAAAGCTTTTTTTAATTTATAGGAAAGGTTGTCCTATAAAAGATATGTTTTTGTATAAACTCTTTGTGAACATACTATAATCAAGTATCTGCCACATGGCGGAAGGAAGGAGAATGATATGAATAGTTTGGTAATTATTCTTATCGCAGTAGTAGTTTTAGGAGTTGGCTATCTGGGTTACGGAAGATGGCTTGCTAAGAAATGGGGCATAGATGCAAATGCAAAGACCCCGGCCGTTGCAAATGAAGATGGAAAGGATTATGTACCATCATCAAAGCTTACAGTATTTGCACATCAGTTTTCATCCATCGCAGGTGCGGGACCTGTACAGGGACCAATCATTGCGGCAATGTTTGGATGGGTACCGGTTTTACTCTGGCTGCTTGTCGGAGGCGTATTCTTCGGTGCAGTACAGGATTTCGGTTCTCTGTATGCATCCGTTAAAAATGAGGGTAAGTCCATCGGACTTGTTATTGAGAAGTACATAGGCAAGGCAGGAAGAAGATTTTTCTCACTGTTCTGCTGGCTCTTTACACTTCTTGTTATTGCAGCCTTTACATCTATGGTTTCATCAACATTTAACGGATTTACAACAGGTGCTGACGGAGCAGTAACAAAGAACTTTAACGGCGCAGCAGCCGCTACAGTATCTATGTTATTCATTGTTGTCGCTATGGTGCTCGGTGTTGTTATGAAGACCTGCAAGAATATGAAGGAGTGGGTGAAAGCAATCGTAGCTATCGCCCTCATCGTTGCAATGTTTGCAGTAGGTATGAAGCTTCCTTGGTACTTAAACGGTAACCAGTGGAACTACGTTATCATGGCATATCTGTTCCTTGCATCCGTACTTCCTATGTGGTTACTTATGCAGCCAAGAGATTACATGACAACATTCATGCTTGTTGGTATGTTGGTTGGAGCATTTGTCGGTGTTCTGGTTGGACATCCGAATATGGGACTGAACGCTTTCAATGGTTTCACAGTTGTATCGTCAACAGGTGCTAAGAGTTATCTGTTCCCAACACTGTTTGTAACGATCGCCTGTGGTGCGGTTTCCGGTTTCCACAGCCTTGTTTCATCAGGAACATCATCAAAGACGATCAGAAATGAAAAAGATATGTTATTTGTAGGTTATGGCGCAATGATCCTTGAGACACTCCTCGGTGTTATCTCATTGATCGTAGTTGGTGCAGTAGCAGTTGGAGGAAAAGCACCGGAAGGACTTACACCATTCCAGATCTTCTCACAGGGTATCGCAGGTTTCCTTGAGAAGTTCGGACTTCCAAATTCAGTAGCGAATGTATTCATGACCATGTGTGTATCAGCACTTGCTCTTACATCACTTGATTCAGTCGCACGTATCGGACGTATGTCATTCCAGGAGCTGTTCATGGGAGATACTACAGATCCATCCCAGATGCCTGTATGGCAGAAGATCCTTACAAATAAGTATTTTGCTACAGTTATAACATTGTTCTTTGGTTACCTTCTCTGCAAGGGTGGATATTCAAATGTATGGCCACTCTTCGGATCAGCAAACCAGATGCTTGCAGCACTTGTACTGATCGGTGTAGCAGTATTCCTCAAGGCAACAAACAGAAAGCATGCAATGCTTTATCCACCAATGCTTATAATGCTTGCTGTAACATTTACAGCTATCGTTCTCAACGTAATCGGAAATATCCAGAAGTTCCAGGCCGGAACCGGTACATTCCTTGTTGAAGGACTTCAGCTCATTGTTGCAGTATTCCTTATCGTACTTGGTATCATTGTAGCAATTACATGTATCAGAAAACTTGTTCTTATGAAGCATGAGAAGACTGCTGAAAAGGAAGCATAAAATAATATTCAAATAAAAAACAATAAACGTAAAATAAATAATAATTCTAAATCGTAAAAATAATATTCATTGAAAAACTGTGGATGGGAAGATATACAGATATCCTCCCACCACAGTTTTTTGTGTTATAATAACTCCGTCAGGAGGTATGAAGATGAAGCTGGTAGTATGTTTTCCGGGAATCGGCTATCACTGCGACAAGCCACTGTTATATTATGGCAGGCGCGTAGCAGGATCCGTAGGATATAAAGAATATAAGAACGTAGAATATGTGAATCGGATCGGAAACGTCAAAGGTGATCCGGTAAAAATGCAGGCAGCATTTGAAGACCTGTACGGACAGACAGAGGAAATATTAAAAGATATAGATTTTTCCGGGTATGACAGCATTTTATTCTTATCAAAAAGTGTAGGAACGATCATTGCGACTACTTACGCAGAACGACATAAGATACCATGCAGGCATGTGCTGTATACTCCGCTTGAGGCGACATTTGACAATTGCGCATCTGATCTGTCGGGGAGAGCGATAGCATTTACAGGAACGGCAGATCCGTGGGTGGAGAGCACCGCTGCAATTACAGATCGGTGCCAAAAAGCAGGGATTCCGGTTCATGTGATAGAGAAAGCAAATCATTCCTTAGAGACAGCCGATGTATGGAAGAATCTGAAGAATCTGGAAAAAATCATGGCGCTGACGGCGGATTTTATAAGCCGGTAAAAAAATCTTGACTTTGAGCGAACTCCAAGTGCTATAGTAAGGAAAAGTCAAATGAAGGATGGTGGCGCAGATGACGATCAAGGAAGTAAGTGAGAAATTTGGTATCTCACAGGATACCCTTCGGTATTATGAGCGTGTAGGACTGATTCCACCGGTTACAAGAACTCCGAGTGGAAACAGAGATTATCAGGAATCGGATCTTGGCTGGGTAGAAAATGCAGTTTGTATGCGGAATGCCGGCGTTCCAATCGAGGCATTGATTGAATATGTGAAACTGTATCAGATGGGAGATACGACGTTTGAAGCAAGACGGCAGCTATTGCAGGAGCAGTATGACGTATTGCAGGAGCAGAAAGAACAGATCGAGGCGACCATGAAGCGGCTTGCCTATAAGGTATCGCGTTATGAGAAAGCGGTACAGACCGGCGTATTGTCATGGGATAAGGAGGATTGTTAGAACATTATGTATATTGAACAGATTAACGGACCGGAAGATGTAAAGAAATTAAATATAGAAGAAATGACGGCGATGGCAGCAGAGATGAGACAGGCATTGCTGGTTCGTGCAAGTAAGCACGGCGGACATTTTGGACCGAATTTTGGTATGGTAGAAGCAACGATTGCGATGCATTATGTATTTGAGTCACCAAAGGACAAGATCGTATATGATGTATCCCACCAGAGCTATCCGCATAAGATGCTGACAGGCAGAAAGGATGCTTATCTCTACGAAGAACATTACGATGATGTATCCGGATATACAAATCCAAAAGAAAGTGAGCATGATTTCTTTGAGATCGGACATACATCTACATCTGTCAGTCTTGCCTGTGGCCTTGCGAAAGCTAGAGATCTGAAAAAGGAAGATGGCAACGTGATCGCTGTGATCGGTGATGGTTCATTAAGCGGTGGCGAGGCATTGGAAGGTCTTGACTATGCGGCTGAGCTTGGTGGCAATCTGATCATTGTTGTAAATGATAATGACATGTCGATCGCTGAGAATCATGGTGGTTTGTATCAGAATCTGAAACTGCTTCGTGAGACAAATGGGCAGGCAGAATGTAATCTGTTCCGTGCGATGGGACTTGATTATGTATATGTAGATAAAGGAAATGATATTGCTGCATTGATCGCAGCATTTGAATCTGTAAAAGACAGTAAGAAACCGGTTGTCGTGCATATTAAAACTTTAAAAGGAAAAGGCTATGCACCGGCAGAACAGAATAAGGAACAGTGGCATTGGTGTATGCCATTTGACCTTGAAACAGGAAAGTCTTTGATGGAATTTGACAGAGAAGATTATTCCGACGTAACCAGAGATTATCTCTTAAAGAAAATGAAGGAAGATCCATCTGTAGTTACGATCACATCGGCAACACCTACCGTTATGGGATTTACAGAGGATAAGAGAAAAGAAGCGGGCAGCCAGTTTATTGATGTAGGTATTGCAGAGGAGACAGCGGTTGCACTGGCATCCGGTATTGCGGCAAATGGCGGCAAGCCTGTATATGGTGTATACAGTTCATTTATCCAGCGGACATATGATCAGCTGACACAGGATCTGTGCATCAATAACAACCCTGCAACGATCGTTGTATTTGCGGGATCTGTATATGGAATGAATGATGTGACACATCTTGGATTACAGGATATTCCGATGCTTACAAGTATTCCGGGGCTTGTGTATCTGGCACCGACAACCAAAGAGGAATATCTGGCAATGCTTGACTGGAGCGTGGAGCAGACAGAGCATCCGGTTGCAATCAAGCTTCCGGGAGCTGCGATGGTATCGGACGGAAAGGCTGTAACAAAGAATTTCAGTCAGTTAAATAAATACGAAGTAACTAAAAAGGGAAGCAAGATTGCCGTTATCGGTGCAGGTACTTTCTATCAGCTTGGAACAGATGCGGCAGCACTGATCGAGGAGCAGACAGGAGTTGCGCCAACCATCATTAACCCACTGTATGTTTCCGGTATGGATGAAGAACTTCTGAATGATCTGAAGAAAGATCATGATATCGTAATTACATTAGAGGATGGTTATCTGGAAGGTGGCTTCGGTCAGAGAATCGCCGGCTTCTATGGTGATTCTGATATGAAGGTTCTGAATTACGGTTTAAAGAAATTCTTCTATGACCGCTACGATGTAAATGAAGTATTAAAAGAAAATCATCTGACAGCAGAACAGATTGCAGAAGATGTGAAGAAGGTTTAACAGTATAAAAAATCGCTTACAGGTAATATTAATCAGAAATAATGTTTGATAAAGGAGATTAAACAATGTCGATGATTAACAGAGAAGTAAGCGATTTTTTTGTGCATGCATATCAAAATGGTGAATTTAAAACGGTAACCAGGGACGACATATTAGGCGGATGGAGTGTATTTTTCTTCTATCCCGCAGATTTTACATTTGTCTGCCCGACGGAGCTGTCAGATCTGCAGGATAAATATAAGGATTTTAAAGCTGCCGGCTGTGAGGTTTATTCCATATCAACAGATACGCATTTTGTGCATAAGGCATGGCATGATACATCGGAAAAGATTGGAAAGATCACGTTTCCGATGTTGGCAGATCCAAATCATGAATTATGTGAAGATTTTGAAGTGATGATCGAATCAGATGGGATGGCTGAACGTGGCAGCTTCATCATCAACCCGGAAGGGCGAATTGTTTCCTATGAAGTCAGTGCAGGCAATGTCGGGCGAAATGCAGATGAACTGTTTCGTAAATTGCAGGCATGCCAGTTTGTTGCGGAGCATGGAGACGAGGTCTGCCCTGCCAAATGGCAGCCGGGAGAAGCTACACTGCGTCCAAGTCTGGATCTTGTAGGGAGATTGTAAGAATGAAGAATGAAAATATGTATGATGTGATGATTGCAGGCGCGGGACCGGCGGGGCTTACAGCAGCTATTTATCTGGCGAGAGCCTGTTACCGGGTGCTTGTTGTCGAGAAAGAGAAGATTGGTGGACAGATCACGATCACAGAAGAGGTGGTGAACTATCCGGGAATAGAGAAAACAGATGGAAAATCCCTGACCGCTGCTATGTACAGACAGGCAAAGAATTTTGGTGCAGAATTCCTGATGGCAGAGGTTGAAAAGCTGGATGTAGATGGAGAATATAAAATCGTGCATACAAATAAGGGCGACTTTTCCTGTTATGGAATTCTGCTCGCAACCGGAGCACATCCGAGAATGATCGGATTTGAGGGGGAGAAACGGTTTAAAGGACGGGGCGTAGCTTATTGCGCAACTTGTGATGGAGAGTTCTTCACCGGCAAGGAAATATTTGTTGTGGGTGGCGGTTATGCTGCTGCGGAGGAAAGTGTATTCCTTACCAAGTATGCCAGCCATGTGACGATATTGATCCGGGGCGAAGATTTTTCCTGCCCTAAGTCATCGGCGGATAAAGCCAGAGCAAATGAAAAAATTACGGTGCTTACCAGTACTGAGATCGTCCGCGCGGAGGGTGAAGATGTCCTGACAACACTGGTGTATAAAAATGTGAAAACAGGAGAAGAAAGTGTATATCATGCGCCAAAAGGAGATACGTTTGGTATTTTCGTATTTGCCGGATACGAGCCGGAGACTTCGTTGCTACAGGGAAAAGCAGAGATTGATGAAAAGGGATATGTAATTACGGATGCTTCCAGACAGACCAGTATATCGGGTGTTTATGCGGCTGGCGATGTCTGCCAGAAAAATCTTCGTCAGGTAGTGACGGCAGTCGGTGATGGTGCAGTTGCAGCGACAGAGCTTGAACGGTATGTGGCAGCCATGCAGAAAAAGAATGGAGCAAAGCCATCACGGAATTTGCGGGAAAATAAACAATCAAAGGAGAAGAATGTTACACAGGAGAAAAAGCGTGAAGGAATGCAGCCTGTGGTCGCTGAAAATACCGGATATGAAATGCATAAAACGGGACAACAGAAACAGCCGGAAGCAGAAGATTCATTGTCGGACGAGTTCTTTGATGAAGAGACGGAAAAGCAGTTAGATGAGGTCTTTGACCGCATGGCGCATCCGCTGATCCTGAAATTATATCTGAATCAGAAGCAGGAGTCAGTGCAGCTAAAACAATATATGGAAGCTATGAGCAGACGAACCGAAAAGCTCAGTGTAATCGTAGCAGAGGAAGGGGCAGACGGGGATTCTGTTCCGGCAAACGAACGACCATTTGTCAGGATTTTGGGAGAAGACGGAAGTGATACCGGGCTTGGCTTCCATGGTGTACCGGGTGGACATGAATTCACTTCTTTTGTGATTGGATTGTATAATGCTGCCGGACCGGGACAAGAAGTGGATGCACAGATTATGGAGCGTATTCATGCGATCAAAAAGCCGCTTCATATCAAGATTCTTGTAACACTTGCCTGTTCCATGTGCCCCGATCTTGTCATCGCAGCACAGAAAATAGCCGCAGAAAATCCACAGGTTACAGCAGAGATTTACGATGTGATGCTATATCCATCTTATCAGAAACGCTATAAGGTTATGAGCGTACCATGCCTTGTTGTGAACGATGAACATGTAGCATTTGGAAGAAAGACATTACCGGAGCTATTAGACTATTTGGATGAGATTTTATAAAATAATAGAGCATCTCTTTACTGGATATATATTCGGTAAAGGGATGCTCCTTTTATTTTGAATAATTTGTGATCGTGTAAAATAGGATATTAGACAAAACAGATTAAATAAAAAGATTGACACCCTACAAAATAGGGTATACTATTTAGAAAAAAGGAGGGATGAATTAGCGAATGATAAGAACATTTATTGAAATACCATTATTTACAAAACGGTGGAAAGAAATAGGGCTTGGGGAAGATGAGTTACGAGCATTGCAAATTATGCTATTAAAAAATCCAGAATCAGGACCGGTAATGGAAGGAACTGGTGGAATACGTAAGGTACGGTTCCCATTAGAAAATAGAGGAAAGAGTGGTAGTGTTCGTGTATGTTATACGGATTTTGCAGAATATGAAGTTACCTATCTAATAACTGCATTTGAAAAGAAAAGTCAGGAAAATCTGACAAATGAAGAAAAAAATGTACTTAAGAAGTTGGTAAAATCTTTGAAAGAGGAAACGGCAAAGAATAGGAGATGATTTCTATGGGTTCATTATTTGATGATTTAAAACAGGGATTGGAAGAAGCAATAGAGTATGAAAAAGGACAGGGAAAAGCTCGCGTAAAAACATATATGATAATGCCAGTGAAAGAATATTCAAATACAGAAATTCGTGAGATCAGGATGCGGGCAGGAATGACACAGGGAGTTTTTGCATCTTATATGGGTGTTTCGAAGAAAACAGTAGAGGCATGGGAGTGTGGCAGAACACACCCAACCGGACCAGCGTTTCGTTTGCTTGATATCTTAGCTTCCGAAGATCTGGATGAAACAGAATTTGTAGTAGCAAAATGATAATAAAAATAAAAAGGGCTTCCCCCTCTGCCCTGCTCCTTTGGAAATATAATGCGTTACGATTTCCAGGGGAGCAGGGCAGGTAGGGGAAGCCCTTTTTATTTTTGCAAAAATTACATTTGTGTACAACAGGATACAAATAGGATATAATTGCCATGTATGATAGATTCAGAATCTAAGATATCAAAAGATTTAAAAATGAATTCTGGAAATGGGGAGCGTTATGAGTTACAACATTTTACTGGTGGAAGATGAAACAGGAATTGCAGAGGGCATCATGGATTACATGAAAGAGAGTGAGATCACATTTACCTGGGCGGCGGACGGAGACGAGGCGCTTGCTCTTGTGTATGAACATGAATATGATCTGACACTTTTAGATGTGATGCTGCCGGGGGCAGATGGATTTGAGATATGCAGAGCCATCCGGGCAAAGAGCTACGTTCCGATCATTTTTCTGACCGCCAGAGGCAGAGAAGAAGACCGGCTTTACGGGTACGATCTCGGTTGTGATGATTACGTTGTGAAACCATTTTCCATGGCAGAGCTTCAGGCGAAGATCCAGTCATTTTTGCGTAGGTCGAAAGGCTTGTGGACGAAGAATCAGGTGATTCAGGTGGGGAACATCAAGATGTATCCGGACAGACTGCTTGTTGAGGCAGCAGGAGAAGAGGTCCGGCTTGCACCAAAAGAATATGCGATGCTCAAATACCTGATGGAGCATAAGGGCATGATCGTGACAAGAGATGATATGCTTGTCCGGTTATGGGGGTATGATTACGATGGTGGTGACCGTGTGGTTGACAACCATGTAAAGAAGCTTCGCAAAGCACTTGGTGACAGCGGCAAACTGATAAAGACTGTATTTGCAAAAGGATATCGGATGGAGTAATCAGATCAGAGAGGTGGACTATCATATGAAGAAAAAAGAAAAGAAATATTATGGAAAAAAGAAGAAGTTTTATTCCTTCTTTTTAAAGATTTTTATTCCGTTTATTATTGTAACATCGATACTCGGGGGTATCATTACAGCATTTTTAAACCTGACATTTCAGAATGACATATCAAACAGTGTGCGGGCAGCAGAGAATACCATCCGTCAGACAGGCGTAAAATATTGGAATATTTATCAGACGGAGCTTGAAGAACAGAAAGACGCAGATTACGAGTTTCAGACACCATATGATCATTATATTGGAAATATGATATATTTGAATGATCTGTCAATGGCGGTGTTAAATGACAGCGAGCTGGTCAGCATGCAGGGATTTATTCATCTGTATCAGAAGGATGATGCCGGTAATCTGACAGAGATTACGGACCAGAAAGATAAGGTATTCCTCCAGATCAATGATACATCTGAGAACAAATATATGTTGTATTGTGATAATGATATATTTGGAACTGCTGTTCCTGAAATGAAGGATATGTCTGCGGATTTTTCATTTGATAAAATGAATGAGGTCTATGTGTCAGGAATGCAGTTTTATCCGGCTTCCTATACCTGTTTTGCAGATGGGGAGGAACAGGAAAGAACGGTATCAGAGATACCGGATGGTTATGTGAAGCTGGATCAGAGTTCGGGATTTACCATTCCGCATGGAGTCGTTGGCTGTATACCAATATCGTTAAAGGTTGATCGGTATACAGGTACGGATGAGATCGTGAATGATTATCGGAATAGTTCCAACTGGGAGTATGTGGAAGATACAGAAAAATGTGCATATGGTACACATGCAGTCTATGCATTCCCTATCAACAATGACAACACTGCTTTTGCAGTCATTGATTATCATTATAATATTGTAAAGTCACTGATGGGACATATGATCATTTACACATGGCTTGGGGTAGTGCTTGGAAGTGCATTGATCTCACTTCTGATCGCATATATAATGTACAGATCCTATAAATCAGCGTATGATATGGAGCAGTACAGACGAACAACTTCAAATGCGATGGCACATGATCTCAAAAGCCCGCTTGCCGTTATTTCTCTGTATGCCGAGAATTTGAAATCAGGAAAGAATCCGGAGAAGAACCAGTATTATATGGACGGGATATTAAATGAAGTAAAGGCAATGAATGAACAGGTTGCATCCATCCTTGATATGGCAAAGGCTGAGGATGTAAACACAGAGCTTCATAAGACTAAAGTTGATATTGGAAACATCATAAATACAGCAGCAGATGTATATGCGGAAACAATTAAAACTAAAAATATCAGGCTTGACATTCAGGGAAGCTGCCAGATCGAAGCAGACGAGGCTCTGATGTATCAGGCAGTTATGAATATGATGGATAATGCGGTTAAGTATGTTACAAAGGATGGAAAGATCACAGTTCAGATGAGCAATGAGCGCCTTTCCATTCAGAATACAAGTGAGCCGATTCCGGAAGATATTTTAAAGAATATCTGGAATCCATTTGTCAAAGGGGATAACAGCAGACATGGACACAAAGGAACCGGGCTTGGCTTATCCATTGTCAAAACCATCATGGATCGCCATGGATTTATTTGTGAGATGAAAAATGCAGGTGATGGTGTGGAAGTGAAGGTGGACTTTTAGATAAGTTAATGATAAGGAGTGCCGGCAATGACATTACAACAGTTAAAATATATGATAACAGTAGCGGATACAGGAACGATCACGGAAGCAGCAAATAAGCTGTATATCTCGCAGCCAAGTCTGACAAATGCGATCCATGAACTGGAAAAGGAAATGAATATCGTCATTTTCAACCGGACGAATAAGGGTATCAGTCTTTCAAAGGAAGGAGAGATATTCTTAGGATATGCAAGACAGGTTTTGGAACAGGCGGCTATTTTAGAAGATAAATATAAGGGAAATGATGGTGGTAAGAAACAGTTCTGTGTATCAACCCAGCATTATTCATTTGCCGTCAATGCATTTGTGGATCTGGTCAAGCAGTATGGACAGGATGAATATGATTTCAGCATACGGGAGACGCAGACTTATGAGATCATCGAAGACGTAGCAAGGATGAGAAGTGAGATCGGAATCTTATTCCTGAATGATTTTAATGAAGCAGTGCTGCGTAAGCTTCTGCGTTCGAATGATCTGGAATTTCATTTGCTGTTTGTAGCCAGACCGCATGTATTTATCAGCAGAAAACATCCGCTTGCCGGCAAGACGGTCATAACAAATGAAGAACTTGAGGACTATCCGTATCTGTCATTTGAACAGGGGGAGCATAATTCCTTTTATTTTTCAGAAGAGATTTTTTCATCCTTTGAGCGGAAACGGAATATCCGTGTCCGGGACAGAGCTACGTTGTTTAACCTGCTGATCGGTTTAAATGGCTATACCGTGTGCAGCGGTGTGATCGATAAGAAGCTGAATGGCAGAGACATCATAGCAGTTCCGCTTGCCGATGAGAGTGATATGCGGATCGGATATATCACGCATAAGAAAGGAATGATCAGCCGGTTGGGAAATACATATCTGGAGGCTCTGAAAAAATATCTGAGTCCGGAACCGCCCAGACGAAAACTGGAACATCGGGGACGCTTTAATGAACTTGGCAGAGATGGGGAAATGCTGACGGATGTTACAGGTAAGATAGATGAACATATAAAGAAGCTGAAATAAAATCGAAAAGGATTTTGTTTTGATATAGTTTGAAACTATGACAAACAGAATCCTTTTTGTATTATACAGATCTTGTTCGCTGCCATATAATAAGCGGGAAATCACGGCTGGGAAATAAGCAGAGTGGTTATTATAGAAATGATTTGAATTATATGGAGGATAAAGCAATGAGTCAGTTACAGACACCATTTCGTTATGATTATGTAGGAAGCTTTCTTCGCCCTGCAAAGTTAAAGAAGGCGAGAAGACAGTTTGATGAGGGAAATATCTCATACGATGAATTAAAGAAAGTAGAAGATGAAGCGATCACAGAGCTTATAACAAAGATAAAGGAATCAGGCTATCATGTTATTACAGATGGTGAATTCCGTCGTGCAACCTGGCATCTTGATTTTATGTGGGGATTTGATGGAATCGGACATACACCTACAAAGACAGGTCTTCCATTCCATGGTGAAGCAGCTATGGTCGATGATACTTATCTGGTTGGAAAAGTCGGCATATCCAAAGAGCATCCATTTGTAGAGCATTTTAAGTTCGTAAAACAGTTTGAAGATGAGAATACAGTAGCAAAACAGACAATGCCATCTCCTGCTCAGTTCCTTGCGCAGTTTACAATGCCATTCAACCGTGTGGAGACGGAGAAATACTACACATCCGATGCAGACCTGGTAAAGGATATTGTAGATGCATATGGAAAAGTGATCCAGGATCTGTACAATGCAGGATGTAGAAATATCCAGCTTGATGACTGTACCTGGGGCATGATGGCAGACAGAAGCGGACATCTTGCATACGGAACAACTGCTGAGGGCTTAAAGGAGATCCAGAAGATCCATAAGGATATCAATAATCAGGTAATCGCAAATGCACCAAAGGATCTGACAATCAATACACATGTATGTCGTGGTAATTTCCATTCTACTTATGCAAACAGCGGTGCTTATGATCCTGTAGCAGATATCCTGTTCGGAGAAGAAAATGTAAATGCATATTATCTGGAATTCGATGATGAGCGTTCCGGCGGATTTGCTCCGCTTGCAAAGGTTTCCGGTGATAAGAAGGTTGTGCTTGGTCTTATTACAACGAAGTCACCAAAGCTTGAAAATAAGGAAGAAGTAATTGCCCGTATAAAGGAAGCTGCAAATTATATTCCACTTGACAGATTATATCTCAGCCCACAGTGTGGATTTGCATCCTGTGAGATCGGTAATAAGCTGACCGAGAAAGAACAGTGGGATAAGCTTCGTCTTGTAAAAGAGATTGCAGAAGAAGTGTGGTAGAGCGATAATAAGAAATGTGACAGGTCACAGTTATGGGCTGGTCGAAAGACCCAGGTCCAACCAAAAGAACAGGCGGGGAAACTCCCCGCCGTTTTGTTTTTTTTTAAAACGATATATGTTTAAACAATGCAACTGCACATAACACGATAGCAAGTGGTACATAGAGGTAACGTCCAATGGAATACCAGAGTGTGCCACGATTTTTTTTGCTGCCGCAGTTGACAGCTTCGAGCAGTTCGTCCTTCTTCATGACATAGAACCATGAGACAGCACCGATGGTTGCGCCGATCGGGATGATGTAGATAGAAACAATATCCATCCAAGGTCCCCATTTGGAGATCGTCTCCATACCGATGCCACAGCCAAGGCATAACACACCGATGATGATCAGGACTGCGGTACGGCTGAGCTTCGGAAACTGGTGTAAGAGTGATTCGGCAACCGCCTCAAACATATTCTGAAGGGAGCTTACACCGGCGAAGATCATTGCTATATACAGGATGATCGCAAATAACCGTCCAAGTGGAATGTTCTGTAAGATGGTCGGCAGGGTAACAAAGAGAAGACTTGGACCTGCTCCGACATCAACGCCATAAGAGAAACATGCCGGGATAATGACCAGCGCTGCGACAACGGCAGCAATCGTATCAAAGATCGCAGTATGTCTGGCAACTCCGACAACATCTTCATCCTTTGACAGATAAGCGCCATAGACGATCATGCCGCTTCCCGTAACTGACAGGGAGAAGAATGCCTGTCCCATTGCCCAGATCCAGATCATAGGATCAGCAAGCTTTGACCAGTCCGGTGTGAACATGAACTTATATCCTTCTGCTGCGCCCGGAAGCATAGCAACACGGACTGCAAGGATCAGGAAAATGATGAAGAATAACGGCATCATGATCTTATTTGTCTTTTCTATACTATGCGCTCCAAAGAACAGGGTCAGGAGCGTTCCGGCTACCACGATAATGTGAAGTGGGATCACGGAGAACGGTTTAGATGAAAATGAATCAAACCAGGCTGCTGTATCTTCATGCATTAAAGTTCCGATCAGAGAATCAAGGAAGGCTTTTAAAATATAGGAAACGATGATAGCATAACCGATCGCGATACATAAGGAGCCCGCGAGTGGAAGCCAGCCAAGCAGTCCGCCGGCAGTACCGGCTTTTTTACCTCTTGTTTCCCATGCATGTTTATAAGCACCAAGTGTTCCCGTCCCGGCTTTTCGTCCGATCGCAAATTCGGTCGGAAGTGCCACATAGCTGAATATAAAGATAAAAAGCAGGTAGATCAGCAGAAATGCGCCGCCACCATTACTTCCCAATTTATTTGGAAATCCCCAGACATTTGCCATACCAACGGCAGAACCAACAGAAGCCAGAATGAACCCCCATCTGCTTCCAAAACTTTTCGTATTTTTATTACTCATAAACTAACCCTATCTATTTCTTTATTATATAGATGATTGCGTAATTCAGATTTATAAACTAGCATGAATGGTTTGACTTACCAAAACAGTGGCATCTAAGGACCGTTGCAGGACGAAACGAGCGGAAGCGTCCACTGGTTGGTAATGTCAGAATCATTTATGCATATTAGTAACTAATGCTTACGCAATTATCTATACGTGCCATACTGTTCCAGTTTAAAGGTTTACAGTCGAAAAAGCAACAAAAATATTATTCACCTATTGACATGGTAGGTGAATAGGAATATTATCTTTGTAGCATAATTTGGAAAGAGGGAGAAATACTATGGTCATCTCGTCAAAAGGACGGTATGCATTACGCGTTATGGTTTATCTGGCGGTAAATCATGATGGCAGTTTTATACCACTAAAAGAAATATCACAACACGAAGAGCTGTCACAGAAATATCTGGAAAGTATCACCCGGATGCTGTCAAAAGCACATCTGATCGAAGCGGCAAGCGGACATGGAGGTGGCTATCGTCTGACCAGAGAACCGGAGGAATACAGTGTGGGAGAGATCCTCAAACTGACCGAAGGAACCCTTGCACCGGTATCCTGCCTGAAGGATGATTCAGTACCGTGTGACCGGTCGGAATTATGTTATACATTACCGATCTGGCAAGGACTTGCCGATCTGATCAATAATTATTTTGATAATATGACACTTGCCGATGTGGCAGGAAAAGCCGGACAAACAGTGAAAGAATAGATGAATATACAGGAGGCACGAATATGTCAGAGAAACAGTTATTAAATGTAAAGAATTTGTATGTAGATGTAGAGGAGAAGCAGATCCTTCACGGTGTAGATCTATCAATCGGAAAGGGTGAGACACACGTTCTCATGGGACCAAACGGAACAGGTAAATCAACACTTGGCTATGCACTCATGGGAAATCCAAGATACACCATAAAGAGCGGAGAGATCTGGTTTCAGGGTAAAAATATTACAGAGGCGCCTGTCAATGAGCGGGCGAAAGCAGGAATCTTCCTGTCCTTCCAGAATCCATTAGAGGTTCCGGGTGTGACTTTAAGTTCATTTATCAGAAATGCATTGGAGCAGAAGACAGGAAAAAGACAGCGTTTATATGATTTCAAAAAAGAGTTGGAGCGTACAATGGAGATCCTTCAGATGGATCCATCCTATGCAGAGCGTGATCTGAATGTCGGATTTTCCGGTGGTGAGAAAAAGAAGGCAGAGATCTTACAGCTCCTGATGCTGAAGCCTTCACTTGCAATCCTTGATGAGACAGATTCCGGTCTGGACGTTGATGCTGTAAGAACAGTATCTGCCGGTATCGAAGAATACCAGAAGAATTGCAAGGGCAGTCTTCTGATCATTACCCATAGCACAAAGATTCTGGAGTCCTTATCTGTTGATCATACACACGTTATGGTAGAAGGTAAGATCATACAGACCGGTGATGCATCTCTGGTAGAGGAGATCAATCGGAATGGATTTGCAAAATATGAGAAGACAGAGCAGAATCAGTAGTCTTTGAAAGGAGCATCCGATAGATATGAAAGAAAAAACATATGTAGAAGACATAGACAGAAATATATATGACTTCAAAGATGATGAAAAAGATGCTTATAAGATCAAGGCAGGACTGACGCCAGAGATCGTTGAGCAGCTTTCGAAAGAGAAACATGATCCGGCATGGATGCAGACCTTCCGTCTGGAATCCCTGCAGATCTATAATAATATGGAAGTGCCGGACTGGGGACCATCGATTGAAGGTCTGAATATGGACAACATCGTAACCTATGTCAGACCAAATACAAATATGAAAGCAAAATGGTCTGATGTGCCGGAAGATATCAAGAATACATTTGAACGACTGGGCATCCCACAGGCAGAGAGAAAATCTCTTGCAGGTGTCGGAGCACAGTATGATTCCGAGCTGGTATACCACAATGTCCGTCAGGAGGTAGCTGAAAAGGGCGTTGTATATACTGATATGGAGAGTGCATTAAATGGCGAATATGCAGATATGGTAAGAAAGCATTTTATGAAGCTGGTTCGTCCAAATGACCACAAGTTCGCAGCCCTTCATGGCGCTGTTTGGTCAGGCGGTTCCTTTGTATATGTACCAAAGGGCGTATCCGTAGAGATCCCATTGCAGTCTTATTTCCGTCTGAATGCACCGGGAGCCGGACAGTTTGAACATACACTGATCATTGTAGATGAGGGTGCGGATCTTCATTTCATCGAAGGCTGTTCTGCACCAAAGTATAACGTGGCAAATCTCCATGCCGGATGCGTGGAATTATTTGTCGGTAAGAATGCAAAGCTTCGTTATTCTACGATCGAGAACTGGTCAAAGAATATGTATAATCTGAATACAAAACGTGCAGTTGTAGAAGAAGGCGGAACGATCGAATGGGTTTCCGGTTCCTTCGGATCTCACGTATCCTACCTGTATCCAATGAGTATCCTGAAAGGCAAGGGTGCGAAGATGGAATTTACCGGTATCACATTTGCCGGAAAAGGACAGAATCTGGATACCGGAGCAAAGGTTGTTCACAGCGCACCGGATACCAGTTCTTATATTAATACAAGATCTATTTCAAAGGATGGCGGTATCAGTACTTTCCGTTCTTCCGTTGTAGTAGCAAAGGAAGCAGAGAATGCCAAGGCAGCAGTATCCTGTCAGTCGCTGATGCTGGATTCTATTTCAAGATCCGATACGATTCCGGCGATGGACATCCGTACCAGAAAGGCAAATGTCGGACATGAGGCACAGATCGGCAGTATTAGTGATGATGCGGTATTCTATCTGATGTCCCGTGGTATGAGCGAGGAAGATGCAAGAGCTTGTATCGTCAGTGGATTTGCGGACAATGTATCAAAGGAGCTTCCGCTGGAATACGCTTTGGAAATGAACAATCTGATCCGTCTGGAAATGAAGGGCAGTATAGGTTAGGAGGAAATGAGCAATGGACAAGAATACGATTAATATTAATAAACTTCCATCCAAAACATGGTACTGGCTTCATATGAATGATACAAAGGTTTCATGGAATCCGGAGATAGCACCATGTAAGGTGACGGTAGAGGAAGCATTTGAGGATAAAGAGACAAACAGCCTGATATCCGGGGGTGTAGCAGAATTTGCCACAGTTGAGAGTGGAGCAGGAAGAGAGGCTGATCCGATCTTTGCAGATGCGCAGACAGAAAAAACAGTTCTGACTGCTTCGGACAAAGACGCGAAGGCAACAATCCGTCTGGCTGTTGATGGAACGACAGTAGCGTCTGCGGCAGGTGCATGTTATCTGACGGCAGAAGAAGGTACGGATACAACCATAATTGAGACATTTACAAAGAAAAGTGCGCAGGCAGGTTCACTGGCATATCGTACGATGATACAGGCAAAGAAAGACAGCCGTGTTCGTCTGGTACAGGTATTTATGCAGGATGAAGAACAGACTCTGTTAAATGATATCGGTTGTGTCTGCGATGAAAATGCAAAGTTCGATATCCTTCAGATCTTTATCGGAAAAGGTGATCTCTATAACGGAATCCGTACAGATCTTAAGGGTACAGGAGCAGATACACAGGTCGAGATCGGCTACCTTGGACAGAAGACACAGAAGATTGATGTGAACCTGATCATAAATCACTTCGGTAAGAAGACGAATTGTGAGATCCAGGTAGATGGAACCTTAAAGGATGCAGCAGAGAAAGTATTTCGTGGAACGATCGATTTCAAGAACGGCGCATCCGAATCCACAGGCGCAGAGACAGAAAATGTACTCCTGCTTGGTGATGATGTGATCAATAAGACGATCCCGATCATTCTCTGTGCAGAGGAGGATGTAGAAGGTTCTCACGGTGCAACGATCGGTGAACTGGATGAGGAGACATTATTTTATTTTGAATCAAGAGGCATCGACAAGGAGACTGCGGAGGATATCATGACCCGCGGCAAATTCGAGATGTTATATCGCCACATAGGAGATGAGCAGACACAGAAGCTGGTAGAAGCACAGCTTGCGGAGGTAATGGCAGATGATAGAGAAGAATTATAAAGAGGATTTTCCGTTATTACAGACAAATAAAACCATTTATATAGACAATGCAGCTACAGCACAGAAGCCGGCAGTTGTAATTGAAGCAGAGAAGCGATTTTATGAAGAAAGCAATGCAAATCCGCTTCGTGGTTTCTATCCGCTGAGCCTTGCAGCAACAGAAGCATATGAAGATGCCAGAAAAGTTGTGCGTGATTTTATTCATGCAGATTCTGAAAAAGAAATCATCTTTACAAGAAATACAACAGAGAGTCTGAACCTTGTTGCATACAGCTATGCATGCAGTCATTTGAAAGCAGGAGATGAGATCGCAGTCAGCATCATGGAGCATCACAGCAACATTCTCCCATGGCAGATGGCAGCGAGAATGACAGGTGCAACGGTCCGGTATCTGAACTGTGAGAAGGACGGTACTTTGACAGATGAGACACTTGCAGCAGGAATCAATGAGAAGACAAAGCTTGTAGCGATCGGACAGGTATCCAATGTTCTCGGTTGTGTGAATCCGATCAAGAAGATCGCAAAGCTTGCACATGCGGTCGGCGCGGTTATTGTAGTAGATGCGGCACAGAGCGCACCGCATATGCCGATCGATGTCAAAGATCTGGATGCGGATTTTCTTGCATTTTCCGGTCATAAGCTGATGGGACCGATGGGTATCGGCGTGTTATATGGAAAAGAAGCATTACTGGAAGAGATGCCGCCATTTATGACAGGTGGCGAGATGATCCAGTCCGTAACGACAGAAGGAGCGGTATGGGCTGAGCTTCCGCATAAGTTCGAGGCAGGAACTGTAAATGCAGCCGGTGCAGCCGGACTTGCAGCCGCAATTTCATATATTAATAAGATTGGATTTGAGACGATCGAGCAGAGAGAACTGGAACTGACCCGACATGCGATGGAAGGACTTGCAAAGATTCCGCATGTTCATGTGATCGGCTCAGAAGATCCTGCAAACCATACCGGTATTGTGGCATTTACGATCGACAATGTACATCCACATGATGTCAGTGAGATCATGGCAGCAGATGGTATCGATGTTCGTGCCGGACACCATTGTGCACAGCCATTGCTTACTTATCTGAAGGTGTATAATACAACAAGAGCCAGCTTTATGTTCTACAATACGATAGAAGAAGTCGATGCATTTGTAGAGAGTGTTGCAAATGTCAGAAGGAGAATGGGATATGGAGAATAGAAGTTTTTATAATGAGATTCTGACGGAACACAATATCCGACCGGAATTCAAGCATGATCTTCCGGATGCGAACATTGTACTGGAAGGTGTAAACCCGAATTGTGGGGATGATATTTGGTTGAAATTAAAAGTAGAAAACGGAATCATCGAAGACGGAGCATTTGTCGGAGACGGTTGTGCGATCTCACAGGCGTCCGCTGATATCATGCTTGGCATGATCGTCGGAAAGACCGAGGAAGAAGCGTTGAAGCTTGGAAAACTTTTCTTAAAGATGATACAGGGCGAAGCGACCGATGAAGAGATCGATGAACTGGAAGAGGCCTCCGCCTTAAAAGATATCTCCCATATGCCTGCCCGTGTAAAATGCGCAGTCCTTGGCTGGCATACCCTGGAGGAAGCATTAAAAAAATAAACGAAAAACAGCTACTGTCATATGTCAGACGACATAGATAGTAGCTGTTTTAAAGTTCTCAGTTATTCGCGCTGGTGTAGGTTTGCACATATTAATATATGAAGTTAAAGCCATTAAAGTGGATATAAATAAAAGATGATAGATATTTTTGTGAAGCAAACCTATTTGAACGTCGGTCCTTAGCGATCCGCATAAGCGGGAGCTTAGTACCGTTACGTGAAAATAGAGCGAGAGCGTTTTGCGTAACAAAGAGTATCTATCATCTTTTATTTATAATGCCAAGTCAGTCTATAATACTTTCGAAAGGAAATCCTTTAGTCGAGGATTCTTTGGATTGCCAAAGAATTCTTCCGGCGTGCCGGTTTCAAGAATCTGTCCTTCATCGATGAAGAGGACTTTATTGGCAACCTCCTTTGCAAATCCCATTTCATGAGTAACCACGATCATGGTCATTCCCTCTTTTGCAAGATCCTTCATTAGGTCGAGAACTTCTCCAACCATTTCAGGATCAAGAGCAGAAGTCGGTTCATCGAATAAGATCACATCCGGATTCATAGCAAGCGCACGGATAATGGCAACTCGCTGTTTCTGACCACCGGATAAAGTAGAAGGATATACATCTGCTTTATCTTCCAGACCGATCCGTTTCAGAAGTTCTTCTGCCTTTGCTCTTGCCTCGGAAACGATCTGAGATTTACTTGTTGTAATCTCTATTTTCTCCTGCTTTTCTTTGCGGAACAGGTTCGTAAGTGGAAGCATACGATTATGACGCTTCGCTTTTTTCAGATCCTGACAACGCACCAGTACAGGAGCAAGCATGATATTCTGAATAACGGTTTTGTTGTTATACAGATTAAAATGCTGGAATACCATTCCCATATGACGACGGTGGATATTGATATCAACCTTCGGGTCTGCAATATCGACACCATTGAAGATGATCTGACCGCCTGTTGGGTCTTCCATACAATTTAAACAGCGAAGAAATGTACTTTTACCAGAACCTGAAGGACCGATTACAACCATTATATCGCCTTTATCGATTGTGACATTGATGCCTCGTAAAACTTCATTGTCACCAAAGTGTTTTTCAAGATTAATGACGTCTATCACTCTTTCTCAGGCTCCTTTCCATAAGTTTGATACCAAGGCTGATCAGAAGCACCATCACAATGTAGATCAGTGCCATAACCAGATATGGGATCATGAATTCGTAGCTGTTACTACCAATATAGTTAAATGCTACATATAAGTCAGTAGCACCAACAAAGCTTACAACAGATGTTTCCTTGATCAGAGATATAAATTCATTTCCCAGAGTAGGAAGGATGTTTTTAACTGCCTGAGGGATCACAATCTTGCGCATGGTCGTCGCAAAGCTAAGTCCCATGGCACGGCCACCCTCCATCTGTCCGGGATCAACAGAAAGGATACCGCTTCGCATGATTTCGGAAATATAAGCACCACTGTTTAGACCAAATACAAGCATTGATACCTGTACACCGCTCATATGACCTCCTACGATAGGGAGCAGAACATAGTAAAACAGCAGTAACTGCACGACCATAGGAGTTCCACGGAAGAATCCGACATAGACGCTGCAGATCGCATCTAAAACCCGTGGCAGCCGTTTATATTTTGGAATGACGCGGACAGTTGCAATAATGGTTCCGATCAAAATACCTATGATCAGACCGGTTATGGCGATGATAACGGTATTCTTAAGACCCTCAACAACCTTTACATATCCTTTGTTATCAATGAATATTTCTATGAACTTTTGTATTTTACTTGAAATGTCTCCCATGAAATATCCTTTCAATATCATTTATTTTCTTTACGCGAGGAACGCGTGATTCTTATAGCATATTTTTACTGCATAGCATTTAATGATTTTGTAATGGCAGCAGCAGGAGCAGAATCAATAATAACATAATTTAAGTTACCATTTAACAGATCCTGAACTGCAAGAGAACCGTTCTTGTAACCGGTAGATGTCATCTTAAGACCAGCGAATCCCCAGTCATCATCACCTTCGCAGTAGAACTGTCCGGTTGTACCTGTCTGGAAACCAATCTTGCTGCTTGAATCCTTAGCGTTAAGGATTGCATTTACATCATCGGCAGTCTTACATTCGTCAAATTCTGTGTTGTCTGATGGAACGATCAACTTCTGGGAAGCCTTGTAGTAAGAATCTGAGAAAGCTACATATTCTTCACGATCCGGCTTGATTGTAAGACCGGCCATAGCGATATCACATTTCTGCTGACCAACGGAGAGACATACAGCATCGAAATCCATGTTCTGGATAACCAGCTCCTTACCGAGCTTGTCAGCAAGTGCCTTAGCGATCTCCATATCGATTCCGTAGTAGTTCTCACCCTTTGTATACTCAAATGGTTCGAATGCAGCGTTTGTTGCTACAACTAACTGATCCTTGCTGGAATCTAATGTAGCTGATTCAACAGCAACAGGTTCGCCATCGCCGAAGTAGTGATTGCAGATCTCTTCAAAAGAACCATCTGCATTCATATCCTTGATAAATGCATTTACCTGATCCAGTAACTCCGGCTGAGTCTTATCTACACCGAAAGCATACTGCTCATCTGTCAGATCGATCTCGATAACTTTGGCTGTCTTCTTGTCGGATGACTTTTTGCTGTCATCGCTCTTGCTTCCGCAGGCTGTCAGAGAAGCCATAGCCAGAGCTGCGGACATCGTAATTGCTAAAAATTTTTTAAGTTTCATTTTCATTACTTCCTTTCATTCTTTTCTGAATAAATATACCATTGTGTTTTGAAAAATGCAATTTATATATGCAAAAAAATGCTGAAAATTACAGGTTTTATGCAGGTTTTATAAATGCTTTTCGTATTTTCCGCCAATATGCATACCTTCTTTTACGACAACAAAGGCGTGTTCATCGATGTTTTTCAGTCCGCGGCGGAGATGAACACATTCATATTTGGAAAGGATCGTAACGATCATATAAGTTGTTTCTTCGGTATAACCACCACGCGCCTCCCACCAGGTTGCATCCCGGTGAAATTCATTTACGATGTAATCAAGGATGGCTTCCGGTTCTTCTTTTGTATAGATCACAACTTCGGTATTGATGTTCTGCGTATGTGCTTTGTCAGTCATCAGAGTACTGACAGCGGAATAGATAATGCTGTATACGGCTGTCGGGATACCAAAAAGGATTGCACAGATGCCGTAGACAACAGCATTAACTGTCAAAGATACCTTTCCCACGCTGAAATTTTTGTATTTCTTGGTAAAGAACATACCGACGATATCCATACCGCCACTGGAGCCGCCGGAGCGTAAGGAGATACCGATTCCTGTACCGGCGAGAAGTCCACCCATAATGCTGGCAGTCAGGCTGTCATTGACCAGAGGTGTAGCCGGAATTGGAAATATACTTAAGAATATCGTCTGACTGATCAGGCAGACCAGTGTCCGGCTGAAGAAACTTTTGCCGATTGAGATATATGCCATGATAAATAAAGGTATATTTAAGATAAAGTTGATAATACCTGCGATATCGGTTCCTGATGCAAGCGATGGAAATACTTGGATCAGTAAGGTTCGTATGATCTGGCTGATACCAAGGACACCGCCGTTATACAGACTGGCGGGGACGATAAAGAAGTTGATTCCGGCGGCAAATAAAACCATGCCGCCGATCGCAGCAGCATTTCTTTGCCAGAGTGTTTTGTCTTTGAGATTCATATGCATGCCCTCCCTTATTAATGCTTGTACAGCTTGTGTAGATTATGAGCTTCAACCTGTTGATACTATCAAGACAGGAACGCTTTTGTAAATATTTATATGTAAAGTATAAAATATTTCCGGTAAAAAAGCATCTAAAATATAAGGAAGACTTGATCATAAATTGCAGAATTACAGGTTGTGGGGCGGAAGTGAATGCAGTACAATAATGCAAGCAGAAAATATGTGTTAAGAGGATTAGAAGGATGAAAAAGATTTTATATTTTATAAAGAAGGAAACCGTGTTATCGATCGCGGTCGTGCTGGCAGTGATATCAGTATTTTTTGTAGTTCCTGACAGAGAATATATTTCGTATATTGATTTCCGGACACTGGCGATCCTGTTCTGCCTTATGAGTATCGTTGCCGGCTTGAGGAATATTGATGTGTTTGATAAATTAGCAGAACGACTGTTATCAAAGGTGCATGGGATCGGAGGAGTAACGGTAATCCTTGTATGCTTGTGTTTCTTTATGTCGATGTTTATAACAAATGATGTATCACTTATTACATTTGTGCCGTTTGCAATTATAATAATGAAGAAACTGAATCCGGACACTGATAGCAAATGGATGCTAAAAGTAATTGTCATGCAAACGATTGCGGCGAATCTTGGCAGTATGTTGACACCTCTTGGTAATCCTCAGAATCTGTATTTGTATGGAAAAGCAGGTATAGGTATTGCGGAGTTTTTAAAGATCATGCTGCCGTATACAGTCTGCGCATTTGCTTTGTTAATGGCATGGATCGGTCTGGCATCCATGGTTCGAAAAAGAAAGTTAAGTCATGATGGGAAGACAGAAATAAAGCAGAACAAAGGCTTAGATTCTGCTGAAGATAAAGCTTCAACGAAAAGACAGAAGGATTCGTTGGGTGCTTCCGGTTCAAAATGGGAGAGAAAGGATGCGGAATGGATTGAAAAATTTACAGCATATCTTATTCTGTTTGTCATAAGTCTGCTTGCGGTTTCACATATTCTTCCGTATGGTGTGCCTTTCGCGTTAGTATTTTTATATTTGCTTCTGCGTGACCGGAAAATTCTGACACAGGTTGATTATTCTCTGTTATGTATTTTTATCGCGTTATTTATATTCATCGGTAATCTTGGACGTATCCCGGCATTCAGTCAACTGCTTTCGGATATATTGACCGGACGGGAGGTGGTCACTTCGGTAATTGCAAGTCAGGTAATGAGTAATGTTCCGGCTGCGATTTTGTTATCCGGATTCACAGACCATATTCGGGAGCTGGTGATCGGAACCAATCTCGGGGGCCTTGGAACGTTGATAGCATCAATGGCAAGCCTGATCAGCTTCAAATATGTTGCAAAAGAGGATCGGTCATTCAGGGGCAGATATTTTCTGGAATTTACAGTTGCAAATGTTATTTTCCTTTTTATAATGATGATTCTTTATCGTTTACTTTCTTAACATAATCAAGTAGAACAGCAGGGACGGAGGTATGGATGATCTCACTGACGGTTATTTTAGAAAATGATTTGTGTGTCATCAGTTCTTTTAATGTAGCTGCCAAAGCTTTTTTGTATTATAAGAAACTTCTTCGTTTGTTATAAGAGATCCTTCCATTTTCTTCATGTTAAACAAGCGATATGGATACTCAGGTTCAGGATCAGATCGATGAAATGCTGGCAGAAAGTAAAGGATCTTTTCTAAATAAATATAAATTGGAATCAACCCAGCTCCGGGTATGCTGTGCATTTTATATCAGGTATATTCGGGGCACTTTTTTATGCTTCTGAAGTAAATAAAATGACAAGATGTGTGTAATTCCTATACGCAGCTTTTATTACAGAACAAAAAACGACAGTTCAGAACAAATAAATAGAAAAATTGCATATAGCCTCTTAAACTATAACCATCGTACGAAATACATAACGGATGGCGCTTAAAGGGAAAGGGGAAAAATATGGCATTATATGGTCTTGATTTCTGGGAATGGCTTAAAAAATTTGTAGGCTGGGGAAAATAAAAAAATATTATGGAGTTGAGCGGAAAAATATTTTGACAGACAATATTTATCTATATAAAACAATGACAGTTTATGATTCTAAAGGGGGCTTTTAATAAAAGGGGGATTGTGAACAGAAAAATTTATAATAGTTAAAATTGTATATCTAGCAAAAGAAACAAAATGACTGCGGTTGTTAATGGTGGCATTAACAGAACATAAAAATAGTCCAAGTAATTTGGGCTATTTTTTTGTCTGTTTTTCTCGAAATATGTCGAATAGCGAACTTATTATTGTAAATAAAAAAGAAATAACGTATTATTTTAAATAGAAAAGAATGGGGGTGTTTTTATGAATATTGTTATTTGTGATGATGACGATAAAGTAATAAAAAATGTAGCGAATGTATGCAGGAATGTATTGTCGGTAAAGTCAAAAATTAGTGCTTTTCATTCTGCTGAAAGTCTGATACAAAATCTGACAAATGATGAAGAACTTGTGGATTTGTTTATATTAGATATAGAGATGCCGGGAAAGAATGGATTGTGGTTGAAAAAAGAATTGGAACAATATCGATATGGAAGTAGTATCATATTTTTAACAAGTCATGATGAAATGATTCAAGAAGCGTTCGGCAGATATGTTATAGGTTTTGTAGATAAAGTTAGTTTTGATAAAAATACAAATGTTTTAGCAGATAAATTAAGATTGTTTGAGCAGGTAGAAAGTGGAAAGAGAGTAGTTAACTTAAAGGATGAGTTAGGTAGCTTTTGTATACAGTACGATAGAATCATAAAAATTATGTCCGAACATGTCTATACATATATTGAATACACTACTGGTAAAATAGTAAATGGCTTATTTATGACAGATAAGAAGTTAGTTAGACGTTCTTTAAAGGATTGGGAAGTTGAATTAGGGAATAGTTTCTTACGGATAAGTAAAAGCTGTATTGTTAATATGGAATACATTCAGAGACTTGATCACAAAGTGATTTTAAAAGATGGGTCTGAAATTTCAATTCCAAGATCCAACATCAATAAGTGCCGTGACTGTTACTTTGAATTTTGCAAGACAAAAATGAAATGGAATTAGCATGATAGAAATTTTTTTATATAACAGTATTGAGATTATTAAATATTTTATAATCTTTTCGTTTTTATTCCAGGGAAAATTTTATAAAGATAAGAGACAATGGTTTAGAATTGGAATATGTCTGATAGGTTTTATAATAGAAATATATTTAATACAAAGGAAAGTTTCCTTTGTATCAGTTTTTTATATATTGTTCATCGTGTTACTTTTATATGATGGCAAAATGAAAAATAAAATTATATTGTATGTATTATCATTGATAGGTGTTAATTATATTGATACTGCGATGTTTGTAACATTAGGATATTTAATAAAAGGAAAAATATGGTGGTATTATATTTATGATGCAGGATGGATTAAGATATATGCAAATATAATTTCATTTATTATAGTCATATTGATCGTTTTGGGATGCCGCAGATTTGTTAGAAAAAATATGTTGAATAGGAAAATTGAGACCTTGCAATGTTCCTTATTATCAGTAGCAATGCTGAGTCTTTATTTCATTTTTATAATTATGATGATGACTATGGCATATGGGAAACCAGAAAACAGGGCACGGCTGTATAACATTATTGGGCTTACCTTTGCTATAATCGTTGCTTGTATTATTGTATTCTTCCTACATTCAAATCGTTTAAAACACCAAAATGATGTACACATAGAAACGGAAGGGCTTTATGGCGAAAGTCTAGGATTGAAATTGGCATATGGTGAACAAGTTCATGATGATTATGAGAAGGTTCGGCAGTTCAGACATGATTTCAGACACCATATTGCAGCAATGGAAGGTCTGGTCTATGGTGGAGAATATTCAGAATTGGAGAAATATATGGGACAATTATCCCAGAAGGATAAAGAGTTAAATCTAGAACGGGTTCGGTATACCGGAAACTTTATGGTTGATTCTATTATATTTGGCATTACAAGGGATCAGAAATTTAAAGAAGTTGATTTTCGATTTGATGGTGGATTGCCAAGCAATCTGGGTGTTAAAGATATTGACATTTGTGGAGTTCTGGCGAATGCTCTTGAAAATGCAATGGAAGCGTGTCTGAAAGGAAATGATAGGAAAGCGGTTATTATGAAAGCTGGCTGTTATGAAAATATGATCAGTTTTCAAATTAAGAATACATATGACAGCAGCCGTTATAAAGCATTGGCTGGCGGTGAATTTTATTCTTCCAAAGAGGGAGATGGTCATGGATACGGAATCCAGAATATGGAACGTGTGGTAAAATCCTATAATGGGAGAATGGAGTACAACGTAGATCCGGAATGGGTAACAGTCGATATCTTTTTACAGCAAAAAGATGAGATATAAAAGGATATTCTGACATATTGAGGATTCTTTTTAGGTAAATAATTATAAACTTGTTTTCCGTTCGGATATCCATTACAATCAAACTTGGAGAGACGGAGGCAATATACAAAGCTAAAATATGCATGTTATTCTGTTCTATCAGTGTTAAGAAAGGAGATAGAACATGGATAACGAAATTGTATATTCCTCCAATGCTACTGATCAGAAAGCACAGTATGATGCCAGTGCCAAGCGGCTGCTTGGACAGAAGATCATATTGGCGCATATACTGATCAGGGTAGTAGAAGAATTTAAAGGCATGGATGCAGATACGGTTGCATCATTGATTGAAGGTGAACCGTATATCAGCCAGATTCCGGTTGAACCTGGACTAATGAACAAAGAAGCAGTGGATGCCAGAACCGGTGAACGGATTGTCGGACTGAATACAGAAAGTTCCGAAATTGATGAGGGAAAGATATATTTTGATATTATTTTCTATGTACAGATGCGGGATGGATTGGCAAAGATGATCATCAATCTGGAAGCACAGAAGAATGAACCGACAAAGTACTTTATCTTAAATCGGGCAATCTTTTATACCGCAAGACTGGTATCATCACAGAAAGAGCGAGAATTCACAGGTTCAGATTATAACGAGATCAAACAGGTATATTCCATCTGGATTTGTATGAATATGGAGAAGAACAGTCTGAGTCATATCCATATGGTGAAGGATGATCTGGTAGAGGGACAGGATTGGAAAGGCAATCTGAATATTCCTAACATCGTGATGATTGGGCTGGCGAAGGAGATACCACCCAAGGAAGAAAGATATGAATTGCATCGATTGCTTGGAACACTATTGTCACAGACAATGACGGCAGAACAAAAATTGAAGCTGATGAAACAGGAATATAACATACCGGTAGACAGACGCAGTATAAGGAAAGAGGTGAATATCATGTGCAATCTGAGTGAAGGCGTAGAAGAAATGGGATATGCAAAGGGCGAAGCCGCTGGCAGGGTAGAAGGAAAAATTGAATTTATTCTGAATATGCATAAGAAAGGCTACTCCTTAGAGCAGATCATGGATGTAACCGATATGAGCGAAGCGGAAATTAAGGCAATTATAGGCTAAAGACACAGGCAGAACAGATAGCATGTATATTTTAGTAAAAGTCCAGATATGGTAGAGATGCTGTATCTGGACTTTTTTGCTCCAATAATATCCCTGACATAGCACCGGAAACAGGTGGGACTTTATCTTTGTATCCGTATTTTGCCATTGAGAAAACCAACCATTTTACATATAATTGAAGCATGGAATAAAATGCAGAACAACTGTCGGATGATGTGGATAAAATATACGAAAGGAGCATAGATAAATGGAAGAAAATAAAACGTATATAGCGATTGATCTGAAATCCTTCTATGCTTCCGTAGAATGTAGAGAGCGGAACAGAGACCCCCTGACCACAAATCTAGTAGTGGCAGATCCGAGCCGGACAGAGAAAACGATCTGCCTTGCGGTATCTCCATCACTTAAGGCATATGGAATACCGGGCAGGGCGAGATTGTTTGAGGTTATTCAGAAGGTAAGGGAGGCAAATAACGCAAGAAGACGGAATATACCGGATCATCATTTTACCGGGACATCGGATGACAGCACGAAGCTGGGGACAGATCCGACTCTTCAGCTGGATTATATTATTGCTCCGCCGCGCATGGCACTTTATATGGAATACAGTACACGGATCTACGACATTTATTTGAAATACATTGCGCCGGAGGATATTCATATTTATTCGGTCGATGAGGTATTTATGGATGTGACCAGCTATCTGAATGTCTATCATATGACAGCCAGAGAACTAGCCATGATGATGATACGGGATGTATTAAAGACGACCGGAATCACAGCGACGGCAGGAATCGGAACCAATCTGTATCTTTGTAAGATCGCGATGGATATCGTGGCGAAGCATATCGAACCGGATGAGGACGGAGTACGGATTGCGGAGCTGGATGAAATGGCATACCGCAGGAAGCTTTGGAGTCACAAGCCGATCACGGATTTCTGGCGTGTCGGTCAGGGATATGCGAAGAAATTAGCGGAATATGGGCTATACACGATGGGCGATGTGGCGAGATGCTCGGTTGGAAAGACAAATGAATTATATAATGAAGATTTATTGTATAAGTTATTTGGCATTAATGCAGAGCTGCTGATCGATCATGCATGGGGATATGAGCCTTGCACGATGGATCAGATCAAGGCATATAAACCGGAGACGAATAGCATTTGCACCGGACAGGTACTGCATTGTCCGTATGATTTTGATAAGACAAGGCTGGTTGTAAAGGAAATGACTGATCTTATGTCGCTTGATCTGGTGGATAAGGGACTTGTTACGGATCAGATCGTGCTTACGATTGGTTATGATATTGATAATCTGACAGACCCGGCGAGAAAGAAGAGATATAAAGGCGCTGTTACAACGGATCGTTATGGACGAAAGGTTCCAAAGCATGCGCATGGAACGATCAATCTGAAGCGGCAGACTTCATCGACCCAGATGCTTATGGATGCGGTAATGGAGCTGTATGACCGGATCGTTGACAAGGATCTTTTGATCCGGAGGATCAATATTACTGCGAATAAACTGGTGGATGAACATACTGTCACGAATGACGATGCGTATGAGCAACTTGATTTTTTTACAGATTATGAGGCTGTAAAAAAACAAAAGGAGAAAGAGGATGCGGATCTGGAACGGGAACGCCACATGCAGGAAGCCATGCTCAGTATTAAGAAAAAATATGGAAAAAATGCAATTCTGAAGGGGATGAACCTGCAGGAGGGAGCAACGGCGAAAGACAGAAATGCACAGATCGGCGGACATAAGGCATAATGAGGTATATATAACATGCAGGAGCAGAACAACCATAAATATGATGATATCATTCATTTGGAACACCCTGTTTCAAAGACACATCCGCAGATGTCACTCTATGACCGGGCGGCACAATTTGCGCCGTTTGCGGCATTGACAGGACATGCGGCGGCGATTCGTGAGACTGCCAGACGGACAGATGAGAAACGGGTGCTCAGTGATGAAGTATTGGAAGAGCTGAATGAGAAACTAAACATTATTTCAGCAAATATAGGTACAGAACAGTTAGTGGATATTACCTATTTCATACAGGATGAGAGAAAAGCCGGAGGAGAATATGTTACGCATTCCGGTATCGTTAAGCGAATCGATCTGTACAGGAGAGCGGTGATCATGGCAGATGCAACAATCATACCGATTGAAGATATCAGTCAGATAGAAAGTGATTTGTTTTCCGGTTTGGAGTAACGTAAAAATTATATGAAAATGCCTGAAAATTACACCTTTACAGTATTTGTTAATAGATGCTATAATGGACTATATTGTGCGATTTCGGCAGTGTAGTATTCCTGAGTCTTGTGTGGAGAGTCGGGAAAAGAGAAAGGAAGGATAAAAACGTGTTTAAGATTGTTAAAACAGAAGCGTTGACAGATGCAATCTATCTTATGGACGTGGAAGCACCAAGAGTAGCAAAGAATTGTCTTCCGGGTCAGTTTGTAATCGTAAGAGGCTCAGAAGATGGAGAGAGAATTCCTCTTACAATCTGCGATTATTCAAGAGAAGCAGGCACGATCACTATCGTATTCCAGGTAGTAGGTGCAGCAACAGAGATGATGAAGAATTTAAAGGTTGGAGACAGCTTTACAGATTTTGTTGGACCGCTTGGCCGTCCGTCGGAATTAGTAGAAGAAGATTTAGAGACATTAAAGAATAAGAAGATCTTATTTGTAGCCGGTGGTGTAGGAACCGCACCGGTATATCCACAGGTAAAATGGTTACATGAGCATGGAGTAGCCGCTGATGTTATCATCGGTGGAAGATCCAAAGAGCTTATCATTCTGGAAGAGCAGATGAAGGCAGTTGCCGGAAATCTCTACATTACAACAGACGATGGTTCATATGGAAGCAAGGGCGTTGTTACAAATGAGATTCAGAAGCTTGTAGACGCAGGCAACAAATATGATGTATGCGTAGCAATCGGACCGATGATCATGATGAAGTTCGTTTGTAAGCTTACAAAAGAGCTTGAGATCCCTACAGTTGTCAGCCTGAACCCGATCATGGTAGACGGTACCGGTATGTGTGGTGCATGCCGAGTAACAGTTGGCGGCGAAGTAAAATTCGCATGTGTAGACGGACCTGAATTTGACGGACACCTTGTAAACTTCGAAGAAGCTATGGAACGTCAGCAGATCTATAAGACACAGGAAGGCAGAGCATATCTTGCAGCCAAGGAAGGCGACACCCATCATGGTGGATGCGGACAGTGTGGAGGTGACAAATAATGGACGTTTTAAATAGAGTACCGGTTCGTGAACAGGAACCTGCGGTTCGTGCAAAGAATTTTGAAGAAGTATGTTATGGATATAATGAAGAAGAAGCAATGGCAGAAGCAGCAAGATGTATCGGCTGCAAGAATGCACAGTGTGTAAAGGGCTGCCCTGTTTCTATTGATATTCCTGGATTTATCGCTCATGTTAAGAAGGGCGAATTTGCAGAAGCATTCCAGGTGATCAGCAAATCATCAGCACTCCCTGCTGTATGTGGTCGTGTATGTCCACAGGAGACACAGTGTGAGGGTAAATGTATCAGAGGTATCAAGGGCGATCCTGTATCTATCGGTAAACTGGAGCGTTTCGTTGCTGACTGGGCAAGAGAGCATGGCATTAAACCAGAACCGGCAGCAGAGAAGAATGGCAAGAAGGTTGCAGTTATCGGTTCCGGTCCATCCGGTCTTACCTGTGCAGGAGATCTTGCAAAGATGGGTTACGATGTAACAATCTTTGAAGCACTTCATGAGACAGGCGGCGTACTGGTTTATGGTATCCCTGAATTCCGTCTTCCAAAAGATGGCGTAGTAAAGAAAGAAATCGAAAATGTAAAATCCTTAGGTGTTAAGATTGAGACTGACGTTGTAGTTGGTAAATCTGTAACGATCGATGAACTGATGGAGGAAGAAGGCTTCTCAGCAGTATTTATCGGTTCCGGTGCAGGACTTCCTAAGTTCATGGGTATTCCGGGCGAGAATGCAAATGGTGTATTCTCAGCAAATGAGTACCTGACAAGAAGTAACCTGATGAAGGCATACAAGGAAGGCTCTAACACACCTATCATGGTTGGTAAGAAGGTTGCCGTTGTCGGTGGTGGTAACGTAGCGATGGATGCTGCAAGAACTGCACTTCGACTTGGCGCTGAGACACATATTGTATACAGACGTAGTGAAGAAGAACTTCCTGCCAGAGTAGAAGAAGTACATCATGCAAAAGAAGAGGGAATCATTTTTGATCTCCTTACAAATCCAACCGAGATCCTTGAAGATGAAAAGGGCTGGGTTAAGGGCATGAAATGTGTCAAGATGGAGCTTGGTGAGCCGGATGCATCCGGTAGAAGAAGACCGGTTGAGATTCCTGATTCTGAGTTCGTTATGGATGTGGATGCGGTTATCATGTCACTTGGTACTTCACCAAACCCGCTGATTTCATCTACAACAAAGGGACTTGATACAAATAAGTGGAAATGTATCGTTGCCGATGAGGCAAACGGACAGACCACAAAGACAGGTGTATATGCCGGTGGTGATGCAGTTACCGGTGCAGCTACAGTTATCCTTGCTATGGGAGCCGGAAAGGCAGCAGCAAAGGGCATTGACGAGTACCTCAAAGGACTCAATTAATATATAGTCTTTGAAACAAAATAAAGGATGGTATTATCTATTATTCCGCAAGACGTTTAATAGTAATACCATCCATTTATTTTTGGATTTATATACCGATTAAAAAAATGGAGTCTATTTTGAGATGCGGTATAAAGTGATAGAACTATGCTCACGAGATATTGAACATAAAATTATTAAAAATATACTGAGAAGAGGTTATGACATTGAAGGAATATATTGCAAGAGATGACGCGTTTGAATTACTGAAGAAATATAATAAAGATCCATTCCATATTCAGCATGCGCTTACAGTTGAGGCTGTTATGAAATGGTATGCAAATGAACTTGGCTATGGTGAAGATGCTGAATACTGGGGCATCGTAGGTCTGCTTCATGATATTGATTTTGAACTGTATCCAGCAGAGCATTGTCTGAAAGCACCAGAGCTGTTAAGAGATGGTGGTGTGTCAGAGGATATTATTCATGCGGTCTGTTCTCATGGTTATGGAATTACAGTGGAATGTGGTACAACCATCGATGTAGAGCCGGTTCATGAGATGGAAAAGGTTCTGTTTGCAGCAGATGAACTGACAGGCCTGATCTGGGCAGCGGCATTGATGCGTCCGTCAAAGAGTACAAAGGATATGGAACTGAAATCTCTGAAGAAAAAATACAAGAGCAAGGGATTTGCCGCAGGTTGTTCCAGAGAAGTGATTGAACGTGGTGCTGCGCAGCTTAACTGGGAGCTTGAGAAGCTTCTGACCATGACATTACAGGCAATGGCAGCAACGGAGGATGAGATCAAGGCAGAGATGGAAGACCTGTAAATCCCGCTAATTTGCTAGCACTTTAGCGCATTGCAACTTAAGAAAATCCCGCTTTTTTATTAAAAAGATAAAAAAATTCATAAAAATCATATTTTTACTTGATAAATTCAAGTCTATTGTTTATAATCTTAAGTGGAAATTTTCTTAAAGAGAAAATACTACTCCAAATGAATTTCGCAGAGATGCGATTTACTTATAATTAATTTAAGGAGGATTTTAAGATGTCATACGTTGATGAAGTGCTGGAGATCGTAAAGAAGAAAAATGCTGACCAGCCAGAATTTTTACAGGCAGTAACAGAGGTTCTTGATTCACTTAGACCTTGTATCGATGCAAACGAGGAGCTCTACAGAAAGAATGCGATTCTTGAAAGAATCACAGAGCCGGACAGACAGATCATGTTCAGAGTACCTTGGGTAGATGACAATGGACAGGTTCAGGTAAACAGAGGTTTCCGTGTACAGTTTAACAATTCTATTGGACCATACAAGGGAGGATTAAGACTTCATCCTTCAGTTAATTTAGGTATTATCAAGTTCCTTGGATTTGAGCAGGTATTTAAGAATTCACTGACAACACTTCCAATCGGTGGTGGTAAAGGTGGTTCTGATTTTGATCCTAAGGGCAAATCAGATAGAGAGATCATGGCATTCTGCCAGAGCTTTATGACAGAGCTTTGCAAGTACATCGGAGCAGATGTCGATGTTCCTGCTGGTGATATCGGAACAGGCGGAAGAGAGATCGGTTTCTTATTCGGACAGTATAAGAGAATCCGTGGATCCTACGAAGGTGTTCTTACAGGTAAGGGACTTACATATGGTGGATCACTTGCTCGTACAGAAGCTACAGGATATGGTTTATTATACTTAACAAACGCATTATTAAAGGATCATGGTATTGATATCGCTGGTAAGACTTGTATCGTATCTGGTGCTGGTAACGTTGCAATCTACGCAATCCAGAAGGCACATCAGTTAGGCGCTAAGTGTGTAACATGCTCCGATTCAACAGGTTGGATCTATGATCCGGAAGGAATCGATGTTGACTTACTTAAGGAAGTTAAGGAAGTTAAGAGAGCACGTCTTACAGAGTACGCAGCAGCAAGACCAAGCGCTGAATACCATGAGAAGAAGAACGGTGAGCACGGTGTATGGAATGTTAAGGGTGATATCGCATTACCATGTGCTACTCAGAACGAGTTAGACTTAGACGATGCTAAGGCATTAGTTGCAAATGGTGTTATCTCTGTAACAGAGGGTGCTAACATGCCTACAACATTAGAGGCTACTAAGTACTTACAGGAGAATGGCGTATTATTCGTAGGTGGTAAGGCTGCTAACGCCGGTGGTGTTGCTACATCTGCACTTGAAATGAGCCAGAACTCAGAGAGACTTTCATGGACATTTGAAGAAGTTGACGGCAAGTTAAAGGGAATCATGGAGACAATCTACGCTAACATCAGCGACGCTGCTAAGCGTTACGGTGTAGAAGGCGACTATGTTGCAGGTGCTAACATTGCCGGTTTCGAAAAGGTTGTAGAAGCTATGCTTGCTCAGGGTGTTTGCTAATCAAATGCCGGTCAAAATCTAACGATAATTATTATATAGTAAATGTTAATATAAGACCCCGGAATCGTGATATGCGGTTTCGGGGTTTTTTGCGAGAAAGACATTATAGAAAAGAAAATTCAATAACGCTTTATTTCGGGATATGCAGATACAATCTATAATGATTTTATGGAAAGTTTTTGATTGAATCTATGGAGACCTTTTCGTATAATATAGATATTATATACTTTTTACATAAAAAAGGAGGATCTTCATATGGGGAGAGATATTGTACTGGCAAAAATAAAAAAAGGTGGAATCACAGCGGTTGTCGGCGGAGCGGTGTTAATGCTGATTTTCGGATTGATCACAATAGGTGTGATGTCAGATAATGCAGATGACGGAATGGGTATGATCATTTTGTTTGGTTTATTTGCATTATTAGGAATTGTATTTATCATAATAGGGATTCGTAATATTGTAAGACCTGAAAAAACCGGCTATTTGAAAAATAACCCGCAGCTTTTGGAGATGGCCGACCAGTTATATTCGCATATAATATATGAAGACCAATATGTATTGATTTCCGATAAGGTGCTTGCGAATAAGAAGCAGCCGACACAGATGACCTGGCTCTGGGATGTATATCTGATCTATCTGCATACTACATCGACGAACTTTATTCCAACCGGAAGTGAATATGTAATCGAAAATCGTTTTCAAAAGAACCGTGTTGCTATTAATGTACTGGCAAGAGGGAAAAAGAGTAAACAGGAGTTGTTGAATGTACTTGCACAGGCATGTCCAAATGCGAGATTTGGATATTCTGATGAGGGGCTGGCATATCTTCGGTATATGAGAAATCAGGATCTCAGAAATATCCCGAATACACCTTATTATCAGGGAGTACCGGTGCAGATGCAGGACAATGTGCAGCAGTAATTAGAATATGCAGTAGGAAGATAAAGTATAGATAGAATGTGTAACAAAAAGCAGATAATGTGACAGCAGATCGATACTGCATAGAATAACAGCTTACATAGTGGAGACTTAAGAACAGATAGAAAGCAGGAATTGAGATGGAACGTAAACATGAATATCAGACAAAGAGCAGACAGATGATCCTTGATTATCTGATCCGGAATAAAGATCGTGCCGTTCATGTGTCGGATATTATACGGCATATGGATCAGGAAGAGTGTTCGGTAAATAAAACAACTGTATACCGATATCTGGATAAGCTGGTCGCAGAGAAGACACTGATGAAATATGTGGCTGATAAGGGCGAAAAAGCAGGATATCAGTATGTAGAACAGCCATCCAGGTGTCAGAAGCATCTACATCTGCAATGCTCCGAATGTGGAAAGGTTATCCATCTGGACTGTGATTTCATGAAAGAGATATCAGAGCACATTTTGTCTGATCATGGGTTCACACTTTGCTGCAAGGATTCCATTTTATATGGTGTCTGCGACGAATGCAGTAAGAAAGAAACAGAAAAATAAAACCAGATAACAGGAATTTCCATGCTGAAAATTGAATATTTCTGATAATAGGAGTTGACATTGGGCAAAATAATGCTATAATCTGATAATGCAACTTGGTTGCAAATTATATTTTCAGGAATGAGATGGATAGTATGGAATTGTTATTTGATTCGTTTTCAGATGCACTGATCGATAGTGTAAAATTAATACCATTTTTATTAGTGACATATCTGCTGATGGAATGGTTGGAGCAGAGAACAGAAGAAAAACAGAAGCAATATATGCAGTCTGCCGGTGCGTTTGGTCCGTTGGCAGGTGGAGCACTTGGAATCGTTCCACAGTGTGGATTTTCCTGTGTGGCAGCGAACCTTTACAGTGGTGGTGTGATCACAGCAGGAGTTGTGCTTGCGGTATTTATGTCAACCTCTGATGAGATGCTTCCAATCTTTATTTCGCATACAGTAAATGCCGGTACAATTATTCGTATCCTGCTTGCAAAAATGTGCATTGCGATCGTTACAGGTTATGCAGTCGATCTTGCAAATAAATATATCCGCAGAAGATATCTGGCAGGAAGAAAAACGAAGCATACAGCGTCTTCAAAAAGCGATAATTCTAAAAATACAGACGGTGCAGATGAATCAGAGCATTCTGGATATTCCGTTCAGGCAACACAGACAGTCAATGCAGAATGTACACATAATTATAAAGATACTCATACACATAATGGAAAAAGTGTGCATGTGCATGATGAAAAAATTATTCATACCGACGATGAAAAAAGTACACACACACATCATGGACATATCCACTATGATGGTACAGACATAGAAGAAAAACATATCCATGATCTGTGCGAGCAGGAACACTGCAACTGCGAGGACGGAATCTGGATGTCGGCATTAAAGCACACCTTGAAGATCACGGTATTTATCCTGGCGGTATCCTTTGTGTTAAATATTATTATCGGTATCGCAGGGGAAGATGCGATTGGAAGACTTCTTGGTGATGTACCGTTCCTTGGAGAAGCAATGGCAGCACTGATTGGACTGATACCAAACTGCGCACCATCTGTTATTATTACGGAGCTTTATCTGGATGGTATGCTCAGTGCCGGAGCAATGATGTCAGGCCTGCTTGTCAGCGCAGGCGTAGGACTTCTGGTATTGTTCCGTATGAACCGCCACAGATTGAAAGAAAACATTATGGTTGTTGGAACCTTGTATGTTACTAGTGTGTGCTGGGGGTTGTTGATCAATCTGTTGGGTATCACATTTTAAATAGAAAGAACAGCGAGAACAGAAAGAATGGAGCAGAAAACAGCAATAGTTATCGGGGCATCAACAGGAATTGGTGCAGCAACGGCGGAAGCCCTTGCACAACAATATAAAAAAATAGCCATAACGTCATTTCGTCATCCGGAAAAGCTGAAAGAGGTTCAACAGAAGATACTTGCGCAGGGCACAGATTGTTATGCAGAGACCGGTGATGCCGGAGATTTTACATTTGTAAAGCAGTTTATAGAACATGTAACCGAACATTTTGGTGAGAAGATTGATCTGTTGGTCAATAATGCCGGAATTTCTTATGTCGGGCTGCTGACGGATATGGATGAAACGGACTGGAAAAGAATTATAGATACGAATATAACGTCAGTATTTAATACATGCCGTCAGGTTTTGCCGTACATGGTGCATGCACATAAGGGACGTATTATCAACATTTCATCTGTATGGGGCAATGTCGGAGCCTCCTGTGAGGTAGCGTATTCAACGACCAAAGGTGCGGTCAATGCATTCACAAAGGCTCTTGCGAAGGAACTCGCCCCAAGCGGCATCGCGGTAAATGCCATCGCATTTGGTGCAATTGATACTACGATGAATGGACATCTGTCATTGGAAGAAAAAACAGCTCTGGAAGAGGAGATTCCGTTTGGCAGGATGGCTACTGAGAAAGAAGCCGCAGATTTTATCGTAACGGCAGCAAATGCCGGCAGTTATCTGACCGGTCAGGTCCTGACCTTTGATGGTGGCTGGCAGTAGTCTGGTAAACGTTTTGCATTTTCCATAATTATCTATTGAAAAATTGTTCATATTGCTATAAAATAATCTATGCAAAGTTGCGCAGGTATGGGGTAGAGATTATGGGAATAAAGTTTATTAAAAAGAAAAAGAGTGAGGTTGCTGCGGCAAATACATTGGCAGATCTGAAAACGACAGTAGATAAAGATGGCAATGTTGAGATCGTATCGAAGAATTTTACAATGACAACCAGCCAGCAGCCGAAGAAGGAAGCAGAGGCTTCAGAGTGGACATGTTGGGGCTGCGGACATGTAAACAGTGGAGAAGTCTGTGAGGTTTGTGGGAAAAAACGGGTACAGAAGTAAAATATATGGAATTGGTTGATTTTTAAAACAGAGAGTATAGAAGTGAAAAAGGATTCTTGTATGAAAACATATAAGGATTCTTTTTTTATGTCCGGGAAATGGACAAAATACAGGATTGTATATTATATTGGTCTAGCATTTTTCACGGATAAATAAGAAATTGGAAATGCAGGTTGAAATTTAAAAGTACGTTTGGTATACTCAGTAGGTGATTTTTAGGTATTAATGAAGAATCATAGAATAGTAATGTTTTTGGTGCATTTGTGATGCATGGAACTGGTAGGCTGTTTTAAGAACAATCGGATGTTCCTAGGATGCATTATAGTATATATTAAATGGAGGCCAGAAAATGGGAAAAAAAGTATTGAGATTATTTCTGGAAACAATGCTCAGAGCACTTGTAATTATTCTTGCAATCGGAATAGTTATTATGGGAGCACTGCTTATAAAGACTTTAGTAAAGAATAATTCTCTGAAAGACAGTAAGAAAACAACAAATGGAAAAGAAATTGTAACAGAAGCAGAAGATGAAAATGATCCTACCTTTAAGAATGGAGATGGAGAAAACAGTGGATCAGATGGCTCAGATGAAGCGGGTTCCGTTGCTTCCACAGATGCGAAGATCCTTGTTATCAATGCGACAGGAACAAGTGGAGTTGCCGGCGCATGGAAGACAGCATTAGAAGGCAAGGGCTATGCTTCTGTAGAAGTTGGTACATATACACAGTCTGCAATTGCAACCTCAAAGGTATGTGTATCCGGTTCATATGATGGTGCAGATCTTGCTGCTGAATTAACCTCACCGGAGATGTCAACGGTAGATTCCGTAAGCGCATCGGATTGTGATGTATCGATTGATGGATATGATATTATCGTTATTATAGGAACCAGTGATATTAAAAATTAAACAGAACAACTGGAAGAATATATATTTGCTCAGGTTGTCCATACAAAAAACGGGTATTTTCACAGAAATGTGGCAGTACCTGTTTTTTTGTTTTAGATGCATATGACTATACCGGAATAAATCGGACATACTATAAAAAATTGTATGAAAGGTGGTTTGTATGAAAAATATCGGCGAAGTGATAGAAACATATGCATTGCTTACGGTGGCAGCATTTCTGATGTCGCTTGGTGTTGTCTGGATTTTTAACAGTGAACAGATCGTGCCGGGTGGTGTGACAGGAATTGGAATTATAATTGAGAATTTGACAAAAGGGATGGGAAACGGAGAAACAGGCATACCGGTCTGGCTGAGTAATCTTGTGATCAATATACCTCTTTTTATCTGCGGATATTTTCTATTGGAAAAGAAGAGCATGATAAGGACAGCATATACAACAGCCATTTCAACCGTATTCATGGCGGTTATCCCTACATTTCCCCTAGCAACGCAGGATAAACTGCTGAATATGATCCTTGGCGGTGTTATGTTTGGCTGTGCTTATGGGCTGATGTTCCGGCAGAATGCTTCCTCCGGCGGGGTTGATCTGATGGCATTGATCCTGAATCATCTGCGGCATGATATAGGAGCACCATTATTTCTTGGCGGGATCGATCTGGCGATCGTTGTGGCAGGCGGACTGGCATTTGGATTTGAAAATATGCTGTATGCAGTTATTGCGATCGCGATATCGACAAAATTATCCGATGTGATCGTGCAGGGGCTCCGGCATGGAAAACTGGTATATATTATTTCTTCCCATTGTGAAGAGATCAAAGCCTGTATCATGAATGAGATCGGAAGAGGTGTGACGGTATTAAATACCAGAGGTGGTTACACGAATGAAGGGCGTATAATGATTATTTCTGTTTTGTCAAGTAGGCAATTAGTAGAATTAAAAGATAAAATAAGGACAATTGATGAAAATTCTTTTCTCATTGTAGGGCAGGTTACGGAGGTTTTTGGTGAAGGTTTCACAAAATTCTCGTCTTAAATCTTCTTAAATCGATGCGAAAATCGTCAAAATGTTAGTTTTTTTGCGGTCGTATACAAAACAAACAAAACATTAAAATTTTTTTTGGGCAATAATCATATGGTTTAAAGAAGGGGAATGTTGTAAAATGACACTATGTTCAGAACGAATGAATAAATAAAACAATACTATATAATATTTACGGAGGTATTTGCAGAATGGCAAGTTTATCACTTAAGAACATCTATAAGGTATATCCTAACGGATTCAATGCTGTTAAGGATTTCAACCTTGAAATTGAAGATAAGGAGTTCATCATTTTCGTTGGACCTTCAGGATGTGGTAAGTCAACAACTCTTAGAATGATCGCAGGTCTTGAGGATATCAGCTCAGGTGAGTTATGGATCGGCGACAAGCTTGTAAATGACGTAGAGCCTAAGGATAGAGATATCGCAATGGTATTCCAGAACTACGCTCTGTATCCACATATGTCAGTATATGACAACATGGCATTCGGACTTAAGTTAAGAAAGGTTCCGAAGGAGAAGATTGACAAGGCTGTTCATGAAGCTGCTAAGATCCTTGACATTGAGCACTTACTTGACAGAAAGCCAAAGGCTTTATCAGGTGGTCAGAGACAGCGTGTAGCTATGGGTCGTGCAATTGTTCGTGAGCCTAAGGTATTCCTTATGGATGAGCCACTTTCAAACCTTGATGCGAAACTTCGTGTACAGATGCGTGTTGAGATTTCCAAGTTACATCAGAGATTACAGACAACTATCATCTACGTTACACATGACCAGACAGAGGCTATGACACTTGGTACAAGAATCGTAGTTATGAAGGATGGTATCATTCAGCAGGTAGATACACCACAGAACTTATACGATAAGCCATGTAACTTATTCGTAGCTGGTTTCATGGGTATGCCACCTATGAACTTCATTGATTGTAAGGTAGTTAAGTCTGGATCAGACATTCTCTTAATGTTCGGTTCACACTCAATCAAAGTTCCAGATAGCAAGGCTGAGAGACTTATCGCACTTGATGCAGTTGATAAGGAAGTTGTTCTTGGTATCCGTCCAGAAGATATCCATGATGAGCAGCTCTTCATCGAGTCCTCACCGGAAAGCGTTATTGATGCAAGAATCAATATCTATGAAATGTTAGGTGCAGAAGTTTACTTATACTTCACAATCGATCAGTTCGATATCACAGCAAGAGTTAATGCTCGTACAACAGCAAGACCTGGTGATACAGTTCAGTTCGCATTTGACTTAAGCAAGATCCATATCTTTGATAAGGAAACAGAGGAAATCTTAGTAAGCTAATAGATGCTACATACTTAATATTTATAAACAAAGAGGGAAAATGCAGAAAATTCTGCATTTTCTCTTTTTTTTTTTTGAAATATGTTTTAGAATAGGTATAGTAGTGTATTTTGTTATTCGTATGCTTTCCGGGAGGTTTATCCGTCGGGCAGAATGGATAGGGAAAGAATACAGAATCCGAATATAAGAATAAGGAGTGTAGAATATATGATATCGAACCAGATACTTCAGGATACGATTGATGGATTAAAGAATATTACAAGAACCGATTTATGTGTTCTTGATACAGAAGGTAAAATACTTGCATCAACATTTAAGGATGTCGATGACTGTGAAGAGGCTGTACTCGCATTTGTGGATTCTCCTGCGGAAAGTCAGGCAATCCGTGATTATCAGTTCTTCAAGGTATTTGACGATAACCAGTTAGAGCATATCTTACTTGCAAAGGGTGAGACAGATGATACCTATATGGTAGGTAAGATCGCAGCATTCCAGATCCAGAATCTGTTAGTTGCATACAAGGAGCGTTTTGATAAGGATAACTTTATCAAGAATCTTCTGCTGGATAATCTGTTGCTTGTTGATATTTACAACCGGGCAAAGAAACTGCATATCGATACAGATGTCAGAAGAATCGTATTTATCATTGAAACCAAGAATGAGAAGGATACCAATGCACTTGAGACGGTTCGTAATATCTTTTCAACAAAGACAAAGGATTTTATCACTGCTGTAGATGAGAAGAATATTATTCTTGTAAAGGAAGTAAAGCAGACAGAGTCCTATGATGATATGAATAAGATCGCAAAGGTCGTTGTAGATATGCTGAATACAGAGGTTATGTCTTCTGTTCATGTATCTTATGGTACGATCGTAAATGAGATCAAGGAAGTATCCCGTTCTTATAAAGAAGCAAAGATGGCACTGGATGTAGGAAAGATCTTCTATGAGAACCAGAATATCATCGCATACAGCAATCTGGGAATCGGACGTCTGATCTATCAGCTTCCACTTCCGCTTTGTAAGATGTTTATTCGTGAGATTTTCGATGGCAAGTCACCGGATGAATTCGACGAAGAAACACTTACGACGATTGATAAGTTCTTTGAGAACAGTCTGAATGTATCAGAGACATCCAGACAGTTATACATTCACAGAAATACTCTGGTTTATCGTCTGGATAAGCTTCAGAAGAGTACAGGCTTGGATCTTCGTGTATTTGAGGATGCGATTACATTTAAGATCGCGCTGATGGTTGTAAAATACATGAAGTATATGGAGTCATTAGATTATTAAAGGTAAAAGCTGGTCTCTTTGTAATATATTGTATGCATGATTTACACATATATTTCACATTTAGTTGCTATACTTGCAAATGCAAAGAGAGAGAAAGTACAGACAGTTAAAGTTGAAAGGAAACCATTATGATAGAGTTAGAGAATGTTACTATGACCTACCCGGGTGGTATGACGGCTCTGAAGAATGTTAATATCAATATAGAAAAAGGCGAGTTTGTCTTTATCGTTGGAAGCAGTGGATCTGGTAAAACGACATTGATCAAGCTCTTATTAAAGGAACTAGATCCGACATCCGGTTCTATCCGTGTAGCGGGATATAATTATAAAACGATCAAAAAGAAGAATATCCCAAAGGTCAGAAGAAAGATTGGAGTTGTATTCCAGAACTTCCGACTGTTAAAGGATCGTACTATCTATGAGAATGTCGCATTTGCACAGAGAGTTATACAGACTCCTGCAAGATATATCAGAAGACGGGTACCTGCTATGTTGACGCTGGTAGGACTTGCTGATAAGTACAAGTCATATCCAAAGGAGTTATCCGGTGGTGAACAGCAGAGAGTTGCCATGGCAAGAGCTTTGGTAAATAATCCTGAGATCATCCTTGCCGATGAGCCAACCGGTAACCTGGATCCGAAGAACTCAGAGGATATTATGGAGCTGCTGGACGATATCAATAAACGTGGAACGACAGTTGTTGTAGTTACACATAATAAGGATATCGTAAATGAGATGCGAAAGAGAGTAATCACACTGAAGAAGGGTGTGGTTATCAGCGATGAAAAACAAGGTGGTTATATAGATGAAGATTAGTACATTCTTTTATATCCTGAAACAGGGATTTACAAACATCAGAAGAAATATATTGTTCTCCCTTGCATCCATCGGTACAATTATTTCGTGTTTGTTTATATTTGGTATTGTATATGCAGTTGTTGTTAACTTCCAGTCCGGAATGCAGGATCTGGAGAACAACGTAACGATATCTATCTTTTTTGATGAAGATATTCCGGATGAAACGGTTCAGTTGATCGGAGAGCAGATCCGTGTTCTCGATTATGTGAACACAATGGATTTTATCAGTGCAGATGAAGCATTTGATAAATTCTGTGAGCAGAACTATGATGATCCGAAAGCAGCAAAAGCAGCTTTTGGTGATGACAATCCGTTAAAGAATTCTGCTTCTTATGAGGTAACATTGAAGGATGTATCCAAACAGGCTGAATTTGTAGCATTTGCAAAGGGACTGGACGGTGTAAGAAATGTCAGAAGCTCAGAGGTAACGGCTGATAGTATTTCGACATTATCATCACTGGTCGGTTATGCTTCCGTCGGTATCGTTGTGATACTGATGCTGGTATCTATCTTCCTGATCAGTAATACGATCACGATCGGTATTACCGTTCGTAAGGAAGAAATTGCGATCATGAAGCTGATCGGTGCAACAAACTTTTTTGTACGTGCACCGTTCATAATAGAAGGTATTATTATCGGAGCAGTCGGTTCTGTTATTCCGCTTTATCTGTTATATATTATGTATCAGAAGATTCTGGAATATGTGGCAGGACGATTTGCAGTTCTGACATCAGTATTTGCATTTGTAAGCAAAGAGGAACTGTTCCGTACAATGGTACCGGTAGGCTTAATACTTGGTATAGGTGTAGGTTTGTTTGGTAGTTTGATCACTACCAGAAAACATTTGAAGGTTTAAGGGAGGTTTTATTTTGAAGAAATTTCAGATTCCATTGATGAAGAAATTCAAAAAGACAGCAATTGTTGTTGTATGTGCGGTTGCACTTGCGGCAATACCGCCGGTTTCCAATGTCTCGGCAACTTCCATGCAGGAGGCACAGGACAGCAAGAATGAAGCTGAGGGAAATAAAAAAGATGCACAGAACGTGCTGGATGGTCTGCAGGAGAGACAGAATCAGTTGATCAGTGATGTTGAAGTACTTGATAAACAGGTTTCTGATATCCAGACAAAGATCACTGCAAAAGAGGAAGAAGAAGATCAGTTAAATACTGAGATCGACGATACAAAGGAAAAGCTTGCAGCAGCCCAGGTTGAGGAAGATAATCAGTATGCAGCAATGATGAAGCGTATTCAGTATCTTTATGAAAACGGAGAGGTAGAATACATAGACACACTGATGTCATCTGCTTCCTTTACAGATATGTTGAATAAATCAGAGTATGTTGAGCAGATTTCAAGCTATGACCAGAAACAGTTAAATGCACTGATCCAGACCAGACAGGATATTCAGGATTACGAAGCAACACTGGAAAAAGACCTGAAAGAGGTTGAGAGTGTTAAGGCTGATCTTGAAACTGAAAAAGATAATCTGAATACAACAATTACAGAGAAGAATAATAAGATCGCAGAGTATTCCAAGGATATTGACGCTCAGACAGCTATGGTTGAACAGTATCAGAAAGAGATTGATGCAGCAGATGCAGAGATGGCAGCCATTCAGAAGCGACTGGATGAGCAGCGTGCAGCACAGCAGCAGAGTGGTGGCAGCAGCGGAAGCAGTGAGCCACAGTACTATACACCAAGCGGTGGTTCTTACATGTGGCCTGCTACACAGGGAAGCCGGATCAGTTCTTACTTCGGACCAAGATCTTCACCTACAGCAGGTGCAAGTTCGAACCATAAGGGAATTGATATTCCATGTCCAACCGGTAGTGATATTGTTGCATCAGCAGCAGGTACAGTTGTTGTATCACAGTACAGCTCATCTGCAGGATACTACATCATGATCGATCATGGAAATGGTGTATCGACAGTATATATGCATAATTCCCAGTTGGTTGTCAGTGTAGGACAGAGTGTTGAACAGGGACAGGTAATTGCCAAGGCAGGAAGTACCGGATACAGTACAGGTTCCCATTGCCATTTTGGAGTTATGATCAATGGATCTTATGTAAATCCACTGGATTACCTGTAAAAAGACAGAAAGCTGGGATTCATACAAGTATGATAACCAGTCAGAATTGTAAGATTTTACAGAATTACACATAGGATAAAACAACAGACAGATCGGGTGAAAGCTGGATTTGTCTGTTGTCGTTTATAAAAGGAAATTTTCGGGAGATATTCAAAAAAGCTAACATGATACAAATGAATATGAATGATTATTTCTAAGAATATGAAAGGATGCAAAATGCGCGATGCGCATTGCAAAAGGTAAAATGAAGCATAATTTTAAGAAATGGATTCTTGGTGCGGCAGTTATAGCCGGATGTGCGGGAATGATGGGATGCTCCTTTACGAAGGACAATACAAAAAGCGGCGATTTGAATACGGATGCTGGAAAACGGCATGATAATCTGGAATACAATGGTTCAGTCGTGGATGAAGATACACTGGAGAAGCTTGCAAGTCTGGAGACGATCATAGATCAGTCGTATTATTTTGACACATCGGATGAGGATATGCAGAATGGTCTGTATGCCGGGCTGATCGAGGCATTGGATGATCCATATGCAAAATATTATACACCAGAGGAATTTGCAAAATTGCAGGAAGACAGTTCCGGAGAATATGCGGGCATCGGTGTTGTTGTGAGACAGGATGAAGATACCGGATATGCGATCGCGGTTAGCATTACAGAAGATTCCCCAGCGTCAGAAGCTGATATTAAGCCGGATGATCTGATCTGTAAGATCGATGATTATGAGATTCAGGAATCTGATGATCTGGATTATCTGGTTACAAAGATCCGTGGAGAAGAAGGTACGGATGTCACTCTTGAGATCTACAGACCAAGCGAGCGGAAGTACCATACAGTAACCATTACAAGAAGAAAACTGGAAAACAGTACCGTTTCTTATTTTATGGCAGATACAGATAAGAAGATCGGCTATGTCCGTGTAACACAGTTTGTTGCGAATACAGGCGATTTGTTCAGAAAAGCAGTAGAAGATCTGAAATCACAGGGAATGACAGCGCTGATGATCGATCTCCGTTCCGATCCGGGCGGAATGTTATCAACGGTTGTTGATATGTGTGATTATCTGCTTCCTGCCGGTAAGATCGTATATCAGGAAGATAAGAATGGAAATGTCTTATCAACGTATGAGTCTACGGATGAAGAGCAGCTAGATCTACCGATGGTAGTGCTCGTAAACGGAGAAAGTGCAAGCGCATCCGAGATCATGACAGCGGCATTAAAAGAATATGGCGTAGCAACGATTGTTGGCGAGAACACATATGGCAAGGGAATCGTACAGTCGGTTATTCCGCTTTCTGATGGCTCAGCAATAAAGCTTACAACTGCCAAATATTTCACTCCAAATGGAAATGACATTCATAAGAAGGGTGTAGCACCGGATATCGAAGTAGAACTTCCGGAGGATTATGTTTCCGATGATTTCCAGGGCGAGAAAGATACACAGTACCAGAAGGGGCTGGAAGTCCTGCGCGGGAAGGTAAAATAGAGCAGGATTAGGTGTAGAAAATAGAGTAATTACATGGTATAATCAAAAATAACGTGTTAAGAAAAATAAAGGAGAAACTTTCATGAATAAGGAATTGATTATCGTACTGGACTTTGGTGGACAGTACAATCAGCTTATTGCACGAAGGGTCAGAGAATGTAATGTTTATGCAGAAGTACATCCGTACACTATGAGCATTGACGAGATCAAGAAGATGAACCCGAAAGGCATTATTTTCACTGGTGGACCGAATAGTGTATACAAGGCTGATTCACCAAGTTACAGCAAGGAAATTTTTGAACTGGGTATTCCAATCCTTGGAATCTGTTATGGTTCACAGCTTATGGCACATGTGCTCGGTGGCAAGGTAGCAACTGCTCCGGTCAGTGAATATGGCAGAACTGAGGTAACAGTGGATAAGAATTCCATTTTGTTTAAAGATGTAAATAAATCAACGATCTGCTGGATGAGTCATACCGACTATATCGCAGAAGCACCAGAAGGATTTGTATCAACTGCAACGACTCCAAACTGTCCATTTGCGGCAATGGAAAATGCGGAGAAGAACTTATATGCAACACAGTTCCATCCAGAGGTTATGCATACAGAAGAAGGAATGAAGATGCTTCGTGCATTTGTCATGGATGTATGTAAATGCTCCGGTGACTGGAAGATGGATTCTTTCGTTGAAGATACGATCAAGAGTCTGCGTGAGAAGATTGGAAATGGCAAAGTGCTCTGTGCATTATCCGGTGGTGTAGATTCGTCGGTTGCAGCCGTTCTGTTATCCAAGGCAGTTGGTAAGCAGCTTACCTGTGTATTTGTCGATCAGGGACTTCTTCGTAAGAACGAGGGTGATGAGGTCGAGGCAGTATTTGGTCCGGATGGTCCATATGATCTGAACTTCATCCGTGTAAATGCGCAGGATCGTTTCTACCAGAAACTTGCAGGAGTTGTTGAACCGGAAGCAAAACGTAAGATCATCGGTGAAGAATTTATTCGTGTATTTGAGGAAGAAGCAAAGAAGATCGGCGCTGTCGACTTCTTAGTACAGGGAACAATTTATCCTGACGTGATCGAATCCGGTCTTGGAAAATCTGCAACGATCAAGAGCCACCACAACGTAGGCGGACTTCCGGATTATGTTGATTTTAAAGAAATCGTTGAACCGCTTCGTCTCCTGTTCAAGGACGAGGTTCGTAAAGCGGGTCGTGAGCTTGGCATCCCAGAGTATCTGGTAAGCCGTCAGCCATTCCCAGGTCCGGGTCTTGGAATCCGTATCGTTGGGGAAGTAACTGCTGAGAAGGTTAAGATCGTTCAGGATGCTGACTATATCTACCGTGAGGAGATTGCAAAAGCAGGTCTTGATAAAGGACTTGGACAGTATTTTGCAGCTCTTACCAACATGCGTTCGGTTGGTGTTATGGGTGATGAACGTACCTACGACTATGCAGTTGCACTTCGGGCCGTATGCACCAGCGATTTCATGACTGCTGACTGCGCGGATATTCCGTTTGAAGTATTGCAGAGAGTAATGACAAGAATTATTAATGAAGTGAAGGGTGTCAATCGAGTAATGTATGATCTGACGAGTAAGCCACCTGGAACGATTGAGTTTGAATAATTTTGTCAAAAGGCAAACAATATTTTCCGAAATTTGCCCCGAAATACAAAGAAGCAAAAAACCACTTTTTGGTTTTTTTGCTTCTTTTTTTGAAGAAAGACCGTTATGATAAGACGGTTGATATGCAGCCAAAACAGAGAATGGAAAAGAACGTGCGAGACAGAGGCAGGGCACGATAGACGTGGCTCTGTCTCTGTATATTTTGCACGGAAAAGTACGGACAAAAAAATGTTATATGATATGAAATTTTGTTGAAAATATTCGTGTAACCGAATATAATGAAAGTTAGAACATTGTATGTTTTATGGAGGATAATGATTCATGGATTTTCTTACAACAGCAGAGTATGCAAAGATATGGAATATATCGCAAAGAAGAGTAGCTATTTATTGTAAAGAAGGAAGAATTGAAGGAGCTGTTTTAAAGGGAAAGACCTGGTTAATACCGGAAAACACAAAAAAACCGGAAGATCCACGACGAGTACAGAAAAATGGACAGTAATTTTGATAAAATAGCACATAGAAATACGAGGAAAATTTCGGAAGAGACAAAAAGTGGATATTATATATACGAAATTGATTAAGATAGCAGAGGCGGTGAAGTATGTTCGATTATGGGAATGCAAATGACAATCAAAAACAAGCAATATCAACAACAGAAGGCCCTCTTTTAATTATTGCAGGACCAGGTACAGGGAAAACATATACGTTGGTAAAAAGAGTGGTTTATTTAATAACAGAATGTAATGTTATGCCAGAAGAAATAATGATTGCAACGTTTACAGAAAAAGCTGCAAAAGAGCTTGTTACAAGAATTTCAAATGAATTACTTAGTATTGGAATTTCTATTAATATAAATGAGATGTACATTGGAACATTTCATTCGATTTGTCTGCGTATTCTTAAGGAACATTTAGAATACACAAGAATTAAGAAAAACTATAGGATGCTAGACAATTTTGATCAACAGTATATGGTGTTTCAGAAGATAAATGAATTCAGAAAAGTTGAACATTTTGATTCGTTGTTTTCGAATACAACCGGAGCATGGAGGCAAGCAGAAACTGTTGTAAAATATATAAACAATTTGTCAGAGGAACTAGTCGATGTTTCATTAATGCAACAGGATAAGGATGAACAGGTAGTAGCAATTGCAAATATTATGGACACATATTCCTACATTATGGAACAGGAGAATTTAATAGATTTTTCCAGCATACAAACAGAAACATATAAATTGTTATGTTCACATCCTGAAATATTAAAAGAAATACAGGAAAGCATTAAATATGTAATGGTGGATGAGTATCAGGATACCAATTATATACAGGAATTGTTGATTTTTTTGATAGCAGGAGACAATCGGAATATATGTGTAGTGGGAGATGATGATCAGGGTTTATATCGATTCAGAGGTGCAACGATACGAAACATATTAGAGTTTCCAACTCACTTCAAAGATGGTGAATGTAAACAGATAAAGTTAGTAACGAATTATCGGTCTGAAAAGCAGATTATTGATTTCTATAATGTATGGATGAACACTACAGATGGAAGAGCGTATGACTTTCTATGGAAAAATTTTAGGTTTGATAAGAAAATTATACCGGGAAAGAAAAATTATCGTGAAGGAGTATCTGTGTTGCGATGCTCTGGGAAGGATTTACAAGAGGACTGGTATGAACAAGTATTGAATTTTATTCATATGTTAAAGAACAAAAACATTTTGAAGGATTACAATCAAATTGCATTTTTGTGTCGCTCTGTGAAAAATGATAAAGTGGTAAATCTGATAGATTATCTTGAGGAACATGATATAAAAGTTTATTCACCACGTTCAGAAATGTTTTTTAAGAGAAGAGAAATCAAAGAAGCATTGGGATGCTTAATGCTTTGTTTTCCGGATTACATAGTAAAACTCAGAAATCGTGACTTCAAGTTCGAATTCAGGGAACTGTATGAATACTATGAAACGGAATGCATGGAGGCAGCAAAGGAACTTATCTCCAAAAATCGCAACACCCTTGGTAAATGGATTACTGAAAAAATGCAGAAGCATAGCAATCTTAATCGTGAAAATGCTGATTATGCATTTACAGGATTGTTATATCAGTTATTTCAATTTGAACCATTTAGCGAGTATTTAGGTATTGATATGAAGTCAGGCGTTGTGGATGAACGGCCGGCAAGAAATCTATCAATCCTTTCATCAATATTAGGAAAATACGAATATCTTCATAGAATCGATGTCTTTACAGATGCCAATATTATCCAGAGTGTTGAACGATTCTTCAATATGTATCTTCGATTTTTGATTGATGGTGGAATTACAGAATATGAAGATGATACAGAATATGCACCAAGTGGATGTGTTTCATTTATGACAATCCATCAATCAAAGGGAATGGAATTCCCGATTGTAATGGTGGATTCCCTAAATGGAACACCTAGGACATCCTCCGATGCGGTTATAGAAGAAATTGAGGATAAGTATTTTCATAGAAGCGTTTTTGAATCAAGAGATGATATTAAATTTTTTGATTTCTGGAGATTATATTATACAGCATTTTCGAGAGCACAGAATCTCTTAGTGTTGTCTTGTTGTGAGAAAAAGGGGCATGGAGCTACTCCGAGCAAGTATTTCGAAGAGTGCTATGGAAAACTTCAGGATTATGAAGATGTAGATTTCAGTGACGTTAGTCTAGAAGAAGTCAAACCAGTTAACATTAAAGATACGTTTTCTTTTACATCACATATAGCCTTGTATGAGAACTGTGCATTGCAATACAAGTTTTTTAAGGAACTTGGGTTTACGCAGGTGAGAGTAGGAGCTACTTTATTTGGAACACTGGTACATGAAACGATAGAAGATGTGCACAGAGCAGCAATGAGAAATGAAGAAAATACAATTGTTCCGGAAAATGTGCGAGATTGGTTTGATACTAACTATGCAACATTATCTAGGAGCGAGCATTCATATCTGGGACAAGCTCAGATAGAAGCGGCCTATAAACAGGTTATGAGATATGTTGAGAAAAGTAAAACTGATTGGAGTCGTATTCAAGATGCCGAAGTCGAGGTAAGCCTTGTGAAACCAGACTATATTCTTATGGGAAAGGTTGATTTGATTAGAGGCGAAGGAGAAACCGTTGAAATTGTTGATTTTAAATCAGAAAAGAAACCGGATTTGTTGATTGAAACCGAAGAAATCAAGCGATATAGACGGCAATTAGAAGCATATGCATACTTGATTGAAGAAAAGACAGGGAAAAAGGTTAGCAAAATGCACTTGTATTACACAGGTGAAGAGAATGGAGTACCTACAGTTACATTTAATAAGTCAAAAGATTCGATTGAAAGTACAATTAAGGAATTTGATCAAGTTGTTGAAAAAATTCAAAAGAAAGATTTCACGGGTCGTGCAAAAGATAAAAACTTATGTGCTAACTGTGATATGAGACATTTTTGTAGACGAAAGGAAGAAAAATAAATGGATGGACAGATGACATTTGAATTTGAACAGAGAAAGCCAATAAAGGGATATCCAGAGTTACATTGGACTGGAAAAAGACCATATACATCAACACAATATTATCCAGCACAGCTAAAAGAATCTTATGGGGAGCCTAAAGATGGGTGGATGAATAAGATTTTTTGGGGTGATAATCTGCAAGTTATGAGTCATATGTTGAAGGAATATAGAGGAAAAATTAAATTAGTATATATAGATCCACCGTTTGATAGTAAAGCTGATTATAAGAAAAAGATAAAGATAAAAAATAGAGCGATATTAAATGATGCAACAGTGTTTGAAGAAAAACAATATGGTGATATTTGGACAAATGATGAATATTTACAATTTATGTATGAGAGGCTTGTAATTATTCGTGAACTTTTAACAGATGATGGAACATTATATGTTCATTGCGATTGGCATAAAATGCCGTATTTAAGGTGCATGCTAGATGAATTGTTCGGGATAAATAATTTTGTTAATGAAATAGTATGGAAACGAACACGAGCAGCTCATTCAGATGCTTCTTTTTATGGGAAAGTACATGATACTATTTTATTGTATAGAAAGAGCGTAACTACTGGATTTAATACACAGTATGTGGAGCATTCAGAAGAATATATAAAAAGATTTAGTAAGGAAGAAAATGGAAGAAAATATATGTTAGTTCCATTACATGGACCAGGACAGGGACAACCGAGGGAGTTCTTTGGAAAAATGATTTCACCGCCATCAGGAAGATGCTGGCCAGTTCAGAGCAAAATAGATGAACTTATAGCAGAAAATAAAGTGGAACTTACTTCAAATGGAACTCCTAGCAAAAAAAGTTATTTAGATGAAAATAAAGGAAATCCAGTATCAGATTGGTGGGATGATATTATACCTTTAAATCCTGTAGCTTCTGAAAGAACAGATTATCCAACTCAAAAGCCGGAGACTTTATTGGAAAGAATAATAAATGCTTCATCTAATGAAGGGGATATTGTTTTTGATTGTTTTATGGGTTCTGGGACAACTCAAGCAGTGGCAATGCGACTAAATAGAAGATTTATTGGAGCAGATATTAATTTGGGATCAATTCAAACAACAACAAAAAGATTACTTAATGTCTCTGAAACTATATTGACTGAAGGATACAAGGGATTTGAAGTGTATAATGTAAACAATTATGATTTCTTTCGTAATCCAGTTGAAGCAAAGGAACTGTTAATTGATGCACTTGGAATTCAAAAATTTGATTCATCTACGGTATATGATGGAGAATTAGATGGCTATATGGTAAAAATTATGCCAACAAACCGAATTGCAACCAAAGCAGATCTCGAAGAATTGAAGGCAAATTTACCATATAAGACATTTGAGAAACGAAAAGAAGAAAATCCAAATGCGGTTGTTGAAAAAATAAAAATCGTGTGTATGGGGCATGAGGCAGACTTAAAAGCTTCTCTGGAACAGGAGCTATCTGCATATAAGCTTGATATAGACATTGTTGATATATTACGTGATAAGTCAGATTTGCAGTTTAAGAGAGAAGCTGATGCCAGAGTAGAGAAAGAAAATGGCAAATTGGTGATAAAAGAGTTTTATCCAATGAATCTGCTACAGAAACTTAGCATGCAAAAAGAATCCGTAGAGGATTGGAGACAGTTAGTTGAATCTGTATTTATTGACTGGAACTATGATGGTGAGACAATGAGGCCGGAGATTTGTGACATACCTGGAAAAGATGAATTGGTTTCCGGAACATACGATATTCCGACTAATGTTGGGAAAATAAAAGTAAAAATAACTGATTTACTCTCAGAATCACTTGAAGTGGAGGTATAAAGATGGCAAAAGAAGTTGGTATGGAATTTGCCTTTTTTGAATTCCTTCATTCGTTTTATAAGGATAGCAAAGGCAAGATAAGAAATAATTATAGGGCTGTTACACTGAAATATTTAGATTACAACGATAAAGAAAAGAATCCTGATGCGTATCTTAGAAAGCCACAGTTTGAGGCGTTAGAAATGTATGTGTTTATTAAAGAATTTATGGATAATGCTCAGATGTATCAGATATTTGATGATTGGTCTAAGCGAAATGGTATTTTCGCAAACAGATACTACTATGATGAGCAGGGACAGCAGACCTTATTTGATGTGTATTCTCCAAAACAGTACCATGATTATTTCTTGCAGATTAAAAAATATGCAGAAAACTACCCAAACTATATTTATGCATTGACAATGGGATTGGGGAAAACAATCTTAATGGCAACATGTATTTTCTATGAATTTTTGTTATCGTCAAAATTTCCTAGAGATGATAGATACTGTCATAACGCCCTTGTTTTTGCGCCGGATAAGACTGTATTGCAGTCTTTAAAGGAAATCGTAACATTCGATAAGAGCAAGGTCGTACCGCCTGAATACATTGGAGTATTGGATGCAAATATCAAAGTACATTTTCTGGAAGATACCGGAACAACACTAAATACTTTGGACGGATCGAGATATAATATTATTGTATCGAATACACAGAAAATCATTTTGAAACGGCAAAGAAAAGAAAAAACAGCGGTTGATAAATTATTTAGTGATGATATACCGGGACAGTCAGTTTTAGATGATGTTCTTGGAATACTTCAAGAGATTAGTGATGAAGCAGGATTGATGTCCAATCAACGATTTGAAAAACTAACACGCTTAAAACAAATCGGTATATATGTAGATGAAGCACACCATATGTTTGGAGCGGATTTGGAAAAGGCCTTGCATAAAGGCGGAACAGCAACAAGCTTAAGAGCAACAATCAATGAATTGGCTAAAGAGCTTGAAAGTCAGGGAAGCAAAGTTGTGGCTTGTTATAACTTTACAGGTACACCATATGTCAATAACAAAATTCTTCCGGAAGTTGTTTATGCATATGGGCTTCAAGAAGCTATTCGAAATCATTATTTGAAAGATACAAGCGTTGTAGGATATGGCAATGTAAAGAGTAAAGAATTTTTAAAGGCCATTATTAATGATTTCTGGGATAAGTACGGAGAAAAGGAATATGAGGGCTTAGCACCTAAGATGGCAATTTTTGGTGCAGAGATTTCAGAGGTAGACAAAGAAATTCGCCCAGTAGTTGAAGAGTGCCTATCAGAACTTGGAATTCCGCTTAATCGTATTTTAGTAAATGTCGGCGATGATAAATTAACAAAATCTGAGGATATACGTGATTTTAATAATTTAGATGTTGCAGGAACCCAGGGAAGTAAAAAACAATTTATTTTATTAGTTAATAAAGGTCGAGAAGGATGGAATTGTCGTTCCTTATTTAGCGTCGCATTATTCAGGAGTCCAAAATCAAAGGTATTTGTATTGCAGGCAACAATGAGATGCTTAAGAAAAATCACAGAGGAACAGCAGACCGCTACAGTTTATCTTTCAAAAGAGAATATGGATATCCTGGATGATGAATTGAAGAAGAATTTCCGTACAAGTATTGAAGAACTGAAAAATAAGACTAATACGAAAAGAAGGAAAGTACCTGTAAGAGTGGTTGAACCGCCAAAGACATTAAAGATGCATCGACTTCATTACGAATATTCCATTGAGGATAAAACAGCACCGAAACAGGTTGATTTCGGTTTGCTTGAAGCTGATACAGAAGCTTATGATGCAACAATGTATGTAAAAGAAGGTATTTCTACAGCATCGGTTGTGAGAGAAAGCACAGTTAATTATATGGTAGACAAGATGGAATATTCAGAACTTACGCTTGTTGCGGAGATTGCTAAATATTTTCCAGATGTAAGGTGTACGCAGATTGCAAAGATGCTTCGCAAATCAGAAGAAGGTTTGCCAGCCATTTTGATTATGGTAAATGAGCATAATGAAATTATTCAAGATAAACTTGTGCCAGTAATCTTCAGTGCATTGTATAATGTGAAAAAAGACATAGTAAAAGAAAATGTCGATGTTCAGTTATTGAGGAAACCAAAACAAGGTGGATATTACGAATTCAGTGGAAATGAGGATTTGATTATTACAAAGGATTCAAAAGATTCTGTTGTAGTTAATAACAAAGGTAAGAGTTTTCACGCTGATACCTATGTGTTTGACTCGAAACCAGAATTACAGTTGTTCCTGCAACTACTTTCTGATAAACGAGTGAAAGAAACATATTTCACTGGAATGTTTACAAGCGAACAGACCGATTTTTATGTTCCTTACATTGATCCGGAATCCAATCGATTGAGAAAGTATTATCCGGATTTCTTGGTGGAATTAGATGATGGAACATACTTAATCCTTGAAGTTAAAGGTGATAATATGTTAGATGATCCGGTGGTTAAAGCAAAGGAGGCGGCAGCTGAGGAAGTTGCGGTTGAGAGTTCTATGAAATATGAGATGCTAGCCGGAAGTGAGATTATGAAGGGACATGGAATATAATGGATAGTACATTTTTAAAATGGGCAGGCGGAAAGAATTGGTTTGTTCGGCATCAGCTCCAAAGAATTCCTAACCAATATAATCGTTATATAGATCCTTTTCTTGGAGGGGGAGCATTGTTATTTTACCTTGAGCCACCAGATGCGATAGTAAGTGACATAAACCAAGAACTTATTACAACTTATATAGCTATTCAGAATGAGTGGCAAGCAGTTCAACGGAATTTAAGAGTACATGCACGTCATCATAGCAATGAATACTATTATCATGTCAGAGATATGAGACCAAGAACAGATGCAACAATAGCAGCGAGAATGATCTATTTAAATAGGACATGTTTTAATGGTATTTATCGGGTAAATATGCAAGGTAGATTTAATGTTCCGATTGGGACACATAATAATGTTATCCTACCTACAGATGAATTTCAACGTCGATCACAAATATTGCAAAATGTGCAGCTGAATTGCAATGATTTTGAACAAACAATTGATTTGGCTCAGCATAATGATTTACTTTTTTGTGATCCGCCATATGCAGTTCTGGATGAAGAACATAGGTTTGTAGGTTATACGAGAAATATTTTTGATTGGAATGATCAAATACGACTGATGAATGCTCTTATACGAGCGAGAAATCGAGGAGTGCATATAATAATGACAAATGTTAATCATGAAAGAGTAAGAGAATTATATGATAATGCAGGGGGGTTTGATATTGAAGAGGTAACTCGATATAGTAGTATTTCAGGTAGAAGAGAGGGAAGACAGAACTATTCAGAACTAATTATTAGTGCAAATGTTTAGGAGGAATTTACGATGGCTTTAGAGAAAATGGTAGAAACATCAAATTTACAAAATAATCCCATTATTGAGGTTAAAAATTTCATTGATAGACAGAACGAGTATAAGCAAACACAAAATTTGGATAAATGGCGATTTGTAGGGTACGTTCTTGATATTAGTTACAGTGGAGCTAAAATTATAACTAATGATACATATAAAATAGCTGTTGGGGGAATTCCAAGAGGCTCTTTTTTAATATTAGTTCCCGCTGATTTTAGCAGAACTCAACCGCATTTTTCATTGTTGCGAGTGAAAGGAATTTCAGCGACTCCTTTGTCACAGCAGGTTCAACAAACATATTTTGAAATGCATAAACGATCAATGCCAGAATTGGATTTATGGACTCAGGCAGACTTACAGTGGGGAGCATTGGAGTGTGATGTTCTAGGAATGTTTTATGGTAACCCTGAAAAGGTTGATGAGTTAGCTTTTTCAGGAGATGTAAATAATGTGGTAAGTGCACATAGATACGAAGTATATGCACCAGATGAGAAGCTTTTAAAATTAATTGTGAATGGAACTGTTAGAAAAGATAAGCAGGAAATTATTGGTAAGTTACGTACAATGGAATGTATGTTTGAAATGGATAAGCAAGATTCTGACAATATACCAGTTAAGATTTCTATGAGAGATTTTATGGGATGTAGAACAGCTATGTTTGGTAAGACTAGATTAGGAAAATCTAACGTTGTAAAACTTATTGCACAGGGAATGATAGATGCCACTAAGGAAAGCCGTAATGTTGGACAATTAATTTTCGATATTAATGGAGAATATGCAAATGATAGTGACCAAGACAATGTTTCTCTAAGATCAGCTAATTCGTCACGTTGCGAAGTATACGCATTAACACAACGAACAGGTACGCCTTCTAAACTGTTAAAATTGAATTTTTATGAAAAACCAAGTAGTTGCAAGGATATTCTAGGAACGTTTTTAAGCAAAGAAAAAAGAGAATCCATTTATATAACAGACTTTTCAAGCGTTGTATTACCTACATTTGATGAGATTGATGAAATGGATATAGGCGATAGAATAAGAGCTATACGTAGAATACAGATGTATTGGGCGGTTCTATATGAAGCAAATTTCACGGTTGATGAGAAACGTTTAAAAAGTATCAAAAGTATGTATGCTGGAAATGTGAAAGCACTTGAACCACATTATAGTGAAAAGTTAAGAAAGAAGGTGTATGGAGATGATATTCCAGAACAACCAACTAATTTAGAGGGAATCGTCAGAGAATTCAAAACGTTTATTGAATATTATAGGGCAGATAATAAAAAATTGGTTGATGATAAAGGAAAGGATGTATTTACAAAAGAAGATCTGTCTATTCTTAATTTTTTGTTACCAGAATCAGGAAAAGGTCCAGTAATGCTTTCGAAATATAAAATATATCATTCCGCTTTGGCGGGAGATTTCCTCTCAGAAATAATGAAATTTTTAGAAGAGGGAAAAACAGTAATATTAGATTTGGGAAATGCAAATGATGAAATTCGACAGTATTTTTCTGATTTGCTCTCAAGGGAAGTGTTTAGAACGCAAGAAAGAAAGTTCGTTAATAATGGTTTAGCTGATAGTTATATTCAATTATATTTTGAAGAGGCACATAACCTCTTTCCGCCAAACGTAAAGGATAATCAAGATGTTTATTCAAGATTTGCAAAAGAGGGAGCAAAATTTCACATAGGAATGGTATATTCAACTCAATCACCATCTACCATAAGTCAGGAGCTTTTAGTGCAAACAGAGAATTTCTTTGTAGGACATCTAGCATCAACGGATGAAACTAAATCATTGACAAGAACACAGTTTGCGTTTGCGGGTGTTGAAGAAGATATTTTAAGAGCAAGAACTCCGGGATATATGAGAATGCTAACAATGTCTAATCGATTTGTAATACCAGTTCAAGCAAAACTATATCAACCAAGGAGAGGTGAGTAGTATGGCATATTCATCGACAGGAGGTAAGCTACCATTTGAAAGTGCCTCAAAATTAGGACATTTGAAAGTGATTGAAAGTGAGTGGGTTAATTCGTTAATACGCGATTTTGAAATAAATGATCTTGGGAATGAAGCCTTATATGATAATAATATCTGGAATGATTTTAATATAAATTCTGCTGAACCATTGAAACATATCTGGGTATCTGATGGATCATTTGTTGAAATAACTGAGAATAAAAAGGAATTAGCATTTGTGAAAACTGCTTTAATGACAATTGAACAAAGTAAAATAGTAAAGATAGATAAAGAATTTCCACATCCGCTTTTAATGCAAGATATTATGAAAGATAGTGCACTTTTTCATGCAACAGTATTTCCACTTAAAAATCTGAAAAGCTCAAAAGGAAACATTTTTGATACTGTTCGTCATATAATTTTTGATTCGATGAAACAAGATGAAAATGGATTATATTTTGAGACTTTGAAATGGTTAGTATATAAAAAATGGAGTGAAATAAAAGAAAATTCTCCTAGTTTCGAATGCCCGCATTGTGGGAAAAAAATAGATGATGGGGTTCCGTATGATATGGACATGGGGATATGTCCACATTGTAAAAAAGAGGTATTACTTACAGATATGATAGGTTTTCATTTGGATATGAATGAGGATAATGCGCCATCTTCAGTTGCATCATCATATATGCTTATTATGGAATTATTGATGTTGTTTACGGTAATACGACTACATTGGATGAATAAAGATAAAGCATTAGTATCCAATACTTTGTATATTAAAGATGGACCAATGACACTGGGAAGACAATATTCAAAGCTTGTGCCTTGTATTAGAGAATTTCTTCAATTTGCAAAAGATGAAGAAAGACCTATACATATTATGGGCTGTGAAAAATCAGGAACTTATTTCGAATATTTAAGCAAATTGTCTAAATTCGTTTCTGTTGAGAAAGGAAAATTGAAATATGCAGTTTTAAATCACGGATATATTCGTAGAGAAATTCAACGCGCGCCAGCTCACATTAATCCTTATGGCTCAAGAACTAATTATGGTGAAAAGGTATTTGTTGTGATTGATAGTAATACACATATGACACTTAATATGTCTACAGGTGAATATAATCCCGATGATAAATTTCCAGTTGTGTCAGATATTATTGGACTAAAGAGAATATTGGCTACACTACCATCATTGATTAGTCGAAAATATGAAGGCGCATTGTATCCAGTGGAATTAGTAAATGGGATTGCATCGATGTCTGATTATCCTTCAGCAAAAATTTTGCAAGATTTTGTAAGAGATTTAATATCTTGAAATAGAGAAAAAAGTAAAGGGGTATCATACTTATTTTAAAACTATTCTGGGTATAAAACATCGGAACAGTAAATAATATAGATTTGTACTTATACAAATCGAACGGAGGTGAATCTTATTGGATGAACAATCATTAAAAGAAATAATTACTAAAGGCGAAACAACGGTAGAATTCAAATCTTGGATAAAGGCAGACTCGATGAAAGAGAGAATCAACCTTGCGGTTCCGGAGCTTATTGCATTTGCAAATAGCAAGGGATAAACCGTCTATTTCGGTGTTGAGGACAATGGAGATGTGACAGGGTGTTTCGGGAAATTTGACCTTCAAAATATATGCGAATCTATTTATGATAAAACAAGACCGCCGATGTTTACAGATATTGAGGAATTAGAGTATCAGGGGAAAGACTATATGTTGACAGCTCGTGTGTACGAAGCAGTGAAATCTGATATAGAATATACGAGAGATAAGACGATTCAGTATATACGAGCAAAAGAAATGATTATTGAATACATTAAAAAAATGGATCAGCCAATAGGGCAACGGTTCAGGAATTATGTGGATTTAGTGAGCAACAGGCTAGACGTACATTGGAAAAAATGCAAAAGGAATACATTATAAAATTAGCTAATGGGGGCCGATATGCGAAGTATACACTAATTTAACTTGTTGTTTTAACTCGGCTATGCCGAATTAAATGCCGAGTTAAAAATTATACTCAAATGGTATTGGAGGAAATTGAAATATGGTAAACTTAATTGCTTTTGATACAGAGAAAGAATTATGCGAATTAACAGGTTTGACGGAGTCTGAGCTGTGGGAAAAAGGATTTATTCTCGATGATTGGGATATTGGGTTTCAATCAGATATTAAATTACATAGAACTCCGACGGCTGATGATATTCAGGATGGGTATGAGGAAGATGAATTGATTGACGATTATGATTTGCCGGCACATTGGTTAATGATGCAGATGAACAATTTTTGCGTTGGCGCTAATTACGTGTTTTTGAATGGAAAGCATTGTTATACAGTTCATCATTCGTAAGCCGGGTTTTTCAAAAACTCGATAATACAATGGCAGGAGGTACACATGAAAGTAAAATTACAAGAAGTTATCGAGGCACTTTATGGTGCCGGAATGGATATAGGATGATGGAAGAATTTATTTATGACTTACCGGCTGGAAGAGCACAGGACGCATTGGATGCAGCAATCAGAGGCAAGGGTGCATTCCGCAGATTTAAGGATAGGCTGTACGACTTTGACCTTCAGGAAAAATGGTATAAGTACAGGGATGATTGCTATGAGCAAATAGCAAGAGACTGGTGTGAACGGTTCGGGATAGAGATAGAGGAATAACTATGGCTGAGACAAATGATATTTTAGAAGTTGCGAAGATGACAATTAGCGCATCGATAAAGTGCAATACGGTCCGAGGATTTATTGGTTGGCACAGCTGCGACAATATTTGTATGGATATGCATGATGTATTGGATATGTGCGAAGATGCTTTTAAGCGGGAAAGATACCAGGAATCTCTTGAGGCAGATACATATGTGCTTGTTTCGGGCGTGAAATTGGCTTCTTGTGCAGATAGCAGTTCCGGTATGCTGACGGATGTAATAATGCGTGCATTTGAACTAATAGATTTATCTACACAGACAATTGCCAAACTGGATGCAGCAATGAGAAAACATGCGCTGTCATTGATTATAAAGGAAGCAAAGAAAAAAGCATTTGACGGCTGGGACTCATGGCGCTATGAATTATTGGAAAAGGCTGTTTGTTTGTGTGATGAGAAGTTGGCAGCAAAATTGGAAAAGCTTTTGGATATATTCTTAGAAGATATTGAGAATGATTATATGCCGGAATACAAAAGGCAGGAAGACACAATTTTACGTTATAAATTACATCGACATTTAAAGGGTACAGACGCAGTTAAGGATGAGTTATATGCAAATCTGTATATAAGAGAAATGCGCATAATTGCAGTTAAAGATGCAACAGATGCGAGGAATTATAACGAAGCAGAAAAGTTGTGCCTTGAACAGATAAAGAAAGAGGACGGTCGCTTTTACAGAAACACTCCGGAGGATTGGAATAATATACTGTTTGATGTTTATGTGCAGTCAGGCATAACAGATAAACAGATTGAGCAGGCAAAGAAAATATTGTTCCTGGGGAATGAAGGATTTTGGGATGTTTTAAAGCGGCTGTATCAAAGTCAGGGGATATGGGAAAGTCAGAAGCCAATTTTACTTAAAGAATTAAAGCAATGCAAATATTCAGTATGTTATCGGTCTGTATTGGTTGAGGAAAACGAAAAGAAGTTGCTATTAGAAGCCGTTACAGCAAATCCATATAATTTGTTCTATTATGCTCAATTTCTTGTAATGGATTATCCGAATGAAATTTATGAATTGTGTGCAAATTACATAAGAGAACAATGTGCGCAGGCAACAGATAGAAGATTATATAAGAAAGTATGTAAGGACCTATTACAGTTGATTAAGTGGAAAGGAAATGCTACTGCCAAGCTGCTTGTGGATGAATTTAAGGCAACGTATCCTAGAAGAAGTGCGTTATTGGACGAGCTGCAAAAGGTAGAGAAGAAATTGTAAGTGTTACTTGGCTGTTGCATTTTTATAATACGCGTGACAGTTGAGCAGGTAATGGCAGAACTTGACATATCAAGAGCAACGGTATTCAGGGATTATGCAAAAATTAAAAAGGTTACATTATGATGGAAAAGAAAATGTAATTGTATATGATTATGTAGACAGCCACATTCCGATGTTTGATAATATGTATGCGAAGAGATTAAAAGCATATAGGCAAATCGGATATGATATATGTAGCGGACCCAAAAGCAGAAAACAGACTGCAAACGCAATCTTTGATTGTGAGAATTATTTGGAAACCTATAAAAAAGATTTACTGCAGGCAGATAAAAATATTGTTATATCAAGTCCGGTAATCAGTGGTGCCAAGGTTTATGAATTGATTAGCTTATTGCGTGATAAACAGGTGGCAGGAGTTGAAATTACAATTGTCACATGGGAACCGGATTCCTATGGGTTTGGAGATGCAGCTTTTTGGATGCAATTACATGAAGAAATGCGGCAAGCGGGTTTTTATGTAAAAACAGTGGAAGAATCATGTGAACATTTTGCAATTGTGGATCAGGAAATCGTTTGGTATGGAAGTATGAATCTGTTGTCTAAAAGTAATGCAGAGGATAGCATGATGCGAGTTCAAAGCAAAAAAATTGCAATGGAGCTTATGGGATTGACCTTTGGAAAGGAGTCATAGAAAATGCAAATATCAGAACATGATTGGAAAATATTCCGGAACAAAATACCGGATTGGCAGGAATGCTACATGGAACGACTAGCAACAGATTACATAACACTTTTACAAAGCGAGAAAAAAGCTTCCGCTAAATTCTGGGAACTTGAAAAACGTATCAAGCAGGATAAGAAATCCCCTGGTGTGTTAATTGATGAGTGTGTGAAACTTTTTCTGTAAATAGTTTATAGTAGCAAGGTCTTCTATGATAAAATAAAAATCATAGGAGGCCTTTAATTATGGCAAGAAGAGAAAAGAAACCAGTACACAAAGTAGTAATGACAGAGGGAAAACGAAATATCATTCAGCAACTCCTTCAGGAGTATGATATCGAAACTGCTGAAGATATCCAGGATGCTCTCAAAGATCTGCTCGGAGGAACCATCAAAGAAATGATGGAAGCAGAGATGGATGATCATCTTGGCTATCAAAAATCCGAGCGCTCTGATAGCGATGATTATCGTAACGGATATAAATCAAAGCGAGTAAACAGCAGCTATGGAAGTATGGATATTGATGTTCCGCAGGATCGTAAATCAACGTTCAAACCGCAGGTAGTAAAGAAACGCCAGAAGGATATTTCTGACATCGACCAGAAGATTATATCCATGTATGCGAAAGGTATGACAACCCGGCAAATATCAGAAGCCATTGAAGATATCTATGGTTTTGAGACATCGGAAGGATTTATTTCAGACGTCACAGATAAAATTCTGCCTCAGATTGAAGACTGGCAAAATCGCCCGCTGGATGAGGTATATCCGATCCTCTACATAGATGCTATTCACTATTCTGTGCGCGACAATGGAGTAATCAGAAAGCTAGCTGCATATGTGATTCTGGGCATCAACACGGAAGGGAAAAAGGAGGTTCTTTCAATCACTGTAGGCGATAATGAAAGCTCCAAATACTGGCTGTCCGTATTAAATGAACTGAAGAATCGTGGGGTAAAGGATATCCTGATTATCTGTGCTGACGGTCTTAGTGGTATCAAAGAGGCAATCGCAGCTGCATTCCCGAAAACAGAGTATCAGAGATGCATTGTGCATCAGGTAAGAAACACTCTGAAATACGTTCCGGATAAGGACAGAAAAGCGTTTGCTGCCGACTTAAAGACGATTTACCATGCTTCCGATGAAGAAAAGGCTAGACTGGCTCTGGATCGCGTCACCGAGAAATGAACCACAAAATACCCGAATTCCATGAAACGCTGGTATGACAACTGGGATGCAATAAACGCCCATTTTCAAGTTCTCACCGGATGTCAGAAAGGTCATTTACACGACCAATGCTATCGAAGTTTTGCTGGAGCTGGCAGATTACCTGCATGAGTGTGGGATTGAAAAAGTAAGCGAAGAATTATTGCCGGTAAGATATGACAATATGGGGCAAGATTTGATCGTTTACTTCCCAAGTGTTTCTTCTATATAATATATGTTTTTTGATATAAGAATTATATGGTACAACCAAGGCTATGGATTCTGTGAATGAGTTGCAGTATCCGTAGCCTTTGTTATTTGTGAAAATGGAAGGTTGTTTAGTTTTTGTAAGTGTTTGTCGTGATGAATAAGCATCATTGTTCTTTTTTATAATGCTATAAACGGGGTATCTATTTGAGACTGTTTTCGAGTTCGTCAGTTATTGGAAATGGCTTATTTTAGTATAAAAATCCAAGTATTGAGCCATTTGAATAGGGGTTCAGTAAGAGTTATTATCCTGTAGACATCCTGAATGGTTGAAATGAAGATGTCGCAATCTGAGAGAGTAATTGAGTTATGGGGATAGAAGTATCTTCGTTTGAAGAAATACTTTATTTAAGGGGGTATTCATTATGAATACTATTTATTACACAGCACAGGAAGTGGCAGACCTATTAGGTGTATCAAAGGGGCATGCATATAAAATTATCAAAGCCCTGAATGAGGAGCTAGCAAAGAAGAGGTATATAACTGTTTCAGGAAAAATACCTAAGAAATTTTTTGCAGAAAAGTATTATGGTGGATTTGATATTGATTAGGAAAGGGGGGGGGATAGGTTTTGGCTGGATATTTTAATAAAGAGGCAAATGGTAAGTGGTCAGTACAATTTTACCACGTTGATTATGCAGGAATAAGACGTCGAAAACGTAAACTAGGGTTTGACTCAAAGCGAGAAGCAGAAGCTTGGAAAGAAGAATTTATAAGAAAAGCACAGGCGAATATGGATATGAGATTTGATTCATTTGTAGATGAATATTTCGAGATGATATCTCATGATATTAGACAATCAACCATGTATACTAAACGGCATATGATTGATGTCCATATCTTACCTTATTTCAAGGAAAGAAAAGTGGCAGAGATAACCCCATTAGATATAAAGAAATGGCAAAATGAGATAAAAAAGAAAGGATTTTCAGATACATACCTTAAGACTATTCATGCTCAATTATGTGCAATTTTTAACTATCGGACAGCCTTTTAGAGCAGGCAAAGGCAGTACAACAGTCTAAACAGCGTGGGAAACACTTTAGAAATAATCAAGAGGAAAGGTAGGAAACATTATGGAAAATAGGATTTATGATGAAAGAAACGGTCTTTGGTATGCAAAGCAGGGCGACTATTACCTTCCAGAGCTTGCATTACCTTCCGAAAAAGAAAAGCCCATAGGAATATGGGGGCAAAGGCATTTGCAGTATCTCAAAGAGTATAAGCAGTTTGTTTATCTTAATCTGCTGACAAGCGGCAGGTTGAACGAATACCTTGCAAGCGTGGATGAACAGGCAGAGGATATGTTTTCTCGGCTGGTAAAAGAATATGCCGACAGGCAGGGAGTAACAGAACAGCTAAAGGCAGAAAATCAGCTTGAATGGGTCGGGAAAATGAATAATATTCGTAGCAGAGCAGTAGAGATTATAGATGTAGAATTGATTTGTGTTTAGGAGGACAAAGCGGCAGATATAATGTTAAAAGTAGTTGCGTGCGCACGCATATTATGTTATCATACTGGTGGTTAGGAGGAATATATCTATGAAACTATTAAAATGGCTTTCAGTAACAGACCGATTTTACAAAATCTATTTGGACAAGCAACTTGCCCCCTATGGAATCAACAACAGTCAATATATGTTCTTAATCAAAATCTGTCGTTCGCCTGGCATTTTACAGGATTCTTTAATGGATATGTTTTATGTTCATCCGAGCAATATTGTACGGACAGTTGCGGCATTAGAAAAGCAGGGAATGATTATGCGTTCCCCAAATGATAAGGATAAGCGGACGTGTAAGCTGTATCCTACGGAACGTGCGCTGTCTGTAATTGATGAGGTACAGACGGTATGTGAAAAGACAGAAGCTCTTTTATTGCAAGGCTTCAGGGAATCTGATAAAAACCTCTTTATTGATTTGCTGATTCAGGCAGGTGAAAATATTACAGCGGAACTCCGTATAGAAAGAAAGGGGGATGAATTTAATGACTGAGAATCCCCTAGGATATGAAAAAATTTCAAAACTGTTGAAAGATTTTGCCATTCCCAGTATTATGGCGTCTCTTGTCGGCTCAATCTACAATATTGTGGATCAGATTTTTATTGGTCGAGGGGTCGGTTATCTGGGAAATGCAGCAACCAATGTTGCCTACCCGTTCTCTACCATCTGCCTTGCTATTGCACTGCTGGTTGGAATTGGCAGTGCTTCCCGTGTTTCCCTCTGTCTTGGACGCAAAGAGCCGAAAGCTGCCGCCAAAGCAGCGGGAAATGGTATTGTTCTGATGGGGATTTTCGGAATTATTTATTTGTTGGTTGGTGAAGCTTTTCTGTCTTTGCTCCTAAAGGCATTTGGGGCAACGACAGATGTATTTCCATATGCAAAGCAGTATGCCAGCATAACATTGATTGGAATGCCGTTTCTTATTGTAACGAATGGTATGAGCAATTTGATTCGAGCAGATGGAAAACCAAAGTATTCAATGGTTTGCATGGTTATGGGAGCTATTATCAATACCATTCTTGACCCTATTTTTATTTTTGCTTGCGATTGGGGGATTGCCGGCGGAGCTTGGGCAACAGTTATTGGGCAAATTTTTTCCTTCATACTCGCACTCCGTTATCTATGGCGTTTCCAAACAATCCATTTTGAAAAAGAGTCGTTTTTATTGGACATCAAAGAAAGCATGAAAATTTGCAGCATGGGAATAAGCAGCAGCTCAAACCAGATTGCAGTTACCGTGATTCAAATCATTCAGTACAATTCGTTGACTTATTACGGCGCATTAACAAAATATGGAACAGATATTCCCTTAGCTGCTTGCGGAATCGTTATGAAAACAAATGCCATAATCCTTGCGATTGTTGTAGGAATCTCGCAGGGAACACAGCCGATTATCGGCTTCAACTATGGGGCAAGGCAATACCATCGTGTACGGGAGGCTTACCTGCTTGCGGTAAAATGGAACCTTGTTGTTTCCACAATTGCTTTCATCGCATTTCAATTTTTCCCGCAATCTATCATTTCGCTATTCGGAGATGGGGACGAGCTGTATTTTAAATTTGCTGTTTTGTTCATGCGTACCTATCTTTTTATGGTATTGGTAAATGGTGTGCAGTTGCTTTCTTCTAGTTTTTTTACTGCAATAGGAAAATCGTTAAGAGGTGCTCTGTTGGCATTAACAAGGCAGACCTTTGTGTTGATTCCGCTTACCCTGCTGCTCCCGCTTCGTTTCGGAATTATGGGAGTATTGCTTGCGGGACCTGTTGCTGATTTTTCAGCGTTTATGCTATCTGTTGTACTGGTGGGTATAGAATTAAAAAAACAAAAAAATGACATGTAAACAACAGCCCTATGTGAAAACATTCTTTTTCCACCGTTAAGTAATCAAGAAGCAAAAACTTAAAAACCGTTGCGATAAATTTTATAAATTTAGTAGGATAATATTTAGGGCAAAAGTATCATCCTGTGAAAACATGAAATGCAATTAAGAATAAAGAATGACCTTGATGGTCTGGGAGTTCCAGACTGTCAGGGTCTTTTTTCTTATCAAAAGTCTGTCTGTAGCCGATTGGCAGCAGTTTTTGAAGAATCTGAAAGTAGAGAAAAGCCTTATTTTAAGGGATTTTAAAGGTGCTAAAAGCGACATAAAATTTGAATTTTATGAGGATGTTAGAGCCCGGGGGAATTAACCACTCAGAGTCCAACAGAATTGACCAATTTAAGCTCATTAGAAATAGCCAATGCACCAACTTATCTAATTGCTTATTGTCCCTTATTCAACAGGATCATTGATTTCTATCGAATAAGTTTTTAAGTTTCGTCCACGATAACTTTCTCCCTTCATGAGATAAACGGTAGCAGCATCGAAAGTTCGATCCAGAGCACAGAGTAAAGCATCATCTTCTCGAAAGAAATCACGCCATTTATCGGGAGTCAGGTTACTGGTGAAAATCATGCAGTTTGGACCTTCCTTGCTGCATCTTCGGTCAATCATGTCAAAAAACAGACGGGTATTTTCCATATCAAAAATACTGCGTCCTATTTCATCAATAATCAGACAGGATGGTCTGACAAGACCTGAGATGGCACTGCTTTCGGTTCCTGTCCTTCGTGCTTTCGTGAACTTCTCATTTAGTTCAGTTGCTTTTATAAAATACGCTTTCAATCCTTTTTGACAGCAGGCATTGCCATATGCCATTGATAAATGCGTTTTTCCTACACCTGGAGGTCCAATGAAGGCTATATTCTGTCGAGAATAAAGTGCTGTTAGGTTCGGAAGATTCCTTATCTGAACAGCATTTTCACCATTCACTCTGCTGAAATCAAAGTTATCGAATGTACTGGGTTCCTTCTGAGGAATCCGACTATGCGACAACAGTGCGCTTATCGCCTTATCCCGCTGGTTCTTTCTTAGATATGCCATGAATTCTTTCATAGCTTCCAGATGTTCCGGCGGAACTTTCTTTTGGGACAAATATAACGCAATCTCCTGAGTCGTTATCTTGATATCCAGTGCACAAGCATCTGCCTGGAGTTGTTCGATCAGTGTTTCATTCATGCAGATCACCTCCAAACGCAAACTTTGCAAACGCAGATTTTGGAGCGGTTTCTTTTTTCTGTGTAATGCAGACTTTAACTGGAGCAGACGGTTTTTCTTCTGGTTGATCGTCTATAAACTGTCCTTTGCAGAAACTGTCTTTTCGGCTCCATGTCACGTCATGGGTGATCAATACTTTACGCAGTTCTAAGTCATAAACATACAGTGTGAAGTTTTCTCTCTGAACGCGGCAGGTATGCTGGACATAACTGTAAGGGATGCCAAAACGCCTGCCTTCATATGTAACAAAACCATCAAAAGAAATACAGCGGATTGGACACAGGTACTTACGTACATCAAATGTATCTTTAAGTAAGGATACGTTTTTCATACAACTGATAGAGTGCCTTTCGTGAGGAATACAATCAACTGCTTTATGGTATCGGTTATTCTGGGTATCGCACCATTTCCATGCTTCGTAGTTAAGATCTGTAATAGTGCCAAATACCCGGCCAGCAAGAAAGTTGTCCTTTACGAAACGCACAAGACGTTCTACGGCTCCTTTGGTAAAAGGATGTCTGGGTCTGCACAGCTTTGTTTCAAAGCCGATTGTATCCATAAAGATTTCGTAATCATGGTTCCAGATTGGATGCCCTTCCGAATCACGATGAAGCACAACACTCTTCATGTTGTCTGTAAGTACATGTTCAGGAACTCCCATACGTTTGAAAGCATGGATCATACCAATAAAGAGATTTTCCGGTTTTGCGTTCGGAAAGAATTCTATATATCGTTCGCCGCAATGATGGCAGATCATTGCAAAGCAAGCCACTTTATAAGGAGTTTCATCACCAGAATCCACGTTTACGAATCCCCAGTCCATCTGATAGCTTTCGCCAGCCTCACTGGAGTAACGGCGTCCGCGGTTTCCCTGAGGCGCAACTGCCTGTCTTTTTGGCGGGATGAGATCCCTATGATCTTTGATATATCTTTTTACGGTAGTCAGGCTGCCCATATACCCCTGTTCCTGGATTCTTTCAAGAATAACTTCTGAATTAGATACTCCTTCTTTCAGAAGGCCATCAATCACACCGGAATAAGCAGAAATGATAGTAGTATCAGCCTTTCTTCCGGTAAGTGCATGCGGTGTTACCTTGAAGTTGTTCTTTTTTAACCTCCGTAATTGAGCTCTTGTCAAACCAGTGCGACGTTCAAGTTCAGCAAGATTGATTTTTTTTATGTCGAACCTGTCTGCCTGTTCTGACTTCAATTCTTCAATGGCTTGTGTTATGATAGATTGCAAGTCATTACTGTTGTTGATTTCGTTCATGTTTCTCCTTTCATGGTGCATTGACTAACACCATTATAGAGCATGAAACCATACGGTAATGGCTTTTTCTAATGAACTGAAATTGGCTGTTTCTGCTGGTCTTAGGCTGGCTGTTTCAAGCGGACTCTAACAGAAGTATGTTTCTGGATTTGAAAGGATACCTATACTGTGTCAATTTAGGCATGGTGTAGGTATCTTTTTTGCATATTATCTATAACCGTTACATAAAAAAGTGCAAATGCACAAAAAATAGTAATAGCTATTGAAGTAAAAATAATTTAGTGGTAAAATAACATTACCAAATTTTGTGCAATGCACAAAAACAAGGAGCGATACTATGGAGATTAAAAGAGATTCATACCTTGAACAGTTAAAGATAAGAAAAGATAACGGAATGATAAAGATTATCACGGGAATCAGGAGATGCGGCAAATCATTCCTGTTATTTGTGTTGTTTAAGAAATATTTATTGGAGAGTGGCGTAGATAATGCCCACATCATTGAGATTGCTTTAGATGGCATTGAAAATGAGGAACTGAGAGATCCAAAGAAGTGTTATCAGCATATTAAAGATGCAATGAAAGATGACCGGAAGTATTATTTGCTCTTGGATGAAGTACAGTTTATGCCACGATTTGAGGAAGTGTTGAATAGTTTGCTTCGTATCAGTAACATTGATGTGTATGTAACCGGCAGTAATTCTAAATTTTTATCTAGTGATATTGTAACTGAATTTAGAGGCAGAGGAGATGAAATCAGAATTTATCCGTTATCCTTCGCGGAGTTTTATGCGGCTTTTGATGGAGATTATGATGATGCTTGGGAGGAATATATGATATACGGTGGGTTGCCACAGGTAGCACAATTCTCTGTGGAACGCCAAAAGGCTGAGTATCTAAAAAATATTTTTACCAATGTTTATATCAAGGATGTGGTAGAACGAAACAGAATTCAAAATGTTGATGAGATTGGAACTTTGGTAGATATTCTTGCTTCTGCCATAGGAACACCTACCAATCCAACCAAAATATCAAATACGTTCAAAAGTGAGAGAGGTATCAATTACAGCAATAAAACTATATCCAACCATATTGATTATTTGGCAGAGGCATTTTTGATTTCTAAAGCGGACCGGTATGATATTAAGGGAAGAAAATATGTAGGAGCAAACCTTAAATACTATTTTTCGGATATAGGACTTAGAAATGCCAGACTGAACTTCAGACAGCAGGAGCCGACTCATATTATGGAGAACATAGTTTATAATGAGCTGCTTGTGCGTGGTTACAATGTGGATGTCGGTATTGTGGATGTATTTGCAAAGAATAGTGAAGGAAAGAGGGTTCATAAGCAGTTAGAGGTTGATTTTGTAGTGAACCAGGGCAGTCAGAGATATTACATTCAGGTGGCTTACGATATGACTTCTGAGGAAAAGCAGACACAGGAACTTAATTCACTCCGAAGTATTCCGGATTCATTTAAGAAGATTGTTATAGTAAATGGAACGAAAAAGCCTTGGAGAAATGAGGAAGGCTTTGTAATCATGGGTATGAAATATTTTCTACTCAATACGGATAGCTTGGAGTTTTAGTATGGAAAATGAAATAATTTAAATAAATCAACTGCTTTCTTTCTTTTCTCGTATGAGTACATGATAACCAGAAGAAATATGATAAAAATAGATATGCACAGGGCTATGTGGATTGGTGCAGTAGCAACCTATACTTTTGCTTCCGATTTTATTAATATAGCTGGAATTAACGCAGTTGTATGGGGATTGTTAGTAGGTGGAATCTTATCACATTTTAAGGAAAACTGTAAGAAGATTGTAAGATGCGTATGATAGAATGAACGTATCAACAGGAAAGGAAGAGATGAAATGAACATTTTATCAACGCATGATCTTACAAAAATATATGGAAACGGGGATAATGCGGTACATGCATTATCCCACGTTTCGCTTGATATTGAAGAAGGTACATTTGTTTCTATTATTGGAAGTTCAGGAAGTGGCAAATCAACGCTTCTTAATCTGTTAGGAGGACTTGACCGGCCGACAAGCGGAGAGGTCATCGTAGATGGCAAATCTATCTTTGAAATGCGGGACGAGGAGCTTACCATTTTCAGAAGAAGGAAGATTGGATTTGTATTTCAGAATTACAATCTGATGCCAATTTTGAATGTATATGAGAATATTGTACTTCCGATTGAGTTAGACGGTGCAAAGATTGATGAGGCTTATGTGGAAAGAATCATGGATATGCTGAATCTTTCCGAAAAACGGTACGCCATGCCGAATCAGTTGTCGGGTGGTCAGCAGCAGAGAGTTGCCATTGCAAGGGCATTGGCAGCAAAGCCGTCGATTATCTTAGCGGATGAGCCGACCGGTAATCTGGACAGTAAGACCAGCATGGATGTCATTGCATTATTGAAGATGACTGGTAAGGAGTTTGCACAGACCATCGTTATGATCACACATAACGAAGAGATTGCTACCATTGCCGACCGGATGATACGGATTGAAGATGGAAAGATTGTTTCCTCTGAGACAAAAGGGGGAAATGCGGATGCTTAAGAATAATAATCAGACGGCGGTTAATCGTATCTATCATCGGATGTTAAAGCAGAACCGCGTTCGTAATGTAATCGTTATTCTTGCCATTGTATTGACAACCTTTATGTTTACGGCAGTATTTACGCTGGGTTTTTCTATGGCAAGGAATATAAATCAGATGCAGCTTCGCTTACAGGGAACAAAGGCATCGATCTCGATCGATCATCCGACAAAGGAACAGGTAAAGGAGATAGAGCGATGCCCTTCTCTTTGGGCAGCAGGAATTCAGATAGATGCCCAGAGGGTTGCAAGTAAGGATTTAGAATATCAATATCTCCTTCAATATTATGATACAACGGAATTTGAGAAGAATTTGCAGCCGGCCATTACAGATCTACAGGGAACTTATCCGAAAAATGAGAATGATATTATGTTAACCAAGCAGACACTTGACAATCTTGACATTCAGACACCACAGATCGGTCAGGATATTGTACTTATGTTAGATGGAAAAGAGCAGTTGTTTCAATTATCCGGCTGGTATACCTGTTATAGCAAAGGCAATACAACGTTGGTGTCTAAAGCATATATGGATAAGTCGGGATTTACGATGCAGGAGAATGGACGTGTCAGCATTTCCGCCAAAGAAGGAAAGCAGGAGAGTTTAAGGGATGAATTAGAGGAACAGGTGACGTTACGAAAAGACCAAAAGATTGATGCAAGCTATGATACGCAGTCAGAAAATGGTTCCAATCGTATTGTCATTGCAATCAGTATTGGAATGATTGCCATGATGATCGTGTTAAGCGGATATCTGCTGATCTATAATGTGATGTACATTTCTGTGACAAAGGATATTCGTTTCTATGGAATGTTAAAGACGATCGGGGCTACGATGCCGCAGATTCAGCAGATTGTGAAACGGCAGGCGAGGTATCTTGCATGTATTGGTATTCCAATCGGAGTATTGCTTGGCACGGGAGTATCCTTTGGTGTTGTTCCGTTGGCGATGACGATGTTCTCGGTTGGACGGGAATCGGCAGTATCTTCCACGGTAAGCTTCCATCCGGGTATTTATCTGTTTTCCGTATTATTTGCATTTGTAACAGTATCTATCAGTGCAAGGAAACCAGCGAAGTATGCGGGTAAGATATCTGCAATTGATGCAATGAAGTATACGGGAAATGAAGTAAAAAACTGTTACAGGACAACGAGTGGCGGCAAGCTGCCGAAAATGGCATGGCGCAACGTATTCCGGGAAAAGAAGAGAAGCATTCTTGTATTTGCATCTGTTTTTATGGGATCCGTCACTTTTTTATGCGTGAATACATTTATTGACTGCTTAAGTGCCGATAGTTATATCGCACACTATCTGCATAATGATTATGTATTGTATGGAAGCAGCGATGAAGGCGGGGCAGATCAGGGTGTGACCATGACGGATATTGCAGAGAAGATGCGGGAGATAGATGGAATGGATGAGGTATATACCAATCGTAGTGCAGATGTCATGCTTCCGTTTGATGCGGAGTTATATGCTCCTTTTTTGGAAAAGGAAGATAATCCCGGGGACATTGTAAAGTTCTATGAGACGACAACAGAAAAGACGGCACAGTATTCAGCTCCATTGATTTCCATTAATACGAAAATGGTAGAATCATATAACAAGACTGCCGCACAGAAGGTCGACATGGAAGCTTTTGAAAGGGGCGAGATCTGTCTGATCGGATATCTGGATTCAGAGGATGCAACAAAGCGGATGCAAGGCAGGACAATTACACTACGGAATGCTGACACTGGAAATGAGAGAAAGATTACAGTTGGTGCGGCATTACAGGATGACGAAAGAATTACCGCAGGATATTATTGGGTATTAGGCGGCGCTCCGGATGCCATTTTTGTGAGTGACCAGGTGATGGATTCGTTATTTCCGGATACAGAAGTGGATTGTATTATTGCGAATGCAAAGAAAGGGAAAGAACCGGATGTTACGCCATCCGTAGAACGGATTGTGAAAGGAAATGCGATCATTCTTGCCAGCGATATCCGTTCGGTAGAAGCAGCAGATTTTAAGAAATCTATGATGTCACTTGAGGTGATCGGTGGAGGTATTTCCCTGATTCTGATATTGATTGGTGTTGTCAATTATATCAATGTAATGATCACCGGTGTGTATACGAGAAAAATGGAACTTGCGGTTTTGGAAAGTGTCGGTATGACAAAACGGCAGATCCGAGAGATGCTGATGTATGAAGGTCTGGTCTATGGTATGATCAGTTGTGGGTTGATCCTGACGTTAGGAAGTCTTATGATGTATGGAACCGGGCGATTATGTATGCATATAGCAGATTATGCGATATTCCATTATCCATTTGAATTAGTAATTGTCATGGCTGTGGTTTTATTTGTGATATGCATTGTAGTACCGGCGTTAGTATTTTGTCTGATAAACAAAGAAACGGTTGTGGAACGGCTGCGAATGGCAGAATAGGATAGCAGCGGATGATAGGAGTTAAAAATGAGACGGATATTGATTGTGGAAGATGATGTAATTATATGTGGTGGTGTCAAGTTGTTCTTAGAGCAGCGGGGATATGCAGTGGAGACGGCATATTCCCGTAAGGAAGCAGATGCCTGTATGCAGCATGGATTTGATCTGATTCTACTTGACCGTAATCTCCCAGATGGTGCAGGGCTTGATTATTGCAGACAGTTAAGAGGGAGCATGAAGGTTCCGATCGTATTTCTTACCGCAAAGGATACGGATGAGGATATGATTGAGGGGTTCCGGGCCGGATGTGATGATTATATTGCAAAGCCTTTTTCTGTGGAACTTCTATATCAACGGATTGAAGCAGTGCTTCGAAGAAGTATAGAGGATAAGAACCATGCCCGTTTTCATTATAAAGATATGACGGTGGATTTTGAGCGCATGCAGGTTTTTTTGTCAGAAGAACCGGTGAAATTATCAGGAACGGAATATCGTATTTTGGAATTACTCATACGAAATAAAGGCAGGGTAGTGACCAGAGATACGATCCTGCAGAGGATATGGGATTGTGATGGAAATTATGTGGATGAGAATACATTAAGTGTGCATATCCGCAGGCTTCGGCAGAAGATAGAAGAGGATGCAGGTAATCCACAGTATATCATTACGGTATTTGGAATTGGTTATACATTTGGAGAGGAAGCATGAAAGAATATTCATATCAACAAAATAAGAAATACTATGCAAGAAGGGTGAGGATGCTGTATGCATGCTCCCTTCTTGTGGTTGTGGGTGCGGCGGTTATCATGTATCTCTATGTTGGGAAATGGTTACCGGTTGTTATTGTGATTGGTTGTGGTGCGGGAATGATCGGAATTATGAGGCTGTTGCAGCATACCGATGATGTCTGCATTTCACAGATTGTTGCAGCGTTGTCAGATCTGTTAGACAGCCTGTCGGAATTAGAAAGACAGGAAGTGTTTCCGGAAAATGAAGATACGCTGCTATCCAAATTACAGAGTAAGACCGATAAGATTGTTACCACTCTTAGACTTCAAAATGAGCGGGAACGGGCAGAGCATGAAAATATCAAAGGTCTGGTATCGGATCTTTCCCATCAGTTAAAAACACCGATCTCGAATTTGAAGATGTATACGGAATTTTTGAAAAATCCACATGTCACGATAGAGGAGAGACAGCAATATTTACATATCTTGGATCTGTCGGTGGAACGTTTGATATTTCTTTCGGAAAGCATGATCAAAGTATCGAGATTAGAAAGTGGTCTGATCACACTACACTGTGAGAAGCAAAGCATCAATGAAACCATCTTACAGGCGGTGAAGGATATCTATACCGATGCGAAGAAAGCGGATATCATGATCACTTATAAGGAAGAGATAAGCTGTGATATATTACATGATAGAAGATGGACGGCAGAAGCCTGTTTTAATCTGTTAGATAATGCTGTGAAGTATGGCAAACCGGGAAATGAGATTATTCTGGCTGTCCGGGAGTTAGGACTGACCATAGAGATTAGTGTAACCGATCAAAATGAACCAATATCCGGGGAAGAACGAACCCGTATATTTGAACGGTTCTATCGGGGACAGAATACCTGTGAAAAGGACGGTATTGGAATTGGTCTGTATCTTGCCAGAGAAATTATAGAGAAACAGGGTGGTTGTCTTAGTGTGCATCCGGTCGGACAGGGGAATTGTTTCAGTATCGTGTTGCCAAAGCAATAGCCCGGTGGGCGGTGTGCACTGGTATGAGAAAAATGTGCAGGGAGCTTTCTGGAAGGTTTTATACAGCTGACGGTAATGTTCGAGATCTGCGGTATCTTTGACAGAGTATTCATCGACTGGTATTGGGTGGGACATACGAAATCCTGGCTGATCCCGGGGACTGAGGATCTGATGCCCTATGTGCCTCCTAAGGCATGGAAAAAGAAGATACTCGGCACTATCATAGATTATCCGCTGATGGCAGCATTGCTGTCCTGGATCATGTGTGCGATCTTACATATATAGATATATAATATGGAACCGGTCAACAGATCGACGAAACAGTAAGGGCTTCCCGACTACTTGGGAAGTCCTTACTGTTTCATTTGCAATATATTCGTAAATATGGTCTAATTCATGAATTGCCTTAGGGTTGATTTTTACCTTGTATTTATCTAAAATGCTTTTTCTCCAATTCTGCAAAAACTATCTCAGCGTCAACTGCTTCTGCTCCGTTGGCAATTTCCTGTTCTGATTCAAATATGGCTTGGTCGATGCGGTTCATTCTTGCAAATTTATCATATAATTCGCTACTCATTACAACCAAGTCGCTATATCCGTTTTTAGTAATAAAAATAGGCTCCTGTTCCTTGTGTGCGATATTAGAAATCTCAGTTGTATTGCGTAAATCCTTAATAGGCATAATAAGTGGCATAATGTTTCACTCCTTTCTCTGACATGACTATAGCATAATTATGTCTCAAAAAGCAATATAAAATGTGCGTCTATAAATATGTTTATATTCATTCTTTAGGTGCTCCTGGCTACTTTCTTCTATATCACAGATTATATCTTCTGCAAGATTGCTAACATAAATAGTGCTGTTAATGTCCTGCTCAATAAGCACTGATTTTATCCCTGTGAAATTATGCGAAAAATAGCGGTACTTGATACAGGAAAAAGTGAGATCAATAATCACTTTGATCCTGAATATGTAAAACGTATTCATACAGTGAAAGCGCATGAGTAGTTGATTTGCAGAATATAAATTTACCAAACGGAGAAATGTTTCTTCAATTTTTAACAGGACAAAGTATGTATGAAAAGAAACAGGTGTGTATAATTCTGCTTATTTCTAATTTTCTGTCCCCTTACTATTAAATAAGGCATCCCAACGCTATTGTGCAAGAATATTTAATAACCCTTGCATAGCGGTGTTGATATACTTATCTTTATGCACAAAAATCTGTGAATATATAGGAAAATCACAGCCAGACCAGGGCAATTTCTTTAACAGACCATCAGTTACTTCATCATTTATTATCATATCAGGGATGAAGGCCACACCAAGTGTATTGATAGCAAATTGTTTCAATACAGTTTTGCTTGATGTTTGGAGTATTACATTGGGCGTAATACCTGCTTGGGACAGGTCGTCCAGCAGCATGGCGCGAAAATCGCAGCCATGAGATGTCAGAAGTAGAGGAATATGATCAAGATCTTTTTCTGAAATGTGATCGTGTGCAGAAATGGCATGCATAGGGCTGGCATAAAAACCAAGAGTTTCAGGCTTCTTATAAAGCAACATTAATTCGGGTGACTCGATAAGTGGGTTTAGGGTATAAACTATATCGAGGTCACCTTTTTTTAATTGAGTAGGAAAAGTACTGTGTTCTATGAAGGAAATCTGAAGATCCACCTTTGTAAAACGCCTTTTGAACTCCAGTACCTGTGTTGGAAATGTGTTGTAACAAAGTGACTCTGAAACTCCAAGCTTTAAAACACCAGTAGGTTCTGTCTGAGATGGGACATTATGTTGTATTTCATTTGTCAGTTGAAGTATTTTGTTTGCATATACGAGCAAACGTTCGCCTTCTTGCGTGGGTATAATGCTTTTACCAAGTCTTTCAAATAAGAGGCAGTTTAATTCCTCCTCCAATTGCTTTATTTGGGTCGTAACGGTAGATTGAGCATACCCAAGGGCGTTGGCTGCAGCAGAAAAACTGCCTAATTCTATAATTGTCATAAAGGTTTGTAATTGAATAATTGTCATATTATTTTTCTCCATACATAGTTCAAAAAAACTGAACAAAACAATCTAAAACTTCAATTTTACTAATTGTTCGCTTGGATGATATTATACAGAAAAAGTATAGGAGGTGCAAGAGTTGGTGGAAATTGAAGTTAGGAATCTGACAAAAAAATACAAGAATTTCACAGCAGTTGACCATATATCATTTAATGTTCTTAAGGGAGAAGTGGTAGGATTTATAGGCGCGAATGGAGCTGGAAAATCTACCACTATAAAAATGATGACAGGTATTCTTACGCCGGATGATGGTTCAGTTACAATCAGTGGATTGAATTACAAAAAGAATCGGAGAGAAATACTGCTTAAAATGGGTGTCGTATTTGGACAGAGAAGTGTCCTTTGCTGGGATATTCCGATTATGGAATCATTTAAACTATTTCGAGATATGTATCGTATTCCCAAGAGTTTATTTGAAGATAATCTGGAAATCTTTGCAGATATTCTGAATATTTCAGAATATATTAATAAACCGCCCAGACAACTTAGTCTTGGACAAAGAATGAAGGCAGATCTGGCTGCTGCATTACTTTATAATCCGGAGATTTTATTTCTTGATGAACCCACTATTGGTATCGATGTTCTTGCTAAGTCAAAAATGAGGGAATTCATTCAAACTATTAACAGGGAAAGGAAGACAACCATAGTAATTACAACACATGATATGTCTGATATTGAAGCACTGTGCGAAAAGACAATAATCATTGACAAAGGAAAAATTCTGTATAATGGAACAATTCAGGAACTACTATTAAATTATGCGGATTCGGATGGCAAATATAATTTAGAGAAAATAGTAAAAGAAATCTATGAGGGTGATTATATATGCAAAAATATTTAGATTATATGATAATTGGTGTGAAGGAACAGATTGTTTACAAAGGTGCATTTGTAGCAAAATTATTATCCAAGATAGTATATCTTTATCTTCAGCTATCAATCTGGAATGCGTTATTTTCAACAGGATCACAGATTGATTCAGCTTTAAGCAGAGAAGAAACTATTTGTTATGTAACAGTTGCCACAATCATTTCTTCGTTTATGGAGTGTAATACGATTGAATGGGTAAATAATCAGATTCGAACCGGGAACATTTCGATAGAACTGATAAGACCCATTCGGTATAGAGCCATGCTATTTTCCCGACATTTGGGAAGCAGCATATTGAAACTTGCTTTATTTACCCTTCCATTATGCGTTATTGTAAAAGTGTTTGTGAAGGAAGTCTATTTATGTGACGCGCAAATAGTTTTAGGGCTGGTATCAGTGGTGTTTGCTTTTTTTATTCAGTTTCTTTATTCTCTACTGATTGGTCTTTTGGCTTTTTGGCTTATAGTGACTTGGCCTATCAATATGTTTTTGGATGCAATCTACAAACTTCTCTCAGGGATGTGGATTCCTGTGACGTTGTTTCCAACATTTTTGAAAAAGGTCAGCATGTTTCTTCCGTTTAGTGCGATTTATTCCATACCTGTTAATACACTTACATCAAGCATGAGTCGAATTGCGCTACTTTCAAAACTTGGCGTTCAGGTTGTGTGGATAGTAATTTTAATCGTGCTAAATGAAATTATCTGGATTGTAGGAAATAGAAAATTAGTTGTTCAGGGAGGGTAGTATATGAATTTACTTCGTATGTACAAACGATTTGTAATCATATATATAAAAAGCAAACTTGAATATCACGGAGCCTTGTTGTTGGAATTATTCGCAAATACAATACTTATTGGAGTATATTTTGCAGGATTTTTAATACTTTTCCATAACTTTAAAGGCATTGGAGGTTGGACTGAATATGAAGTGTTGTTTATGTTTACGACGAGCTGGACATCGTATTCCGTAAGCTGTTTTTTCTTTTGGAGTCCTATGAAGGATATAGGAGAAATGATAAGAAATGGAAGCTTTGATATGTATATGACAAGACCAATAGGCCCAATGACATATCTTGTGTTACAGCAGTTTCAATATACGTTTCTGCCAAGAATTGTTCTGTCAATTATATTTTGGACAATCAGCATGCAGAAGGTTACGATTGTATGGAATCTTAGAAATATCATTTTTTATGTAGTGAGCATGTTATGTTCTTTTGTGATTTTTTCTTCAATCACAATAATCACGGGCAGTATTAGCTTTTGGACAATAAAAAGTGAGGAGATTGTATCACTGCTTACGGACAATAATTATGGGCTTAAGAATTTTACCGATTATCCAATTCAGATATATTCAAAGGAGATACAATTACTGCTTACATTTGTTGTTCCATATGCATTTACTGCATATTATCCGGTGGCGATTCTCTTAGGAAAGAACATTGGAAACAACATTCTCGGCTATCTTTCGCCTGCAATTGCATTGCTTTTTGCTTGTTTAGCATGTTTGATGTGGAAAAAAGGACTTAAGCATTATGGGAGTTCGGGTGCATAAATAAATGGTTCAATATATGTTTGGGTGTGGTTATACCTGATAGAAATAAGCAATACCCATTGTTCAATCTGTAGATTTTTTGTAAATGTCTATGGCGATGGAGTACTTCCTGTACTTGTACCAGATTACTGCCATGTTCCCACTGTTTATGTGGAAATGTGTAAATGAGGATAAATATAAATTGAAACTATTCGCCATTGTGAGTAATAAAAAAGTAGATTGTATCAAGCCGATGGAAAATTGTCGGTGCAGATACTGCAACTAATTTGCTATTAAAAGTTTTGAAAACGATGCAAAAAGAGCGATATTTGACGAAATAGATGTGCCCCCAATGCAGGAAATATCAGCATTTGTGAGTTGCCGATAATAAACTCGGGAAGAGTTTGAATAGTAAACAGAGCTTCATAAATGGCGAAAACAAGCCATTTATGGGGCTCTACAGCGCCTTCCCCATCTTCTTTTCTACCTTTCGCATATGTCTTACATACACGATAAACAGTGCGCATCCGGTAAATATCCATGAAGCCGCATATACATTCAGCAGCCAGTCAAATGTTGGAAGCAGGCGGAAGACTGTTCCAAGCCAGATCAAGCGGAAAACAACCGTTCCTAAGATGGTGAAGATTGCAGGTTCCACTGATTTGCCCATACCACGGAGAGCGGCACTTTCAACCTCGTAAGTAGTGGTTAGACCTTCCAATGAGCAGACATGATACATACGGATCAAAGCATAGGCAGCGACTGCTGTACTTTTTGTGTAGATTCCGACGAAAAAGTCACTCCATACGATAAAGATAACTGCGAGAATCTCTGTGAAGACAATGCCAAACAGCATATTTAACCAGAACACCTTCTTGCAGCGTTTGATGTTTCCTGCGCCATAGTTCTGGCTGGTGAAGGTGACTGTTGCCTGTGCAAATGCATTTGCAATGTCATAGGTAAAATATTCAAAATTAAGTGCAAGAGAAGAACCTGCAATCGCAAATTTGCCAAATGAATTAATACCACTCTGGATAAAAACATTTGAGATCGAGAAAATGGTTCCCTGGATACCGGATGGAATACCGATTTGAAGGATCTTGCGCAGATACGAGCGTACAATCTTCATCCGGTTGAACCGGAATGCAAATTCATCATCTCTGCGGTAAAGGTATACCATGACCATAACAGCACTGATAATATTAGAGATTACAGTGGAAATGGCAACACCGGCAACACCCAGATGAAAGCAGATGACGAGGATCAGATTCAGGATGACATTTACGATACCGGAGATGATAAGATAGAACATTGGTCGTCTGGTATCACCGAAGCTTCGCAGGATGGCAGCTCCAAAATTATAAACGGTCATGAACGGAATGCTTAAGAAATAGATGCGGATATATAACAGTGCTTCGGCAAGAACACCGGACGGAGTACCGGATAATTCCAGAATGATCCGGGCAGAGGCAAAGCCGAGGATCATAAGTCCAAGTCCGAGGATTGTGCCAAATGTCAGAATCGTATGTACCATATCGTTGATCTTGTCACGTTGTTTCTGACCAATCAGATTAGCGAGGACGGCATTTGGTCCTACAGCCAGACCGACGATCAGGTTGACAAAGATGCCGACCAGAGCCACACAGCTTCCGACTGCAGCGAGCGCATTATCTCCGGCAAATCTGCCGACAACAGCGACATCTGCGGAGTTGAATAATTGCTGTAAAATGCTGCTGAATGCAAGCGGCAGTGAAAAAAGGATCAGCTTGCCAACCAATCCCCCGTTTAACATATCCATTTCTTTTGACTTTATCGTTTTCATATCTATAATCCCAAAGTAGTATTTTGAAATGTTTATTTCACACATTAGAAGCAGAATCTATTTAAACACCATCGACAAATGTCGTCAAGACGGATATTATAAAAAATATAAATTTTTCTGTAACGTTTTTCTGGGAGCGTTGTCATATAAGTGATGGGAGGTGAATAAGCAAATTGGTACCAATAGAAGAAATCTACAATAACTATTATACAGACTTGTATCGGTATGTTTTCGCGTTAAGTAAAAACGCGCATATAGCGGAAGATATTACGCAGGAGACATTTATGAAAGCCATAAAGGCAGTAGACCGATTCAAGGGTGACTGCGATATACGCGTGTGGTTGTGCCAGATTGCAAAGAATACTTACTTTACTTATGTGAAAAAACAGAAACGGGAAACGACTGAACCGGATGAGATGCTGACAGAACGGGCCTCGGATCACGATTTTGTCAAAGATACCGTGGACAGGGAACAGGCGATGAAGATTCATCAACTGGTTCATAACCTGAGTGAACCGTATAAGGAAGTATTCAATCTGAGAGTATTTGGAGAACTGCCATTTCGGGAAATTGCAGTAATATTTGGAAAAACAGAGAGCTGGGCGCGAGTGACGTATCATCGTGCAAGGCTGTTGATCATGAATGAAATGGAGGAATTATCTTGAAAAAAGAATGTGAAATGATAAATGATCTGCTTCCTTTATATATAGATGGGGTTTGCAGCGAAGAAAGTAAAAAATTAGTAGAAGAACATATGAAGACCTGCGATTCTTGCAGAAAAACTGCGGAGCAGATGAAGTCAGACCTTGCCTTGCCGATGAAGGACAGTGCGGATGTAAAAGGATTTCGTAAATTTGTAAATAAAAAGGTCTGGGGACGGGCTTTGATCGTTATTGTGATATTTGCTGTTTTGTGGGTAGTCGGTAACTGGGCGGTTACTTCACACTGGTCGGAGGTATGGCCGGAGATCGGTGCAGAGGGTATTCAGGGAAATGTGGAAGTGGTCGAGATGGATGGAGCGTTATATCTGCATCAGTCTGCTCTCTTAGGAAGCGGACAGATCGTGACGATCAGTACAGGAGAGGAACTGGAAAATGGAATTGTAAGATTTTATCTCGGTGAACAGGGACTGACTTCCCTTGATCCAACCGGTCAGAGCAGATCATGGCAATTGACAGAGAGCTATCATGCACTTGGTGGACACCGGGAAGGTGCCACTATAACATCAGCATTTGCATCCGGTGATGAGGAAGAGACAGAGAGTTTGCCGGTGATCCGGAAGGTAGTTTACTGTCATAAGGATGGAACAGAAGTAACTGTTTTATGGGAAGAAGGACAGGAGCCTAAGATTTTAGAGGCACAGAAATAATTTCATATTTGGCGAAAGTCAGCATAGAAAGCGGTCTTTGAGAATAATTTTATTCTACAGACTGCTTTTTTCTATATTAGAAAAGTTATCCTTGTAAAGTAAAACAAGGGGTGCACTTCATGGTAAAAAAGTTAATTGATTGGAAATTCCTATTGAAAATATAATATTAAATATTATTAATGTGATATTAATGTCAGATTTAACATTTTTTTCAAACGTTGTGATATACTGAAACAGATATTGGCAAAGACATGGTAAAGAAACAGTAAAAATGCTTCATGCATAAGGCAGTGAAATTGGAAATGAGGACGTATGGAGAGTAAGAAAAAATGGATATTTAATATAATTTTTTTGCTTCTGATCTTTGCAGCAACTCTTTATGGTGTGTTTCATGGCAAGGATATGGGGCGGATCATCGAAATAATTAAAACTGTGAACCCGTTTTGGTTGATTCCCGGCGTTATCTGTGTAATAATCTTCATATGGGGAGAATCTATCATTATTCATTATCTGATGCATTCACTAGGTATAAAGGTAAAGAAATGGACCTGCTTTTTATTTTCATCCGTTGGCTTTTTCTTTAGCTGCATTACTCCGTCTGCATCGGGCGGTCAGCCGGCACAGGTTTACTATATGAAGAAAGAAGATATACCGATTCCGATCTCAACGATGGTATTGTTGATTATAACCATTATCTACAAGATGGTACTGGTACTGCTTGGTATTGCATTGGTGATCTTCGGGCAGGGATTTATACATCGGTATTTATCGGATGCAATCTTCTGGTTTTATCTCGGAATGGGATTAAATGTGGTGTGTGTAGTGATTATGGTTGTATTTGCATTTCATCCGAATTTTGCAAAGTCAATTATGATCAAAGGGCATATTTTGTTAGAACGAATCCATATATTAAAACATAGAAAGTCAAGAGCAAAGAAGCTGGTTCAGTCGATGGATCAGTATCGGGGAGCTGCTGTTTATTTGCAGGAAAATAAAAAGGTGCTGATCGTTGTATTCCTCATTACGATGGTGCAGCGGTTTGCGTTGTTTGCAGCAACCTGGTTCGTATATCTTGCATTTGGATTAAAAGGAACATCAGCGTTTACCGTGATACTTCTTCAAGGCTCAATTGCGGTTGCAGTTGATATGCTGCCGCTTCCGGGCGGAATGGGAATTAGTGAGAAGATATTCCTTGATATCTTCCTTCCGGTATTTGGAAGTATGCTTCTCCTTCCGGGTATGGTATTGTCCCGTGGCCTGGGGTATTATACGGAACTGATCCTCAGTGCGATATTTACGATTGTTGCAAATTTTACTATTGGAAGAAAAAAGAAAAGTGTGGTAGAGAAATGTTAGGTGTTTATGATTATACAGTAATTCTTACATATATCAGTCTGATGGTGTCCATCGGTGGTATGTTATTTTCGTTAAATGGCGACTGCCGGATGGCACTTGTATGTCTGGCAATTTCCGGTTTGTGCGATATGTTTGATGGCAAGGTTGCACGGACAAAGAAAGATCGTACAGAGGTTGAAAAACGATTTGGAATCCAGATTGATTCTCTGGCGGATATTGTCTGCTTTGGAGTTTCACCGGCAATCCTTTGCTACCGTATGGGAATGCGTGGATTGACTGGTGTTGCGATCCTGTTATTCTATGTGCTGGCGGGCTTGATCCGTCTGGCATGGTTCAATGTTTCTGAGGAAGTCAGACAGGATGAGACAGAGGAAAAACGTAAATATTATCAGGGACTTCCGATCACATCTATGGCTGTGCTTTTGCCACTTTTGGCAGTATTTAAGCCGATGCTTGGCAAGCGGGAATTCATGCTCAGCCTTCATGCGTTGGTACTGTTGGTCGGTTTGCTGTTTATTACAAATTTCAAATTCCGTAAACCAAAGAACCGCACACTGGCGATCATCGTTGGCGTTGTAACGCTGGCGGTGCTTCGAATGCTCCATATTTGGTAGGAGAAGATTGGAGAAAAGAAAATGAGTATCATATATATAGATCGAAAAGGACATAAAAGACAGGGCGAGACCGGTCAGGATCGCCTGCTTGCATTTATCTATGGACATGCAGTGACGAGGTGTCTGATCCGTCCCTTTCTGTCACCGGTAGTGTCCCGCATAGGCGGGGCATTTTTGGATACCCGGATTTCAGGACTGGCAGTTCCGGGGTTTGTAAAGAAGAATGGCATTGATCTGTCCTTATATGAGAAACAGATATTTGATTCATATAATGATTTTTTCACTCGAAAGATCAGAGCAGAAGAACGACCGGTTAATCCGGATGCAAATGCGCTGGTCAGCCCAAGTGATGGAAAGGTCAGTGTGTATAAGATCCATGAAAATGGACATTTTCTTATTAAACACACCGAGTATACATTGGAACAGTTGTTGCAGGACAAGAAGCTGGCTAAGCGATATCTGGACGGACATATCTATGTGATCCGGTTGACGGTAGATGATTATCACAGGTATTGCTATGCAGCAGATGGAAGAAAATCCGGACAGCGTAAGATAGCAGGAATTCTGCATACGGTGAACCCGGTTGCAAATGATGTCTGTCCGATCTACAAGATGAATTCCAGGGAGTATTGTCTGATAAAGACGGAGCAGTTCGGAACGCTTCTTCAGATGGAAGTCGGGGCATTGATGGTTGGTAAGATCAGTAACAATCAGCAAGGCTTGGGATTTGTTCATAAGGGTGTTGAAAAAGGACGATTTGAATTCGGCGGTTCAACGATCATTCTGCTGACACAGAAGAATGTCGTGATACCGGATCGGGATTTATTGGAACATACCGGATCAGGAATGGAGACACTGGTGAAAATGGGAGAGCAGATCGGACGATCAGCGAACCATTTGGATGCATAATTGGATATGCAGATATATATCGAAAGAATAGTCAGGTGATCATAAATGAAACCAAGATCAGAAGCAAGTAAAAACCTATATCAGATGATGCTTGACCGGGGCTATCCGGTGGAATTCTGCGAGGTTATAACACAGAATCTGAATACAGATTTTACAGCCGGTCGTATGATCGGCTATTTGTCACATTATCAGACACTTCCCATGGAGGAGATCGTAGATGAGATGCTCGTGATCCTTACAGACCGCAACCGCATCATGCAGAAAAAAGAACTGGAGCGTAACAACGCCAAGTGGAATGAATACCTGGCAAATGGCATTCCTAATGACGAGGAGTAATGCCGAGATTCAGATATTTTATATTTATAATAATACCCCTATTGATATAACATGAACGAGATTTCGTTGTGAGAATGCACATTGCCAGTAAATGCGGGTGCATGTTTGAGCCCAAAGGGCGAGTTTGCACAGGAGCATTTACGAATCAGGCATGTGCATCGAACAGAAATCGTAGTGTGTTATTCAATAGGGGTATTGTTATAAATAGAAGTATCTGAATCTCGCATTATCCCTGTTTTAGCCGATTCCGCCTAATGCGATTCCAAGTATTAAAACCAGAATGCAGATAGGGCAATAGACATATTTACAGATTGGCAGAAATTTGTCGGTGAACTTCTTTTCACGTCCAAGGTTTACCTGCTCCTCTACATATTTCTTACCGCATACCCAGAAAAACATGATTCCGGCAAGTCCTGCACCAAGCGGGCAGATATAGATGGACAGAACATCCATCCAGCCGGATACGATTCCCTGAATACAGATGGATACGATCACGCCGATTCCTGCGATCACCCCACAGGATAATTTACGATTTAATCCAAGCTTTTCCTGAATCGTTGCGATCGGAGCTTCGTACAGATTGATCAATGAGGACAAGCCCGCAAAGAATACTGCAACGAAGAAGATCATGGCGATGATACGTCCGCCCGGCATAGATTTGAACAGGGCAGGCAGATAGATGAACATAAGCCCGGGACCACCCTGGTCTAACTGCGCACCGGTCGTTGCCATAACCGGAATGATAACGAGGGCGGCAAGTAACGCAGCGATCGTATCAAATAAAGCAACCTGTTCGGCAGCTTCCGGTATATTTTCTTCGTCCGGCAGATAAGAGCCATAGATCAGTGTCCCATTTCCGGCAACAGACAGGGAGAAAAATGCCTGGCCAAGTGCGTAGATCCATGTCTTTGGATCGGCGAGAACCTTTGGCTCGATCCGGAAGATATATTTATATCCTTCGGCAGCACCCGGCTGGCAGGCGGTATAGATCGCAAGAATGATAAACAGGATAAAGAACAGAGGCATTAGGATCTTATTTGCCTTTTCGATTCCGTTTCCGATACCAAACATCAGAATGATAATGCCGACAGCGAGTGCAATGATCTGCCACAGGTTATTGCCGAATGCAGAAGCGGTTGAACCAAATGCGGCACCAAAGGATTCCACATTTTCCGGTGCAAGTGTTGAACCGGTAAATGCACCGATCATATATTTTAAGATCCAGCCCATTACGACAGTATAGCCGATTGCCATGGCAAGCGCGCCAAGTACCGGTATAAATCCAAGAATTTCGCCAAGCTTTCGTTTGCCCTTTGTTCCACAGGCATAGCCGAAAGCGTCGACCGGACCGGATTTGGTAGCACGTCCGAAACTCATTTCGCCGATCACACCGGTGAATCCGATCAGAATAACGAATATGAAGTAAGGGATCAGATAAGAGCCTCCGCCATAGAGGGATACTCTGGTTGGGAACATCCAGATATTACCCATGCCGACCGCTGAGCCGATACAGGCGAGGACAAATCCCCATTTGTTGTTAAATGATTCACGTTTTTTCATCTTTTGATAACTCCTCCAAACAAATTACATACCCATATACTATACAGGAAAATGTGGGATTACGCCAGCAGACTTTTCAAAAGTTTTCATGGTGTGGCAGAAAAGAATGTTGTTATTGTCATATTACCGTAGAATTTATATAATGAAAAAGGATGAGAAAATTCTCTGGGATGCACGAATTATCCCAACTGCAGATATACAAAAAAGATGAAATGACAGGAGGAAATACATGAAGATAAGAGATATTATAGGGCAGGAGAAAGCAACATTGTCATTTGAGGTTTTTCCGCCGAAGAAGGATACAGATTTTGCAAGTGTGGAAGCTGCGGCACTTGGAATTGCGGCATTACGGCCGAGTTATATGAGTGTTACATATGGAGCGGGTGGCAGCACAAAAGGACATACGATCAAGCTTGCAAATGAGATTCAAGAAAAATACGGAGTTCCGACGATTGCGCATCTGACCTGTGTATGCGCAAATAAAGACAGCATCCGGACAGCACTTTCTGAAATGAAAAATGCAGGGATTGAAAATATCCTGGCACTTCGTGGGGATATTCCAAAGAATTATGATGGACAGGTATTTACTGATTTTGCTCACGCATCGGAGCTGGTAAAATTAATAAAAGAGAGCGGAGACTTCTGTGTGGGCGGAGCTTGTTATCCGGAGGTTCATCCGGATTCTGCAAACAAGCAGGATGATATTGCAAACCTGAAAAAGAAAGTGGAAGCGGGATGTGAATATCTGACTACACAGATGTTTTTTGATAACAATATTTTCTTTAATTTCATGTATCGTATCAGAGAAGCAGGGATTGCTGTGCCGGTGATTCCGGGAATCATGCCGATCACGAAGCGGGTTCAGGTGAAAAATGCCGTCAAATTATCCGGCTGCAATGTGCCAGAACGTTTCAAGAATATTGTTGACCGGTTTGGAGATACCGAAGCTGCAATGAAGCAGGCAGGTATTGCTTATGCGACTGATCAGATCATAGATCTTCTGGCAAATGGCGTAAAGCACATTCATGTATATTCCATGAACAAGCCGGAGGTGGCAGCAGGAATTCAGGCAAATCTGTCTGATATTTTGCTGGTTTAAAAGATGTACGATTTTTTGTGCATATAAAACTGTAATATAAAGCCATAAACGGGTTGACTGTATAAAAATACAGGAAATTCAAAGAAAATCGGAACTTTATAGGACAGAACAAATGTACAGGAGATCGGAATTATGATAAAAGGATATTTTGTAACGGAAGGTTATATGGGATATGTAGATGGAAGATACCAGCTTTTTGCGGATGAAACAGATTATATTGAATACATGGAAGAATAGAATCTGGAAGCGTCATTCTTGCAGAGACATTTCTGTATAATCAGCTACTCACTATATATAACTCGCTGTGGTTTCTATTCCATGCACATGCCTGATTCGTAAATGCTCCTGTGCAAACTCGCCCTTTGGGCTGAGCGGAGCACTTAGTGAAGACGAGCGTTAGCGCGAAGTCTGAGGTTAGTGCGTGCCATGTAAGTACACTTAGCGAAAACAAGCGTTAGCGTAGTTTGAGGTTAGTGTAGCTTACTCTAATTTTTCAATGTGCATGTCATAACGAAATCCTCGCTGATGTTATATTATAGTGAATAGCTGGTTATACGGAAATGCTTTTGCAAGAATGCCGCTTTTTATAATTCTTTTATAATTGAACCATTGTTTTATGCGAATGCTAATAGTAACATGTGTAGTATATGAAAATAATAAGAATATAATTTTGAACTTGATGAGTGCAAGATTGCAAAATTGAGAAAACAGGAAAGGATGATGGTTATAGATGTGTACAGCAGCGACGTATAAAACGAAGGATTTTTATTTTGGCAGAACGTTAGATTATGAATTTTCTTATGGGGATGAGATTACGGTGACACCGAGAAAGTTCCCGTTTGAGTTTCGTCATATGGGAAAGAGGTATTCTCATTATGCGATCATTGGCATGGCGCATGTGGCAGGTGGATATCCGCTTTATTATGATGCGATCAATGAAAAGGGTGTTGGTATGGCGGGACTTAATTTTGTTGGAAATGCAGTTTATCAGGCAGTAGAAGCTGGTAGGGATAATGTTGCACAGTTTGAATTTATCCCGTGGATACTTGGACAGTGTGCGGATCTGGACGAGGTACGGGCATTGCTTGACCGGATGAATCTGGTCGGAACACCTTTCAGCGAACAGCTTCCATCGGCACAGTTACACTGGATCATAGCAGATCGAAATGCTGCGATCACAGTTGAGTGTATGGCGGATGGAATGCATATACATGAGAATCCGGTCGGAGTTCTCACGAACAATCCACCATTTGAGACACAGATGTTTTTATTGAATAATTATCAGGGCTTATCTCCGAAGCAGCCGGAAAATACTTTCGCAGAGCAGCTGCAGTTACAGTCTTACAGCAGGGGCATGGGTGCACTTGGTTTGCCGGGTGATCTGTCGTCAGCGTCACGATTTGCGAAGGTCGCATTTACAAAAATGAATTCGAAATCCGGTGACAGCGAGGCAGAGAGTATCAGCCAGTTCTTCCATATTCTCGGATCGGTCGATCAGCAGCGTGGATGCTGTGAAGTGGCAGATGGCAAATATGAGATCACACTCTATACTTCCTGCTGTAATGCAGATAAAGGAATTTATTATTATACAACATACGACAACCACCAGATCACAGGTGTGGATATGCACCATTGTGATCTGGACGGTTCCGAGCTTTTTAGATATCCACTGGTTCAGGGAGAACAGATCCACTGGATGAATTGATATACCTATTTGGTAGAATGTAAACTGGTGAGAGGAAAAATGTCATAAGGACATTGCGAGGTGAAAACACGGAATGAATTATTATATCAGCGATCTGCATTTCTGCTGTGCCAGTCAGCTTGCAGGCAGCGGAAGCGGATATGATGAGAGAGATTATAAGACACTGGAAGAAATGCATACCGATATGCTTGCCAGATGGAACCGGAAGGTGACAAATGGTGATACGGTCTATATCCTTGGCGACCTCAGTAAGCGGGGAAAAAGTGAAGAATTGATTGCACTCGTTGCGCAGTTAAAAGGACATAAGATTCTTGTGCATGGGAACCATGATGATCTGTCAGATTACAGGCTCCGGCAGTTATTTGAGGAGGTTTGTAATTACAAAGAGATTACAGACAACATTCGAGGAAATGCATATAAGCTGGTGCTTTGTCATTATCCAATCCTGTTCTGGAATGGTCAGCATAGAGGGAATATCCTGTTGTATGGGCATACACACCGATCCCCGGAGGATGTGTTTTTTCAGGACTGCATAAAGCGGCTGAATGAACGCAAGGATCTTCATGAGGAAGACCAGGATTTCCTGGCGATCAATGTCGGTTGTATGCAACCGTATATGAATTATGAGCCACAGTCATTGAAGGAACTGTTAGAAGCAAGAGGAATCGAGATCCCGGAAAAAAAGAAAAAAGGAAGGTAATTTCAGATGAAAAGTACATTAATTAAAGACACAACAAAATCAGAACGAATTGCACTTGTAAAACAGTGGGAGGAAGAAGAAGGCTGTGAGAATTCCGGTATGAATTTGATGGAATATTTCAGAGATTACATTGATGGCAAGAAAGAAATTGCAGAAGTAAATGCTGCATTTCGCACAAATTATGTAGTAGAAACACCGGAGACAGAAGAAAAGCCTATGTGTGGCATGGGCGGAAGAAGATTTTAAGTGTATAATTATTATTCTTATCAAAATGACCGGAACGGCAAAAAAATAAAAATTTGCCGCTCTGGTCATTGCCTTTTATTATAAAAGATGTTATCCTATTAATGACTATATCGGCAAAAAAATAAAAATTTGCCGAACGAGACAATGAAACGGTTAGAAAAAGAGGAAAGGAGGATTCCAATTACAGATTGGATTGTATGGAAGAATGAAAAATATGGATTTATTGATAAGAATACCTGATGGAATAATATCAAGAAAAGAATTGATGCAGCTTGTGATTGAGGTACAACCGGAGTTTCGTGAAGGACAGATGAAGCGATTAATAGAATATTGGATTCGAATGTCAGAGATAGAAAGAGTTGGTCGTGATAAATACAAGAAGTGTACATCAGGAGAACATCTGAAAAAATATACAAATATCTATACAGACAGATCAAAAAAAATAATAGATGAGATGGAGCAGAAATTTCCATTGGTGGATTATAGAATATGGGAACTTCGATGGTTGAATGAATTTTTTAATCATCAGGTAGGATATAATTATATTTTTTTAGAAGTTGAACATACAGGATGTGAATTTGTGTTTGATCAGTTAATAGTTGAAAATAAAAAGATTCTTTTTAAGCCAAGTGTAGAAGATGTATTGCGTTATGCAACATATGAAACAATATTGCTAGATCGTCTTGTCAGTGAGTCTCCGAAAGGGGAAAGTTCGGCGTATGGTCTTTCACTGGAAAAGCTGGTAGTTGATTTGTTTGCCAATAAAAAATTGAAGCAGATGCTTTCATTTTCTGATTATCCACAGGCCTTGGAAAATATGTTTTCCATGTACAAAATTGATGAAACAAAGTTATTTCGATATGCACGGAGGCGTAATAAAGAAATTGAAATTCGGGATTTTATAAAAGATAACACGAACATACAACTGATTGTATAGGAGATTGGATGCTTACAAAGGATAATTATACATTAGAACATATAAATGAATTGAGAAAAAATAAAAATACGGATACTTTTATTTTAGAGAGAAGCATCTATGCGTTTGGTTTGCTGGAGGCTCTTTGCAAGGTAAAGATGCCGTTTATATTTAAGGGTGGAACCAGTTTAATGTTGTTACTTGAACATCCAAGAAGATTATCGACAGATGTTGATATAATCGTTCCACAAGGAACGGATGTGGAAAGTTATTTGAAGAAAGTAAAAGATGTCTTTCCTTTTGAGAAAGTCGTGCAACAGGAGAGAATTGGAAAAAATGGTATCGCAAAGAAACACTATAAATTTTATTATAAATCTCCGGTGAAAAATGATACTTTGTTTTATATACTTTTAGATATCCTCTTTGAAGAGAATCATTATGCAAGGATTGTAAGTAAACCTATTAAAAATGATCTTTTAAATACACAGGGGGAAGATTTAGAAGTTGTATTGCCATCGGTAGATTGTATTCTGGGTGATAAATTAACAGCATTTGCGCCACATACGACGGGTATACCATTGGGAATAGGAAAAGAACTTGAGATAATCAAACAAATGTATGATGTAGCTGCGTTGATCGATGTATTTGATGATTTTGAAGATGTTTATAATTCTTATATGGCTATCGTTGAAACGGAGATAAATTATAGAGGGTTAGATATATCGGCAAATGAGGTATTAATGGATACAATAGATACTGCTGCCTGTATTGCTGGCAGAGGACAGATCGGTAATGAATATCCAATGTATCTGGCAGGAATAAAAAGTATTTCCACACATATATATGATGAAAGATATTCTGCTGAGAAGGCGGTGCAATCTGCCTGTAAAACAATGTATCTTGCTGCTTGTATTTTGCGAAAATCAAATTTTGAAAAAGTTATAGACTGTAATTTATATCTGGATTGTAATATAGGTAAATCAAACTATTCGAAGCTCTCAAAATTACGAAAGTTTAATGCAGAAGCATTTGCATATGTGGTAAAAACGGTAGAATTGTTGGAAAAATAAAAACATCGAGAGGAGCAATATCCGATGGCAGCAAATAAATGGAAACGGGAAGAAAATGGTAATGCTGTTTTGCAGGATATTGTGATAGAATGATAGAAATAAAATACAAAAACGCAACAGGATGGAATGAGTTTATGCAGAATGTATATAAGCAGATCGCGGACAATTTGATCGCATGGTATCCGGAACATGCCAGAGATCTTCCATGGAGAAAAGATAAAGAACCGTATCATGTATGGTTGTCGGAGATCATGCTGCAGCAGACGAGAGTGGAAGCAGTAAAAGAATATTACAGAACGTTTTTGCAGGAGCTTCCGACGATCGAGGCGCTGGCAGAGGTAGATGATGACCGCCTGATGAAACTTTGGGAAGGACTTGGATATTATAACCGTGCAAGAAATCTGAAAAAGGCAGCAGGAGAAGTGGTGATAGAATGGCAGGGAAACTTCCCTGCAGAATACGATGAGATCCTGAGCCTGCCGGGAATCGGAGAATATACGGCGGGAGCAATCGGCTCGATCTGCTTTGATCTGCCCACTCCTGCAGTGGACGGAAATGTCCTCCGGGTATATACCAGAGTGATGGAAGATTCGTCAAATATCGACAAGCAGGCAGTAAAGAAGAAAATCCGGGAGGAACTTCTGCAGGTGTACCGGTATGGACATTGCGATATGCTGACACAGAGTCTGATGGAGGTTGGAGCAACAATCTGTCTGCCAAATGGTGCGCCAAAATGTGAGGTGTGTCCACTACAGGAATTGTGTAAAGCTCATAAGCATGATTCCTGGCAGCAGTATCCGGTTCGTGAAGCAAAGAAGAAACGGAAGGTGGAAGAAAAAGCGGTGCTGATGCTTCGGTATGAAGATAAGGTTGCGATACGGAAGCGGACAGAGAAAGGGTTGTTACATGGATTGTGGGAATTCCCGAATCTTCCCGGAAGCTACAGCACACAGGAGATCCTTTCGTATGTAACGTCAAAAAATCTCCACCCAAAAGAAATCTGGATGGAGACAACATATACACATATTTTTTCCCATGTAGAATGGCATATGAAAGCCTTTTATATGGAATGTATGGAACAGCAGGCGAAAGATCTTCGTTGGGTTACATTAGAAGAGCTGAAGCAGGAGATTGCGATTCCGTCAGCATTTGCACCGTTTAAAGATCTTTTAAATTCCGGTGTCTGATGACCGGGCGTTAATAAAATCCAGAAGCAGACGTTTTACCTGAGTATATTTCTTTTCCGGGATTGGGATTACAAAGCCATCGGACATTGTAAGTTTAAAACGTTCAATTGATGATGCGAAATCAGGATTGATCAAATAACTCTGGTGGCAACGCAGGAAATAATCCGGGAAGCGTTTTTCCAGAGAAAGCAGACTTTCTGTAATCTCGTAGGAATTGGAGGTTGTATGGATATTGGAGTGTCTGCCATGGGATTCTATGTACAGGATCTGATTCCGATTCAGAAAAAGCAGAGATTTATCTGTACCCTTAAACGACAAACGTTCCGAGCGGGATACGCCGGCAAGCGGCATTCTGCGGAATTTGGAATCGTAATGCACCGGATAGATGGTATCTCGTTCATCGTAAGAGATAGCATTTGAGATATGGCAGAGCCGAATCTGAGGAACTCCGTTGTTCATGATCCAGGACAGATGAATCCTCTGATTAACCCGATTCATGCTGTTATCAGGCCATATCGTATCAACCATAAAGAACATAATGATCTCAACTACCCGGTTGCTGGTCGTAGCAAGAGGAGTAATAACCAGATCATGAAGAACAAATTTTAATTTGTGCTGTTCAGACAGAAATGTGTTGACCAGTACTTTTTTTGTGCGAATTACCTGTTTTTCGGCAGGACCGATCCACAGAATATCTTCATGGCATGCATCGAGAAATGGCGTAAAGTTGTTGTCATAATATTGTGTCAATATCTCGCCGGAAAGAGAAACAAAATCCTGAATTGTCATGGGGTGCTCCTTTCTTTTTTTCTATTTTAATCAGAACTATATAAAAATACAACCCGCAAATTGGACAGTGTGTGTATGTTTGATTCGATTAGAAGAGGTAAAAAAGATAAAAATAAATGAAATAAATGGCAAATACTATCCGTTTGGTTAGTGTACAAAAAGTGGTGCAGGGTGATATAATTTGACTATGATCGATAATAGATCAGTGCATTTGGGAATTTAGTATAAAGAAAAGAGCGTGAGACCGATGTGGGGATATCGGTGATGACCGGCAGATTAGGGACTGCCGGTTTTTCCTTTTTATACAGCATGATTTTTCAAAAAGTGATTTGTGAAGTAATATACGATTAAGTGATAATTAATTCTCAATATAATAGAAACAGAATTGACATATACCCCTGTGGGGTATATATTAAATGCGACATAATAAATACGAAAGAAGGAATTGAGATGATAAAGACAACTTTAAAAATTGATGGCATGATGTGTGGTATGTGTGAAGCCCACATGAATGATTTGATCCGTAAGAATTTCAAGGTAAAAAAGGTAACTTCTTCTGCCAAGAGCGGAGAAACGGTGATCATCAGCGAGGACAATATCGATACTGAGGCTGCAAAGAAGGCAATCAAGGATATCGGTTATGAGATGCTTTCCGCAACCAGTGAGCCATATGAGAAAAAGGGCTTATTCCATTTTGGAAAGTAGGCAGTTTATTTTGATTGCGAAGTTTTGTATAGAAGTTTTTTGTAAATTTCAAATTGCATATAAAGATAGAATTTTGTCGAAAGAGATAGTATAATCAGGCTAACGCTTTTGATAGGAGATATGGAAATGTTAGTATGTGATTATATTGTAAAACAGATTGATGGAGAATATGCGCATCTGCAGAATCTGGATGGTTCCGAAGAAGATAAGCTGGTTGCAAGAGCCTTGCTGCCGAATGGGATCGCAGAGGGAACGAAGCTGCACTACGAGCTGTTACAGTATGAGATTATACAGTAAGCAGAGCTGGAGGAGAGCATAAGAATATGAACTGGAATCGAAAAGAACTGAGAAAAGGCGCGTGGAACACGGTGTTTAAGCGTGGAACGATGGCGTGGCTTGCACTGGTTGCAGTCTGCTTCATCTTTGCATTTTTAGGTGTCGATGAATTTGCACAGTCGACATTTGTAAATGGGATTGACAAGGCAATCGGACTGGATACTTCGCATGTAGCAAGTAACGTGGAAATCTTAAAAGACTATGCTGTAAATACACCGATTGTAAAGGATGTTCCGTTTATACATTCGGATTTTGTGATCGGACTGATCGATGTTGCTTCCAAGAGTCAGACATGGATCATTAAGCTGTTAGGCGCAAATGCCGCCTATCTGGAACGTAATACCGGAGAAGTGATCATTGCACTTCTATTATCCGCATTTATTATGATGATCGTGCATTTCTTTATTCAGAGTGCAGCCATCGTTGGAAAGAATCGGTATGCGATGGAGTGCCGGTACAGTGATAAAGTATCAATCAACCGTATGTTTGCACCATTTCATTTTAAACATTTATTGAGATTGATCTGGACGATGTTCGTATATAAGGTGGTTCTGTTCTTATGGAATCTTACGATCGTCGGTGGTATATACAAATTCTATCAGTACCGGATGATTCCGTATCTGGTCGCAGAGAATCAGACACTTAGCTGGAAAGAGGCAAAAGCTTTATCCAAAGAAATGACAAATGGATACAAATGGAAGATGTTCGTAACAGATCTGTCATGCATTCCTGTTATGCTGTTAAAGCTTGTTCCGATTGCCGGTCTGTTAGTAGCAGTACCGTTTGATGTAGAGATCGACGTGGAGATGTATTTTCATCTTAGAAAGAGAATAGACAGTGAAGCATTTGTTGAGCGTGCATTTGACGGAGCACCATACTGTAAAGGTATAGAAACTGCTGTGCCGGTATATCTCTTGCAGGATGCAGCAGTAGAAGTACCAAAGGGAATCAAGATCAAGAGTGAATACCGGTTGACGGATTTCATCTTTTTCTTCTTCTCATTCTGTTTTGTCGGCTGGGTGTGGGAGGTTATGCTCCATATCGTCAGAGATCATGAGCTTGTAAATCGTGGAACAATGTATGGACCGTGGCTTCCAATCTATGGTGTCGGAGGTGTCGTTATCATCTTCCTGTTAGACCGGTTTAAGGCAGATAAATTGAAATTATTCTTGATGTCTATGGGTATCTGTGGCGTGCTCGAATATATCGCAAGCTGGATCCTGGATTTCTTCTTTAATTCCCACTACTGGAATTATAAGAAATTCTTCCTGAATTTAAATGGAAGGATCTGTCTGGTCGGCTTACTTGCATTTGGCATCGGAAGTCTGTTCGGTGTCTATATCGCGGCGCCGAAGCTCGGCCGCTTTATGCATAAGAAGAGCCGGAAAACACAGATCCTGATCTGCGCTGTCTTAAGCACAGCCTTTATCATCGACTTGATTTGCTGTGCGTTATTTGGCTTCAATGCCGGATCCGGCGTAGGTGGAACTTATAATTAGTAAGGAAAAAACATGTATCTTTTTTATTATAAATAGTTGTTTAGCTATAGTAATATTACATAATTAATAGCTAAAGAATTATCATGGAAAAGGATAGATGTTTTTTTGTTTTATAATTGACATGACGGTCTATGTGATGTAGACTGGTCTATATAATATAGACTGGAGGAAGATAATGGAAACATTAACGGAAATGGAGTATAGATTGATGGTAGTAATCTGGGAAAAACAAAATTTAACATCTATGGAGTTAGTTAATATATGTATGACTAAGTTTGCATGGAAAAAATCAACAACTTATACGATGTTAAAAAAGCTAGAAAAAAAAGGTATGATTAAAAACGATTCTACAGTACTTCAAATATTAGTTTCAAAAAAAGAATATGAAAATCAAGAAAAAAGAAAAGTGATAAAAAAATATTTTAAAAATTCATTGCCGGATTTTTTTGTTGCTTTTGCACATGAAAAAAAACTTAGTAAAGAAGATATAGATGAATTAGAACACATAATTGCTGAATATAAGGAGAATTTGGATGACTGATATTTTTCGATTTTATGTTGGCTCGTTTCTTTCAACAACAATTATCATAGTGATATTTTTGTTAATAAGATGGTTGTTTCGTAAAAAATCTAATGTACAAATTTGTTTCATTTGGATAATTTTATTATTTAGATTGCTTTTTCCAGTATCTTTAGAAACTGACTGGGGAGTGAGTGATCCAGTTTATGAAGTAGTAAATCATGAGAGCAGAACAATAGACATCAAATCTACTACAGATAATTTAAATGTAGATCAGGAAAATAATGAATTAAGCAATAAAAATAGTAATGATCGTTATGTAAGAAAAAGTGAATGTATATGGTACATAGGAATAGGAATCATGGGATTTTATTACATAATACAGTGTATATTGGTTTATAAAAAAGGAAGAGGGGCTAGATTATTAGAAAATTATAACAATGTCAGAGAATGGAAAGACTCTACAGGAGCATGTGTAATAGGCTTACTGAAACCATGTATTTATCTGCCAAACAATTTACCTGATGACATAAAAAAAGTAATAATATGTCATGAGCAGACACATATTCAACGGCGAGATTATTTGGTTGTTTTTTTATATTATATAGCATTGATGTTAAATTGGTATAATCCTTTGGCGTGGATAGTGTATATTGTGATGCTTCAAGATATAGAATGTGCATGTGATGAACAAGCATTGAGAAATGCAACATTGAATGAAAGAAAAAAGTATGCCTATTCACTGATTCAATTTTATAGTGGAACCTATGAAAGAGATTCATTTAAATATATACTTGGTTTTTCAAAAAAAGCTATAAAAAAGAGGGTGAAAGATATAGGAATTAACAAAAAAAAATCTAAGAAAATTACTATTTTAATATTGGTTTGTTGCTGTGCTATATTGGTAACTGGGGCATGTTTTTATCAGTTGGAAAATTATAAAGAAGAGATGCAGCAGATAGGAGAGAATATAATAGGAAGTGATTTGCCTAAATTTATATATGCAGATGATAACTATGTAGAGTTTTATGATTACCATGGAATATATATATATGATATTCAAAATTCTAATATATATAGATATATAACTTTTTCAGAGATGGGATTGGTTTCACAGATACAAGGAGAAAATGCTATACAGGTGTATGCAGAGCAGAATGGAAGAAAATTATATATTTTATCGGGAAAAAATCAATATGTATATGATATGGGAAAAAACAAAATTAGGCAATATGATAATGCAGTGATTGTAACTAATATGTTTCATTTTGAAAAAAATCTAGAAGATGAAGATAATAGTATTGGTGGCATATATTTATATAATGATAGAAAAATATATTGGTCATATGTTATTGGTGGAACTGGATTATATAAGGATTTGGAGTTGAATATAGAAAAGGGGGGAAAGAAAACAGTTTATACTATATTTAAATAATAAAGTGATATAAGAAAGAGGCTGGATTTACTTGACAATATAGTTAAGTAAATCCAGCGTTTATTATTTCAGAAAAAGCATGCGGAAGATCAGTCGGAGAAATGGACCGTAGTAAAAGCTGCCAGAAGAAAGCAACCGGGAAGTTTAAGAGGGGATTTTTTATATTAGTGATTCTGGTCCCGCCAGTTTTTTGGGGAGACACCATATATATTTTTAAAAGCTCTTGAGAAATGCAGTTGGTTTGGAT
>ERZ773216.29-NODE-29-length-161656-cov-6.724841_pt1 | contig 161656 bp, 127 predicted proteins | sample MGYA00511259_ERZ773216 | MGnify/ENA primary metagenome ERZ773216 (study PRJEB29015, sample SAMEA2737764) | human gut metagenome | biome: human gut; feature: human-associated habitat; material: faeces | place: China | collected 2012 ... | reverse complement strand
ATGGCAATCGATCGTCAGAATCCTCAGCTTGACCTGTTTTTTGATCCTCATCATCCGGCAGTGCTGCGCATGATTTCCCTGGTTGTGGAGAATGCTCATAAGGCTGGTATCTGGGCTGGAATCTGTGGAGAACTTGGTGCTGACCAGTCACTTACAAAAGAGTTTCTGGCAATGGGAGTGGACGAGCTTTCTGTTTCACCGGGAAGTATTCTTCCACTGCGTAAGATCATTCTGGAAACCAATGTTACAGATTATAAGGCGGGAAAAGAATGTTAACACAGCAGCGACATGAGATCATTTTGGAGCTTCTGAGAGAGAAAGGAAGTATTACTGTCACAGAAGTGAAGGATCTTTTAGATACATCAGAGTCAACAGTGAGAAGAGATATCACTGCACTGGATAAGGAAGGCAAGCTGGAGAAAGTCTTCGGCGGTGCCGTGGAACTGAAGGAGCGGGTAACTGCATATGAATATTCAGTTGCCGAGAAAATGGGACTGAAGCTGGAGGAGAAGGACCGGATCGCAAAATATGCAGCAGGTCTTATCCAGGATGAGGATTTTGTCTATATTGATGCAGGTACTACTACTGGGGATATCTTGAAGTTTCTTAAGGTTACAAGGGCAGTATTTGTTACCAATGCAGTGGTACATGCCCAGACACTGGCAGGAAGAGGCTTTAAGGTTCTTCTTGTAGGTGGTTCAACACGTATGATTTCCGCACAGGATAAGGTTCGTGCACTGACTGGTAAGGAGCCATCTAAGACACTGAACCCAGATGAGTGTGTTGCAATCGGTGCTTCTATTCAGGGTGGTAAGCTTGCAGGTGATGCAGGTGCCGGCGAAATCCTTCTGCTGGATGTTACACCACTTACACTTTCTATCGAGACAATGGGTGGTATCGCTACACACCTGATCGAGAGAAATACAACCATTCCTACAAACAAGAGCCAGATCTTCTCAACAGCTCAGGATAATCAGGATGCCGTTGATATCAACATCGTACAGGGTGAGCGTGAGTTCGCAAGAGATAACAAGAGCCTTGGACGTTTCAGACTGGATGGTATCGCTCCTGCAAGACGTGGTGTTCCACAGATCGAGGTTACATTCGATATCGATGCAAACGGTATTGTAAATGTATCTGCAAAGGATCTTGGTACAGGTCGTGAGCAGCATATCACAATCACATCCGGAACATCCCTTTCTGATGAGGATATCGATAGAGCTGTTAAGGAAGCTGCTGAGTACGAGGCACAGGATAAGAAGCGTAAGGAAGCAATCGAGGTTCGTAATGATGCCGATGCTATGGTATTCCAGACAGAGAGAGCACTTTCCGATGTAGGAGATAAGCTTTCTGCAACAGATAAGACAAAGGTAGAGGCTGATCTGAAGGCTTTGAAGGATATCATCGAGAGCACAGATCCGGATGCCATGACAGACTACGATGTAGAGAAGATCAAGGCTGGTAAGGAAACACTGATGAACAGCGCACAGGAATTGTTCTCAAAGCTCTATGAGCAGAACGGTCCTGGAGCAAACGCTGGTACAGGCACAGGCACACCAGATTATTCAGACGATGTAGTTGATGGAGACTACAAGGAAGTCTAAGCGTTAAGACGGGGAGCAAGTTGATAAAAGCAGATTACGAATAATAAGGGTGAGTGCAGATGTCTGATAAAAGAGATTATTATGAAGTCCTCGGAGTCACAAAAGGTGTCTCCGAGGCGGATTTGAAAAAAGCTTACCGTAAGGTAGCGAAGAAATATCACCCGGACACAAACCCGGGAGACAAAGAAGCGGAAGAAAAGTTCAAAGAGGCTGCAGAGGCATATGCTGTACTGTCCGATCCTGAGAAGCGTGCAAAGTATGACCAGTATGGTCATGCTGCATTCGAGCAGGGCGGTGGTCCGGGCGGCTTCGGTGGATTTGACTTCTCAGATATGGGAGATATCTTCGGAGATATCTTCGGAGATATGTTCGGTGGCGGCAGCCGTCAGAGACAGTCCAATGGTCCGGTTAAGGGTGCAAATATCAAGACAACAGTGCGTGTAAGTTTTACAGACGCTGTATTTGGTACACAGACAGAGCTGGAGCTTCCGCTCAAGGATGAATGTACGGTCTGTCATGGTACAGGAGCGCAGCCGGGACATCAGCCGGAGACTTGTAGCAAATGTGCCGGAAAAGGTCAGGTTGTTTATACCCAGCAGTCATTGTTCGGTATGGCAAGAACCGTATCCGTATGTCCGGATTGTGGCGGTTCCGGAAAGATTATCAAGTATAAGTGCAGCAACTGTGCAGGCTCTGGTTATGTAAAGAGTAAGAAGAAGATTCAGGTCGCTATTCCGGCAGGTATTGACAATGGTCAGAGTATCCGTATTCGTGCAAAGGGCGAGCCGGGTATCAACGGCGGTGAACGTGGAGACCTGCTTGTAACCGTGCTTGTTGACCGGGATCCTAGATTCCAGAGACAGGAGTATGATCTTTACTCTTCTGAGCCGATTACATTTACACAGGCAGCGCTGGGAGGCAAGATCACAGTTACAACGATTGATGGACCTTATGAACTGGAGATTAAGCCAGGTACACAGACCGATACAAAGGTAAAACTGAAGGGCAAGGGTGTTCCGACACTTCGTAACAAGACAGTACGAGGCGATCATTACATCACACTGGTTGTTCAGGTACCAGATAAGCTGACAGAAGAGCAGAAATCGATTTTGAACCAGTATGCAAATACAACAGTAAATGCACGTTCCTCTACGGATGCGGCATCGTCCGGTTCTTCGATTTTTGGCGATCATAAGAGAAAGAAAGGGTTCAAAAAAGGATTATAGGTAAGGTAAAATGATGTGGACAAAACTGACCATCGATACAACGGTGGAAGCTGTTGATCTCATCTCTGCATTCTTGGATGAAAAGGGTGTGGAAGGTGTGATGATAGAAGATCATGTGCCACTTACCGAGGAAGATAAGGCTGCTATGTTTGTGGATATCCCGCTGGTTGATGGCGTGGATGATGGAACGGCAAAGGTTTCCTGCTACATAGATGACTCTTTCAATATAGAAACGTTAAGGGCGGATATAGCTGCAGAGCTTACCCGCCTTGAAGCGTTTATACCGGTAGGCAGCAAGAATATAACACTCTCGAATACAGAGGACAAAGACTGGATGAACAACTGGAAGCAGTTCTTCCATCCGATCCGTCTCTATGATGATATTGTCATCAAACCAACATGGGAGACGGTGGAAGATGCGAAGCCAGATGACATCGTGATCGAGATCGATCCGGGGATTGCATTTGGTACCGGATCGCATGAGACGACGAAACTTTGTATCGGACAGTTAAAGAAATATTTAAAGCCGGGCGATATGGTGTTTGATGTCGGCTGTGGAAGTGGTATCTTATCCATGATCGCATCAAGGCTTGGAGCAGGCTTTGTACATGGCATGGATATTGATGAGCTGGCTGTGCGGGCAAGTGAGGAAAATGCGAAACTCAATCATATGGGCGAAGATAAGATCAAGTTCTCGTGTGGCAATCTGCTTGCAGATAATTACATTGGAAAGGGAACAACCTTCCAGCTTGACCGTTCGACGATCAAGGAGACACAGCACCTTGATGTAGACAGACAGTATGATATCGTTGTTGCCAATATTCTGGCAGACGTGATCGTGCCGCTCTCTGCGGTAATCGGCCCATATTTGAAGGACGATGGATATTTTATTACATCTGGAATTCTGGATGTGAAAGAAAACGATGTTACAGATGCGATGAAGGCGAATGGATTTGAAGTCATCGATGTTGTGCATATGAATGATTGGGTATCCGTGATCGGAAGAAAGAAATAATTTGCGACAAATGGGGAGAACGCGGAATGATTGAAAGTCCGTCAAATCGCAGTATGAGTAACACCCGGTGTTTAAAGCCGGGTGTTATTTTAAAAGAGCGATATAAAATTGAAGAGGTGATCGGGGCAGGTGGATTCGGAATCACATACCGTGCATGGGATCCGCTCTTACAGTCGTATGTTGCAATCAAGGAGTATTATCCGTCCGGGATTGCGACGCGGAGCGCAGATTCGTCGAAGGTCTGTGTGCCGGTTGGACAGGAGCAGCGGGAATACCATCGGGGAAGAATTCGCTTTTTAAAAGAAGCGCAGGATGTGGCGCGGTTTCAGTCGGAGCCCAATATTGTAAGCATCTATGATTATCTGGAGGAAAATGATACTGCCTATATGGTCATGGAGTATCTGCATGGCTGTACGCTGAAACAATACATTCGGGAGCATGGAGGACGGCTGGATACGGATCATATCCTCCATATCTGTCTGTCGGTGTTGGACGCACTTGCAGTTGTTCACAAGGCGGGCATGATTCACCGAGATATCAGTCCGGAGAATATTTTTATCTGTGAGGATCTGACCGTCAAGCTGATCGATTTCGGCGCGGCAAAGCAGGTGTATCTCGATGGGGAACAGACGATGTCGGTTGTCTTAAAACCGGGATATGCACCGCCAGAGCAGTATGCAAAAAAGGATAAACAGGGACCGTGGACAGACATCTACGCGCTTGGTGCGACACTTTATTTTGCGGCGACCGGAGAGAAGCCGGAGGAATCGTTTGGACGTGTACTGGAGGATACGATAAAGCCAGTCTGTGAGGTGAACCCGGAGATCCCGCGTGCAATGTCGCAGGTGATCATGCGTGCGATGTCAGTAAAGATTGAGGACCGCTACCAGACGGTGGAGGCAATGCGGGAGGCATTGCTTGCCGGAGAGGGGCAGAATGCGCAGATGGAGCCGTATGTGATCCCAGCATCCCGGATTTCAAAGCGGGATTTGCCGAAGAAACGGGGCTTTCTGATTGGTGTAGCTTTCTGTATCGTAATTATGCTTGTAGTGACAGGAATCTGGATGGCGGGGCGTGTAGCGAAGAAGGCAGGGACGGCAACAGCAACCGAAATGAATGCAGCATCGACAGAGGCGCAGACAGCAACGATGGCGGATGCACAGACTGCCACGGACGCTGAACAGGCAGCAACAGAGGCGGAGAAAACGACACAGGCGGACAATCCGATGGTTATGCATGTGCCAACGAAGGAGGAGCTTGCCGAGCAGGAAAAATCCGATGCGATCCTGAATATCACGTCCTCGGAGACGGAACGCGTCAGTATTGATGCATTTGAATATATGAAGGATGGAAATCAGGGATACAGGATGGAATCCGCAGATGGTCTGGCGGCGGTTGCATATGAGGGAGACTGCGTAAAACTCTGCTTAAAGTATTATGACAGCATTCTGGGGGATACGCCGCAGGTGACAGATGATTTGATCTATTCCTATACCTTTGAACGATATGATTCCGACTATGGAATATACCGGGCAATCTATGATGCGGATGATACATCGGGTTACTGGGACTATGCAACTTTATATCCGCCAGAGTTTCATTTTGCAGATGATTCCTTTACATTGTATATTCCGCTTACTTCGGGGCTGGAGGATGGAAGGTACAAGCTATATTTTTCTTACGAAGATCCTGCTACACAGAAATCGGTGTTTCAGGCGACAATTGAATTTTATCTGAACAGGAGCGCGATGTAATTCGCGCTCCTGTTTGCATAAAAGCGTAAGATATACCAAATTTTACAAATTTTTGTATATTATTTGCATTTTTTGTTTGAGATTCCTCGCTTTTGTTAAGATGTGTTCAATCCATATTTGTAAATAAAACGTAAATTATACCGAATATATAGCCAAATTAGCAGGATTCAGTTTTGATGGTATTTTTTATGATACTATTTATAAAATGAATATTTGGGACTGGGGAAGAGAACAAACGATGAAAATTGGAATTTGCGATGACCGTTATGAAATACGGCACAAAGTAAAGGAAATATTACAGGAAACATATACAGAGGAACAAGGATTCTTAATTCATTCATATACTCCAAACGAAATAAAAATTGATATCGAAGATATGGTATTTGACTGTGAAATCCTGATCATGAATACGGATTATCCAGAGAGCGGCTTGCGGGGGGTGGCGATTGCCAAGCAGATCAATGCAGCATTTCCATTTTGTAAGATTATCTATCTGACCGAGAATGAAAATGCAATCAAGGATGTGTATGAGACCAATCATTGCTATTTTGTCCGGCAAAAGGATGCAGATCAAGTCATGGAGCTTGCAATGCAAAAAGCCGTTAATATGGTAAAGCAGGATACGGCGCGGAAATCACTGGAGATTATCTGTGACGGGCATCATGTATTTATCAATCGTCCGGATATTATTTATATCGAGAAGTGTGGAAGAACCATTAAAATCGTGACGCGGTTCCGGGAATACACCAGTTACAAGTCATTGGCAGGCATCCGCAAAATGCTGGGAGACAATATGATACGTGTGCATGGTGGATATGTTGTGAATTTGACGTATATCACTTATTTAGGTGTGGAAACGCTGGAAGTACAGAATGGAAAGACAATCCCGATCGGCAGGACATACGACAAAGAAGTCAGAAAAGCCTATCAGGAATATTGGAAAAAATAAAAGAACATGGTAAAATAAAAATCGAGTATGTAAATACTCGATTTTTTTATGTGAGGACAAAACGATGTTGCGAATTGGAATCTGTGATGAAAATACGAAAGACCGGACGGTAATCCGACAGATTGTGACGGACACATTGTTCCGGGAAGAAGAATTAAGCTATATTGAATATGCGGAAGCAGAGACATTGGAACAGGAGATACAGGCAAGTACAGTGCCGTTTGATCTGTTGCTAATGGAAATGAAATATAAAAATACAAGTGGGTTACAGCTGGCAAAGCAGATACGGGAGAAAAATCTGGATGTTGATCTGCTGTTTGTAACAGATGAGTCAGATCATGTGTATGAAGGCTATCATGTGCAGGCACAGGGATATGTCTTAAAAGAAGATATGAAGACACAGCTTCCAGACTGTCTGCGGCAATATATGAAACGACGGGCGCAGACTGGTACGATTCTTGTGAAATCAGAGTCGGTTGTGCGCAGTATTCCGATTGCCACAATCCGCTATATAGAAAGCCGCGCCAGAGTGCTGTTGTTACATACAAAAAACGAAGTGATTCCATTTTATGGAAAGCTGGCGGATATTGAACATAAGGTGTTACAACATGGATTTGTGCGTATCCATCAGAGCTTTCTTGTACGGAAGGCCGCGATTGCAGCAATCAATGGATATGAGGCCGTTGTCGGGGAGGATACGCTTCCAATCAGCCGGAAATATTATAAAACGGTGCAGATGCAGTTTCAGCTCAAGCAGAAGATACAGGTGGCAGAGGAGGATATAGATCCGACAGTCACACGGAGTCTGGCGAAAAGCATGGAAAATAATGGCGCAATCATTGGAACAAAGGGCGAGTTGCTTGGAATCATCTACCGCATGAAAGATGGTGAAAGTCTGACGATTGGCAGAGATGCCGAAAAATGTCAGATCGTGCTGAAAAAATCCAACGTGAGCCGGGAACACTGTATTGTAAGACGGCTTGACGATGACACCTATGAAGTGGAGGACTGCTCAAAAAATGGTGTCTATGTGGAAGGTGCCTATCTTGGAAAAGGAAATAAGGTACAGGCGGAGACCGGAAACCGGGTATGGCTGTGTGATGAATCACAGGAATTTCGATTGGGATAGTGGAAAGCGGGAGTGAGACAAATGATCATAAAATGTGAAAAGGGAAAACATTACTATAACACAGTGGAGCATAGTGTGTGTCCATTTTGTGTACAGGTGGAGAAAAAGATAAATGAGCAGAAAAGTGAATTAAATAAACAGGAAGATGAATCTATTTGTATAACGGAAACAACAGATCTGTAAGAATATATAAAATATTCTTTCAAAACGTTATCAGATAAGGTATGATAGGAGACATGCAGAAAAGCAGGAGGTAAATATTCGCTATGCCAAGGTTTTATGTGGAAGGATGTCAGGATGCACAGACTGGTATTACGATTATGGGAGAAGATGTGAACCATATAAAAAATGTATTGCGTTTGACAATCGGAGATACCATTACTGTGTGTGATGGTGCTGGAAAAGAGTATGAGTGTGAGATCGCGGAGATATCCAAAGAGCAGGTATATGCAAATATCGTAGATATCAATCAGAATGCAGCAGAACTTCCGTGTAATATCACATTGTTTCAGGGAATGCCAAAATCAGATAAAATGGAATTTATCATCCAGAAGGCGGTAGAACTTGGAGCAGCCGGGATTGTTCCGGTTATGATGAAACGGACTGTCGTGAAACTTGAAGATAAGAAGAAAGACAAAAAAAGAGAACGTTATCAGATGATTGCGGAGTCTGCGGCGAAACAGTCCGGACGAGGTATAATTCCTGAAGTCACCGGATTTATGTCATTTCGTGAAGCACTTCAATATGCAGGAAAGTTTGACCTGCTGATTGTACCGTATGAGAGTGCGGATGGAATTGCATACGCAAGGGAGATAATTGCACAGGCATCAAACCTTCCAGACGGCGCGAATATCGGAATTTTTATCGGACCGGAAGGTGGATTTGCAAAAGAAGAAATTGATGTAGCAAAGGAAGCTGGTGCGAAGATTATCACATTAGGAAACCGGATTTTGCGGACAGAGACTGCAGGGCTTGCAGTTTTATCTATTTTGATGTTCCAAATGGAGCAGTAGAGAAAATTAGAAATTTGTTCAGCACAGATTGATAGAAGGAAAAAAGTTATGGAATGTTATTTTGATAATGCAGCAACAACAGCTGTATTCCCAGAGGTAAAGGAACTGATGATGACACTGCTGGACGTGGATTATGGAAATCCATCGTCCCAGCACAAGAAGGGATTAACGGCGAAAGACTATGAGCGCACCGCGACAGAACAGGTCGCAAAGACGCTTAAATGTATGCCGAAGGAGATCGTATTTACATCCGGCGGCACAGAGGCAAATAACCTTGCTTTAATCGGAGCGGCACTGGCACACCGCCGTGCGGGCAAGCATATTATCACGACACCGATCGAGCATGCGTCAGTGCTTTCCACGGTGGAGTTCCTGCAGAAGGAAGGCTTCGAGATCAGTTTCATGGAAGTCGGTTCTGACGGAAAGGTAGATTTAGACAGCCTCTCGAAGCTGTTGCGTGACGATACGATATTAGTCAGCTGCATGTATGTAAATAATGAGATCGGAAGTATCCAGCCAATCGAGGCGCTTGTAAAGCTGGTAAAGGCGCACAATCCGCAGACACTTGTGCATGTCGATGCGGTACAGGCATATGGCAAATTAAAATTCACACCGAAGCAGCTCGGCGTGGATCTGCTCTCTGTGAGCGGGCATAAGATTCACGGACCGAAGGGAAGTGGAGCACTCTATATCAAGGACAAGACGTTGATCCGCCCGATCATTTACGGAGGTGGACAGCAGAATTTCATGCGTTCCGGTACGGAGAATCTACCGGGAATCGCAGGCATGGGACTTGCCGCAGAGATGATCTATACCGACCATGAGGCGAAGATGCAGCATGTACGCGAGGTGCGGGATTATCTAGTATCGGAGGTAACGAAGATCGAGGGTGTCTATGACCATTCCGGTGAGGCACCGCATATCGCGAGTATCAGCTTTGAAGGGGTGCGCGCTGCCGTTTTGATGCGTGCGATCGGCGATAAGGGTATCTATGTATCAGCAGGTTCTGCCTGTTCATCGAACAAACCACAGGTAAGCCATGTCCTGACCGCAATCGGATTGTCACAGGAGCAGTTGGAGTCGACACTCCGGTTCAGCTTCTGTGAGTGGAACACAAAGGAAGAAGTGGATTATTGCGTGGAAGTATTAAAGGAAACCCTTCCAATGCTGCGGCGCTATACACGGAAGAAATAATTGCTATTCCTCGTTATTTCTGTTATAGTGAAACGATGGAAATAAAACAACTATGGTAGTAGGAAATGAGGATTACGATGCAGTATAAGATGTTTTTGATCAAATATGCGGAGATCGGAACGAAAGGAAAGAATCGTTACGTCTTCGAGGAAATTATGTGCAAGCGTATGCGTGCACGCTTAAAGCCACTGGGCAAGTTTGAGGTACGCCGGGAATACGGACGTATTTTCGTCGAGGCGTTCTCGGATTACGATTACGAGGATGTCATGAAGGTACTCACAACGATCTTCGGTATCGTCGGTGTGTGCCCGGTCAAGGTTGTGGAGGAGTTGAGCTACGAGGCAATCTCCAAGGCAGTCGTTGCGCATGTGGCAGAAGAATATAACGATAAGCATTTTACATTCAAGGTAAATGCAAGAAGAAATAATAAGACATTTCCAAAGACTTCGATGGAGTTAAACTGTGATCTTGGAGCCGATCTTCTGGATGCCTATCCAGATATGACGGTCGACATTCATAAACCGGATGTATTCATCAACGTGGAAGTGCGAAATGTCACCTATATTTATTCCCAGATCATTCCGGGACCGGGCGGACTTCCGGTCGGCACGAACGGTAAGGGTATGACGCTTCTTTCCGGCGGTATCGACAGTCCGGTTGCGGCATATATGATTGCCAAGCGTGGTGTGGAGATCGAAGCGGTGTATTTCCATGCGCCACCATTTACAAGCGAGCAGGCGCGGACGAAGGTTATCGATCTTGCGAAGATTGTGTCGAAGTATTCAGGTGTGATCAAACTTCATGTGGTGCCGTTTACCGATGTGCAGCTTGCCATCTATGACAATTGTCCGCATGATGAACTGACGATCATCATGAAGCGGATCATGTATCAGATCGCGCAGGAGATCGCACTAAAAGAAGACTGCCAGTGCCTGATCACCGGAGAGAGTATCGGACAGGTATCGAGCCAGACGACACAGAGTCTGCTCGTCATCGACAGCGCAATCGATAAGCTTCCGGTATTCCGTCCATGTATCGGTATGGATAAGCAGGAGATCATTGATATCTCAGAGAAGATCGGAACGTATGAGACGTCCATTCTTCCATATGAAGACTGCTGTACAACATTTGTAGCACAGCATCCGGTGACAAAGCCGAAGATGGAGCAGATCTTAGAATCAGAGAAGGCACTTGTCGGTAAGATTGAGCCTCTGATCGCGAAGGCAGTCGAAGACGTCGAAATTGTATATTGTCGTTAATAAACAGGATAAATCAGGCAGGAAGTGAGAGACGTGGAAAAAAGTAAAAAGGGAATCGTATGTATTTTGTTATCTGCATTCTGCTTTTCTCTTATGAGCTTATTTATCCGGCTAGCCGGAGATGTGCCGACGATGCAGAAATGCTTCTTCCGGAATCTGGTTGCGATGCTTATCGCAATCGCTGCACTGGTGAAGGCACATCAGCCATTTCGAATCGGAAAGGGAAATCTGAAGTATCTGCTCTGTCGTGCCATCGGTGGTACGTGTGGATTGATCTGTAATTTTTATGCGGTCGATCATATTTCTATATCAGATGCTTCCATGCTCAATAAGCTGTCACCGTTTTTTGCGATTATCTGCTCGTTCTTCGTGTTGAAGGAGGTTGCGGGTAAGCTGGACTGGGTGACCGTAATTGCAGCATTCGTCGGAATGCTGCTTGTTGTGAAGCCGACGATGAGCATGGAGACAGTGCCGGCTCTGATCGGGGCACTCGGCGGATTTGGCGCCGGTTTTGCGTATACGTTTGTCAGAAAGCTTGGACAACGCGGAGAAAATAGTATGATTATCGTATTGTTCTTCTCCGCCTTTTCCTGTGCAGTGACATTGCCTTTTTTCGTGTTCCAATATCAGCCGATGAGCGGGCTTCAATGGCTGTTTCTGATCTGTACGGGAATTTCGGCTGCAGGAGGCCAGATCTTCATCACGAAGGCGTATTCGTATGCACCGGCAAGGGAAATCTCGGTGTATGATTTCTCTATTGTGCTTTTTACGGCATTATGGGGATTCCTGTTCTTAGATCAGATCCCGGATTACCTGAGCGTGATCGGATATGTGGTGATCATCGGAACGTCTGTGGTGAAGTGGTATATCACGATTGAACGGCCGCACAGACAGGAAATTCACAGGGAACATGAGTTAAATGATAGATAATACAGAGAATAGTCAGAGAAAGAATAAGATAGAAGATACAGAGCAGTCAGCCTGTACGCTTTGCCCGCGGGATTGTAAGAAAAATCGTGCGGACGGCGAGATCGGTGTCTGTGGAGAGACCGCTGCCATGCGGATCGGACGGGCTGCTCTGCATATGTGGGAGGAACCGTGTATTTCCGGAGAGAAAGGCTCCGGGGCGGTTTTTTTCACCGGGTGTCCGCTTCACTGCGTGTATTGCCAGAATTACGCAATCTCGGATGGCGGCACCGGCAGGCAGATCACAGTGGAAGCGCTTGTGCAGATATTTCGTGATTTAGAAGCACAGGGCGCGGCGAATATCAATCTGGTCACTGCGGATCATTTTATCCCGCAGGTGGCACAGGCAATCCGACAGGCGAAGGACCAAGGATTTTCCCTGCCATTTATCTATAACACAAGCAGTTATGTCCGGGTGGAAGCTCTGCGTATGTTAGATGGATTGGTGGATGTCTATCTGCCGGATATGAAATATATGGATGTGGATACGGCGGCGAAGTATTCCCACGCACCGGACTATCCGGTGGTGGCGAAGGCTGCGATTGCGGAGATGGTGCGCCAGTGTGGTGAGGTTGTCCTTGATGCGGAGGATGCGTATATAAGACGTGGCGTGATCGTACGGCATATGTTACTGCCAAAGCATCTGTTAGAAGCAGAGAAGATTATACGATATCTTTACGAGACGTATGGAAACCGGATCTATATCAGTATGATGAGCCAGTACACACCGGTTGGTGATATCGGGGTAAGGTTCCCGGAGCTTGCAGATAAAGTTCGCCGGAAATCGTACCGCAAACTGCTTGATTATGCAGTGAACTTAGGCGTGGAGCAGGCGTTTTATCAGGAAGGGGAAGTGGCAAAAGAAAGCTTCATCCCGGAATTTTATAAGGAATAACAGGAGAGACAACATGGATATATTACAGGTAATCGCAGATGAATTGCAGATTAAAAAAGGTCAGGTAGAAAAGTCGGTTGAACTGATCGACGAGGGTGCAACGATTCCATTTATCGCAAGATACCGAAAGGAAGTGACCGGCTCCTTAAATGATGAGCAGTTACGTGCGCTGTCTGAGCGTCTTGTGTATCTGCGGAACTTAGAGGAGAAGAAAGCGTCCGTACTTGCAACGATCGAGGAGCAGGGCAAGCTGACAGACGAATTAAAGAAACAGATCGAAGCAGTAATGACGATGGTAGCATTGGAGGATCTGTACCGTCCATACCGTCCAAAGCGTCGGACAAGAGCGACAATCGCCAAGGAGAAGGGCTTGGAACCACTTGCAGAGATCTTACGTGCACAGGCAACAACAAGGACGATCGAGGAAGAGGCAACCGCTTTTGTTGATGCAGAAAAAGGCGTGGAAAGCGTACAGGATGCCATCGACGGAGCCAAGGATATTCTCGCAGAAGTGTATGCGGATGATGCGGATTACCGGACGAAGCTTCGTGCGATGACAAAGGAGAGCGGAAGCCTTGTAGCAAAGGCGAAGGACGAGGAAGCAGATTCGGTCTATGAGATGTATTATGATTTCTCAGAGCCAATCAAAAAGCTGGTTGGACACCGGATTTTAGCAATCAATCGTGGCGAGGCAGAGAAATTTCTGACAGTGAAGATCGAGGCACCAAGACAGGAAATTTTACTCTGGCTTGTAAAGCAGATTATCGGAAATATGAAGCATGATAGTGCAAGCTATCTCTATGAGGCAATTACAGACAGTTATGACCGTCTGATCGCGCCTTCCATCGAGCGTGAAATACGGAATGAACTGACGGAGAAGGCAGAGGAGGGCGCCATCGGCGTATTCGGCAAGAACCTCCATCAGCTTTTGATGCAGCCGCCAATCTCCGGACAGGTTGTACTTGGCTGGGATCCGGGATTTGCACACGGAAGCAAGCTGGCAGTTGTCGATGAGACCGGAAAAGTGCTTGATACCGTCATTATCTACCCGACAAAGGGACAGAAAAACTATGATGCGGCGAAGCAGGTGTTGAAGAAGCTGATCGCAAAATATCATGTGACACTTATTTCTCTCGGAAATGGTACCGCAAGCCGGGAGTCGGAAGCGATGATCGTCGAGCTGATGAAGGAACTGAACGTGGACTTAAAATATGTCATCACGGATGAGGCGGGCGCATCGATTTATTCTGCAAGCAAGGAAGCAACCGAGGAATTCCCGGATTTCGATGAGTGGCAGAGAAGTGCGGCAAGTATTGCAAGAAGAATTCAGGATCCGCTCGCAGAGCTAGTGAAGATCGATCCGAAATCCATCGGTGTCGGACAGTACCAGCATGACATGAACCAGAAGAATCTTGGCAATGCCCTTAACAATGTTGTGGAAGATTGTGTAAACTCAGTCGGAATTGATTTGAATACAGCCAGCCCGGCATTGCTTTCGTATGTGTCCGGTATCAATAAAACACTGGCAAAATCAATCGTGTCATACCGCGAGACAAATGGCAGCTTCAAGAACCGTAAGGAGCTTTTGAAGGTGCCGAAGCTTGGACCAAAGGCATACGAGCAGTGTGCCGGTTTCCTGCGTATCCATGGCGGAAGCGAAGCACTGGATGCGACAAGCGTTCATCCGGAAAGCTACGAGGCAACCAAGGCTTTGATGGAGAAAATCGGTGTTTCCGAGGATGATATCAAGCATGGCGGCATGAAAGGCATCAGCAAGAAAACAAAGGATACGAAGAAGCTTGCGGAAGAGCTTGGAATCGGTGAACCGACGCTTGTCGATATCGTGAAGGAACTGGAGAAGCCGGGCAGAGATCCGCGAGAGGAGATGCCAAAGCCAATCCTTCGAAGCGATGTACTGGAGATGAAAGATTTAAAACCGGGTATGGAGCTGAAAGGAACGGTGCGGAATGTGATCGACTTTGGTGCGTTTGTCGATATCGGTGTGCATCAGGATGGACTCGTGCATATTTCCCGGATGTCAGACAAATACATCAAGCATCCGCTGGAGGTCGTTTCAGTTGGAGATATCGTGGATGTGACGGTAATGAGTGTCGATCTGGACAAGCATCGGATACAGTTATCTATGATAAAATAGGGTGAAATAGAAAAATTTCAAAAAAAATCAAAAAATATGAAAATTTTTCTTGCATATTGAAAAGTTATTTGGTAAAATAGCCTATGTTGTGAGCCCGCAAAGAAGAAATATGCAGGCAGGGCTTAATATTTGTCAAGGAGGTGCTAACGGTGGCAAAGTGTAGTATTTGTGAAAAAGGAGCTCATTTCGGTAACAATGTGAGCCATTCTCATAGAAGATCAAACAGAATGTGGAAATCAAACATCAAGTCTGTGAAGGCAGTAGTTAACGGTACTCCTAAGAAGATTTATGTTTGCACACAGTGCTTGAAGTCTGGTAAGGTTGAGAGAGCCTAAGCAGATGGTAAAAAAACAGCATATTAGTATGCTGTTTTTTTTATGCCGTCCGTTGATACGCAGAGATGACAAATAAATAGAATTGCATAGCAGGTAAAAGTTGCTAAATCCTGTTAAAAAGGGTATAATGTCACTATATGACTTTAAACAGCCGGAATCAGTCTGGCTTATTACGGAAACGGAGGTAAACGCATGAAGGGTTATTTATCGAATGAAAACGGTGAAATCATTATAGAGAATGAAGTTATTGCCCAGTATGCCGGACACGCTGCATTGGAGTGCTTCGGTATTGTTGGTATGGCAACCATCAGCATGAAGGATGGTATTGCGAAGCTTTTAAAGGGCGACAGTATCAGCAAGGGTGTCAATGTAGTCATCGGTGAGAACAATGAGCTGTCTATTGATTTTCACATTATTGTGGCATATGGTGTCAGCATTTCGACGGTATGTGACAATCTGATCAGTACCGTACAGTATTCCATCGAAGAGATGACAGGTATGAAGGTGAAGGCAATCAACATCTTTGTTGAGGGCGTTCGTGTGATAGATTAATAACATAGATCAGGAGGACAGACAAAGTGGCTACAAAGGTAATTGATGCCCAGTTGTTACAGAAAGCATTTATTGCTGGCGCATACAACTTAGAGAGAAATAAAGATTATATCAACGAATTGAACGTATTCCCGGTGCCGGATGGCGATACAGGTTCCAATATGTCACTTACGATCATGGCGGCAGCCAGAGAGGTAAGTGCACTGGAGAACCCATCGATGGATGAGCTTTCCAAGAAGATTTCCAGCGGTTCCCTGCGTGGAGCAAGAGGAAATTCCGGTGTTATCTTATCCCAGCTTCTGCGTGGCTTCTGCAAGGAGATCAAGGGCAAGAAGCAGATTACAGTATCGGTACTTGCAGATGGTTTCGTACGTGCCGTAGAGACGGCATATAAGGCAGTTATGAAGCCAAAGGAAGGTACAATCCTGACTGTGGCAAAGGGCGTCGCAGAGAAGGCAGTGGAGCTTTCTGAGATGGACATGGATTTCGAGACACTCGGACAGGAGATTCTCGATCATGGTAACGAAGTGTTAAAGCAGACACCAGAGCTGTTGCCAGTATTAAAGGAAGCAGGTGTGGTTGATTCTGGCGGACAGGGACTGATGGAGTTTCTGACGGGTGCATACAACGGCCTGACAGGAAAAGAAGAGATCAAAGAGCCGGTGACATCCGGCGGTGCAGCGAAGGCACAGACGATGTCTTCAGAAGAGATTGATACATCCCATATCAAATATGGTTACTGTACAGAGTTTATCATTATGCTTGAGAAGGAATACAATGCAGAGATCGAGGCAAAGTTCAAGGAGTTCTTAACTTCAATCGGTGATTCTCTCGTTGTTGTATCGGATGATGAGATCGTGAAGGTACATGTGCATACGAATCATCCGGGACTTGCGTTTGAGAAAGGTCTGGAGTATGGTTCCCTTACAAGCATGAAGGTCGACAATATGCGTGAGGAGCATAAAGAAAAGGTCATTCATGAGCAGGATCGCAAGAAGGCTGCCGAGCAGGAAGCTGCGAAGGAAGAGCCGAAGAAGCCATTTGGGTTTGTGGCAGTTTCCGTCGGAGAAGGCTTGAATGATATCTTCAAGGATCTCGGTGTCGATCATATCATTGAGGGTGGACAGACGATGAATCCAAGTACGGAGGATGTGTTAGATGCAATCTCCAAGGTAAATGCAGAAACTGTATTTGTATTCCCGAATAACAAGAATATTATCTTAGCAGCCAATCAGGCAGCCGAGATTGAGGAAGAGAAACAGGTGATTGTGATTCCAACCAAGACGATTCCACAGGGTATCAGTGCACTCATTTCGTTTGATGAGGCAGCAACTGCCGAGGCAAATCAGGCTGGCATGGAAGATGCGATTACTGCAGTGAAGAGTGGACAGGTTACCTATGCCGTGCGTGATACTTCCATCGATGGCAAGGAGATCAAGACCGGCGATTATATGGGTATCGACGATGCAGGTATTCAGGCAGTTGGACAGGATATCACAGAGGTGGTAAAGGATCTGATTGGTGCGATGGCAGATGAGGATTCCGAGCTCCTGAGCATCTACTACGGCAGCGATGTCGAGGAGGAGAAGGCAAATGCACTGGTAGAAGCTGTGCAGGCAGCGTATCCGGACTTTGAAGTCGAAGCGCATGCAGGCGGACAGCCAATCTACTATTACATTTTGTCTCTGGAATAAAGTGAATCAACGAAATTGTCGGAAAACAATTTCATGTATAAATCCTGACAGAACGTGTGTTTTGTCAGGATTTTGTTATAGAAGATGGAAAGAAAAATATGAGAAAAGAAGACAGTATCCAGACAATTAAAGGCATTGGAGAGAAAACGGCAGAAAGCTTTGCGCGGCTTGGCATTTTTACGATCGATGATCTGCTGCATACATATCCTCGTAACTATCTAAGCTACGAGGAACCGGTGTGTATCCGGGATGCAGCAGTTGGCGAGCGGCATGCAATCCGGGCGATGATCACCTCCTATGTGACCGTCAAGCAGGTGCGGAGCTTAAAGCTTACAATCCTGACCGTCAGTGACGGTGATATGACGATGCATATGACATGGTTTAATCAGCCATTTTTAAGAAATGTGTTCCACAAGGGGGATTCGTATATCTTCGTTGGAACGGTCAAAGTAAAAAATGGCATGCGTGTCATGGAGCAGGCAGAGTATTATAAACTTCCGGTGTATGCCGGGATGCAGCAGGAAATGCAGCCGGTTTATCCGCTTACGAGCGGACTTTCGAACAAGACATTCCAGAAAGCCATCATGGCAACACGGGAGCTGATTTGTCAGATGGACGATTATGTACCGGAGGAGGTACGGGCAGAGCACAGTCTGATGGAATTATCGGAGGCGTATGAGAACATTCATTTTCCGATGAATCAGGCTGTCTTAAAAAATGCGATCCGCAGACTTGCTTTTGACGAGTTTTATCAGTTCCTCTATGATATGGCATCCATGAAGAAGACAACGCAGTTACAGGAGAATCTGCATAAGATCGTACAGGGCAAGGCAGTTGCGGATTACATATCGAATCTTCCGTTTTCCCTTACAAAGGGGCAACAGCAGGCAATCGAGGATATCTTAGCAGATATGGGTGGCGATGGTGTGATGAACCGCCTGATCCAGGGAGATGTTGGATCGGGAAAGACGGTCGTTGCGGCTGCAGCTCTGCTTGCCTGTGCGAAGGCTGGGTATCAGGGTGCGCTCATGGCACCGACGGAGGTGCTTGCGCGACAGCATTACGAGGAGTTGGCGGAGCAGTTTGCACAGTATGATATCCGCACGGCATGTCTCGTTGGCTCGACTCCACTGAAAGAGAAGCGGAGAATTTACGAAGCAATCCAGCAGGGGGAAGTCGATATTGTGATCGGTACGCATGCGCTGCTGGAAGATAAGGTGGAATTCAAAGATCTGGCACTGGTTGTAACCGATGAACAGCACCGGTTCGGCGTCAACCAGCGAAAGAAATTATCGGACAAAGGGTGTGGTGTTCATACGCTTGTCATGTCTGCCACACCGATTCCGCGGACGCTTGCCATTATTTTATATGCGGATATGGATATCTCGATTATCAAAGAGCTTCCGAAGGGCAGAAAACCGATCAAAAACTGTGTGGTTGGCACGAATTACCGCCAGACGGCATATCAGTTTATCGCCGGACAGATCGCCGAGCACAGTCAGATCTATGTGGTCTGTCCGATGGTGGAAGAAAGCGAGACGCTCGACGTGACGAATGTCACAGAATATGTGGATACGATGCGGGCAAATTTACCTGCAGGCACACGGATTGAGATGCTGCACGGACAGATGCGGGCAGATGAGAAAAATGAGATCATGAAACGGTTTTCGGAAGGTGAGATTGACGTGCTTGTATCGACAACGGTTATCGAGGTGGGCGTCAACAATCCGAATGCAACCGTGATGATGGTGGAAAATGCAGAGCGGTTTGGACTGGCACAGCTGCATCAGCTGAGGGGCAGAGTCGGACGTGGAAAGAAGCAGTCGTATTGTATCTTCATCAATGGGAAAGAATCCGAAGAATCAATGGAACGTCTGCGCGTGCTGGAAAATTCCAACGATGGATTCTTTATCGCAAGTGAAGACCTGAAACTCCGAGGACCGGGAGATTTCTTTGGAATCCGACAGAGCGGCGATGCATTGTTTGAGCTTGCGGATATCTACAATCATGCGGATATGCTGCAGCTTGCACAGGACATGCTCAAAAAATACGGAAAGACGATACAGCCGGTCCGCAGAAACCGGGGAGGAATCTCTGAGACCGTGTTATAGAAAAAACGCCAGATTTCCTATGAAAACGGTTGCCGAAAAGGGCAAAAAAGCATATAATAGGCACGTGTTTAATTAAATAAGATAAGAGGAATGACATGAAAGTAAAAGTAGGGTATATTACACGCTGGAGAAGAGCCATTTTCTTTACTCTGGTGGCATGTATTGTTGTATTTGGACTGGTATCTACCGTATGTGCGAAGCTGATCGAAGCGGCACTTGTTTCGAATATGGTAAGTGTTGCGGCACTGCTTCTGTGCATCGTTGTATTTGTGCTTGTATTGAGTGACAAATGGGAACGCTTTGAGGGCGAAGGAATCGCCGCGATTGAGAACGGGGAATTTACATATCATGATAAGAAGCGCCATATCGAGATTGCGATGGATGATATAAAAAGTGTAGATATCAAACCGATTACACTTGGACAGACAAGCAAGACGAATCTTGCGTATCTGCTCGTGATCAAGACGAATAAGAAGAAATATCAGATTGAGTCGGAGCGCGCCAGAGGACAGGCATACGATGAGGTTGACCTGCACCGATTATATATCTGGATACAGGAAAAACGTACAAAGTAAGAGGGTTACAGGGGAAGGAATCAGGTGAAGCAATGAAGAAAAATAATAATAAGGTATGGATTGCGGTGATCGCAGTGCTGGTTGTCGTGATCGCGGCATTGATCGTAGTGCTGGTGCGCAGAAAACCGAAGGATGACGTCGAGAAGGTAACCTCCGAGGAGGCAATCCAGACGGAGACAGAGGCAACGCCGGAGACAGCCTCGGATGCGACAGAAGCGGCAACAACAGAGGCGCAGGCGACACAGGATTGTTTTGTCAAAGTGACCAACAGCAATTCGTGGGAGAGTGCAAACGGATACAGCGGACAGCTCGATTCAACGATCACGAACAAGACAAGCGGTGCACTGAAAAACTGGGAGATTCGGATGACGGTGCCAGATAAGGCGACATTAGATAGCTCATGGAATGGAACATTCAAGCTGGATGGAACGACATTATCGGTAAAGTGTGTGGATTACAATGCAGAGGTTCCAGCAAACGGCAATCTGAAGGATATCGGCGTCATCGTAACTGTGCCTTCACAGGCAGATCTGAAGGCCATCTGTGACAGCGCCGTGCTGTATGTAGATGGAAAAGAATACAAAGGAAGCAGTGCGTCTTCAACAACAGAGGCAACGGAGGCAAAGGAAGAGACGAAGCCGAAGGAAAAGACAGAGCCGGAGAGCGGTACCCCAGTTGACAATCATGGCAAGCTTACATTGAAGGGAACGGATATTGTTGATAAAAATGGAGACAAATATCAGTTAAAGGGTGTCAGTACACATGGTATCGCGTGGTTCCCGGAATATGTGAATCAGGATGCGTTCCAGAGTCTGCGTGATGATATGGGTGCAAATCTGATTCGTATCGCGATGTATTCCGGTGAAAATAACGGATATTGCACCGGTGGTGACCAGAAGCAGTTAAAGGAATTGGTGAAAACGGGTGTGGATGCAGCAACGAACCTTGGTATGTATGTTATTATCGACTGGCATGTATTAGGTGACCAGAATCCACAGACCTATAAAGAAGAGGCAAAGGCATTTTTTGAAGAAATGTCTTCTCTGTATAAAGATTATGATAATGTGATTTATGAAATCTGTAATGAGCCAAATGGTGGAACGACATGGGCAGACGTAAAATCCTATGCGGAAGAGGTGATTCCGATTATCCGCAAGAATACGAAGGATGCCCTGATCATCGTAGGAACACCAACATGGTCACAGGATGTAGATATTGCGGCAGAAGATCCTGTTACCGGATATGACAATATCATGTATGCCGTTCATTTCTATGCGGCAACACATACGGATAACATCCGGAACAAAGTGACAACGGCGCTTTCCAAAGGACTGCCAATCTTTGTCAGTGAATTTTCCATCTGCGATGCATCTGGAAATGGTGCGATTGATTACGATCAGGCAGCAAAATGGTTTGATCTGATTGATTCCAACAATCTGTCTTATGCCGCATGGAACTTATCAAACAAGGCAGAGACGTCATCCTTGATTGATTCGTCCTGTACAAAGACATCTGGCTGGACAGACGAGGATTATTCTGAGACAGGAAAATGGCTCAAAAAGCAGATGCATGGAGAAAACTGATCAGGATGAACATGGCATATAGTCCAGGCATTCTAAAATAAATAGTAAAAGGAAGAAGAATATGCGTGTAATAGCTGGAACGGCACGTAGTCTGCCGTTAAAAACGATAGAAGGTCTGGAGACGCGACCGACGACAGACCGGATCAAAGAGACATTATTTAATATGCTGACCGGGTATGTGCCGCAGGCAAAATTCTTGGATTTATTTGCAGGAAGCGGCGGCATCGGAATTGAAGCGCTGTCCCGTGGGGCAGAGAGCTGTACCTTTGTCGAGCAGGCAAAAAATGCAGCCGCATGTATCGAGGATAACCTGAAATTCACGAAGCTTGCAGATAAGGCGCAGGTGCGGAAGTTTGATGCGGTAAGTTTTGTCTCATCCCTGCCGGAAATTGATTATGATGTGATCTTTATGGATCCTCCATATAGCAAGGGACTGGAGCGCAGAGTATTAGAGGTGCTTTCCACAAAGAAATTTATGACAGATACCCTGATTGTAGTGGAAGCCGCATTGGACGAGGATTTCTCGTATGTGGATGCACTTGGATTTGAAATAACAAAAGATAAGCATTATAAGACGAACAAGCATGTCTTTTTGATGCAGAAGGAGAACGTATGAGCATAGCAGTTTACCCGGGCAGCTTTGATCCGGTTACGCTTGGACATCTGGATATCATTCGCAGATCAGCGGCGATATTCGACCATGTAATTGTCGGAGTTTTGAATAATACATCGAAAAAACCATTGTTTTCTTTGGAAGAACGTGTTAATATGTTGAAAGATGTAGTTTCCGAGATTGAAAATGTATCGGTAGAATCGTTTGACGGTTTGCTGGTGGACTTCGTCCGTCAGAAGAATACGAACGTGATCATCCGGGGACTTCGTGCCTTAACAGATTTTGATTTAGAGATGCAGATGGCACAGAGCAACCGCATGGTTGCCAAGGATGTCGACACTGTGTTTTTGTCGACAAGCACGCAGTACTCGTATCTGAGTTCCAGCGTGGTAAAGGAATATGCAAGGTATGGTGTTGACCTGACTGAATTTGTTCCCGCGTGCATTATTCCCAAATTAATCGAGCGAATGAATGAGTTGGATATAAAGAGGTCATAGGAGGATTCTTAAGATGGGTAAAAAAGGCGTTGAAAGTATGATCGAGGAGATCAAGGTATACATTGAAAATTGTAAGCCAATGCCATTGTCACAGACAAAGATTTCAGTACAGAAGCCAGAGCTTCTCTCTATGTTGGATGAATTAGAGTTAAAGCTTCCGGGCGAGATTGAACGTTGTAAGAAAATTATGCGTAACAAGGAAATGATTCTTGCTGATGCAAGAACCCGTTCCGATGCGATTATTACAGAGTCCGTAAATGAGGCAAATCGTATGATTGAACAGAACGAGATCACACGTCTTGCCAACATTCGTGCAGACGAGATTCTGGAGAATGCCAGAAATCAGGCACAGCAGATCGTAGATCAAGCTTCTGAGGAAGCAAATGAGATCCGTCTGGGTGCAATGTATTATACAAAGGACAAGCTTACAGAAATGCGTGATATCTTCCAGAAGATTCATGACATGGAGAAGGAAAATTACCGTGTTCTGATCGAGTCTCTGGAGAACGATACGTATGTGATCGAGACAAATATGACAGAGATGGATACGAACATCAATATGTTCACTGCTTCTTCTAACATGTCTTATGAGGAGACGGATGATCTTGACAGCGCATTCTCAAATGAGTCAGCTCCAGCTCCAGCTCCGGCACCACAGCCAGCTCCAAGCTATCAGGAGGAAGCCGCTGAGGATGAGGAAGAGCCAGAAGAGGACGATGACGATATCGACGTATACGGCGAGCGTGACGAGGAAGAGGATGACGACGATGATTTTGATGATTTCTTAGACGAGTAAGAGATACATTGCAAAACCAGTCATACATCCACAGATACATTTGACAACGAAATAATAAATCATGGACAGCCCGGATTGTTTCGTGACCTGTAAGGTTTGGAGAAAGGCAGAGATGCCGCCAAACGAGGTACACGCAAGAATCAGGGCTGTTTTGCTTGCAAGGGGAAATGCACTTGCGGCAAGCACGGTGCTTCCCTGAGTGATCTCGAGTATGCCGCACAGGACGGTCGATACATCCTGTGGCAGGTCCGGGATGGCGCAGACAAGTGCAAACAGGATGGAACAGATCATGATGTACAGACCGACATAGGTGATCTGAATGACGGATTGTAACAGCAGATCGTTTGTCTGCATGGATATGGCTTGCTGAGATACACCTTTCTGGGGATATTTAGAGGTATGTACAGATGGGGGTGATAAATGACTGGTAATGGCAGCTTCTTTGGATGCAGGATGCAGTTTGGAGAATGCGGATGCATATTTATCTTTCTTGATCACATGAAAAACAAGAAATACGATGGATGTGACAAGCACATACGGCACATAGAGAACTACAAGCAGAAACCAGAACGGAAACCGATCCTGCAGCACAGTGTGACCGATATAGCCGGACAGAAACATTGGACTGATGTTATTACACAGAGGGAGCAGTATCGTGGCGGTGGATGGCTTGATATAGCCTTCCTTCGTGAAGTCGGAAGCCATCTTTGCACCGAGCGGATAGCCACATAGAAGTCCGAGCAGGAATAAGACAGGAATCGCATAGGCGGCGCCTGTTTTTTTCGTGCGGATTTTCAGGACGAAGAGGTTTGATAAGAGCATAAAGGGAAGAAGCAGGGGCAGGACATCGTGAAACCAGAGCATAAGTCCGGCACGTGCCCCGGTGACTACGACCTGATTTTCCCCGATGAGTGTCAGAAGAAAAATAATCAGACAAAATAGCATAGAAAAACTCCCATATCTTCCATAATAAAATGTATGAACGTGGAAGGTGTTATAGAACCGGGAGTTTTCTTGTATAATCGTTCGGAAGTGTGATGCCGTAATGATTATAGTAGATGCAGTTGTAAAGTTCAGTTGCACGCAGATCGTATTGCCACATGGTGCGTGCGAGTTCTGTGTCAATGGCAGGATAGGCGGAAAGTATAGTGTCAAAATCAGCTTTCTTCGTGATGACTGGAATCATAGATGATTCATGTAGCTGCCGGATCAAGCTGCTGGATTCCTTTTTCAGCGCCAGTATATTTGCATAACATGCATAGCCGGATCCGATAAACTTCTGCCGGTCGGACTCGGTATAGCCAAGCAGCAGATGCAGGAGCGCCCGGGCGATGCGGCTTCTTGTGATGTCCTTCGTCTTTAACTGCTCGACAAGCACTTCATAGTCGATTGGATATGGGGCATGCTGCAGTTTATCCGCAAGTGCCGGGGAGATATCACAGATATCCGAAAGCTCCGGTTCCCGAAGTCTGCAAGCCTGTACGAAAGGTGTCAGCATTGCATCCGACAGATAGGTGTGGTCGGGTGTCTCCATGCGCAAATAGGTTGCCGGTGGAACCTGTGCGGCAAGTGCTGAAAAGTCCGTTCCTTTCGCAAGGGCTGTCCGGATGGCAGTTGCCGAGCTGATCTGTGCCTGTAGATCGGTATCGTGATAGTCATTTGAAATCCGTTTGATAAAGATTGGTCTGATATTGGCATGTAGCTTCTTAATCGCGCACAGATAGGAGAGCGCGAGCGTATTGTTTGGTGCCTTAAGAAGCGCGGCTGCCGAATCTCCGCAGATTGCGGCGATTGCAGTCTGTCTCGCTCTCGGGTAGGAAACTCCGACTTTTAATGCCTGCTTTAAGGCAAGCTGATAGTTCTCCGGTTCCTCGGTCAGAAACTCTGCCACCTGTTCAAATACGTCCGGTTCTGCCTCTTCAACGCCAAACGCCAGATAGTCAATCGCATGAAGGTTCTTTAAGATTGCGACAGCACCATCCGCAAAATCTCCGGCACTTCCGGTCGCATACACAAACGGAAGCTCTAAGCACAGGTCAAATCCATCCGCAACCGCCATTTCCGCGCGTGTGTATTTGTCCCACAGGGCGATACTGCCACGCTGCAAGAAATTTCCGCTCATCAGCGCAATTGCGTGGTCGGCATGCGAAAGAGACATCGCTTCCTCGAAGAGATAGTGATGTCCGTTGTGATATGGATGAAATTCTGCTATGACTGCTACGTTACTCATATCGTTATTATACCAATCCGGTTAGGATTCATCAAGGCTTGCCGGCTGGGATTTGGTGGAAACTTATTTTGGTTGGCATTTTATTTAACTATGATATATAATATGGAATCGTTGATGATATAGGACATTGACATTCAGGGATAAAATGGAGAATAGACGATGAAGAACGAACAAGAAAAAACAGAATGGATGCAGAAGCCGGTGGTAGTATGGCTTGGTGCCATGCTTTGCTGCTTCCTGTGGGGAAGCGCATTTCCGTGTATCAAGATCGGATATAAACTGTGGGAGATCAATTCGCTGGACACAGCATCGCAGATCCTGTTCGCAGGTATGCGGTTCCTGCTTGCGGGCATACTGGCAATCGTGCTCGGAAGTATGCTTGAGCGGCGGCTTCTGAAACCGGAGCAGGGCGCGGCAGGGAAGATTCTGTGGTTGTCGCTTCTGCAGACAGTCGCACAGTATATATTCTTCTATATCGGACTGGCACATACAAGTGGCGTGAAGGCGTCGATCATAGAGGCAGTCAATGTGTTTGTCGCAATCCTTGTATCGGGGTGTCTGTTCCGGCAGGAGACGATCCATGCCAGACAGATGATCGGCTGTCTGATCGGATTTGCGGGTGTAGTGCTGATTAACTTAAATGGCGTAGACTTCCATATGCAGGCAAATGGAGAGGGCTTTATCCTGTTATCGACGATTGCCTACGCATTTTCATCCGTGTTCCTGAAGCGATATTCTGCAAAGCATAATCCGGTGATGCTTTCCGGCTATCAGTTCATCGCAGGTGGCATCATTTTGATCCTGTGTGGTCTGCTGCTTGGCGGACGGATGGGTGCGGTATCAGCATCCGCTATCGGAATTCTTGTGTATCTGGCGTTTGTGTCCGCCGTTGCCTACTCGCTGTGGGGACTGCTCTTAAAATACAATCCGGTATCGAAGGTGGCAGTGTTCGGATTCATGAATCCGGTGTTCGGTGTGATCTTATCCGCATGGCTGTTGGATGAGCGGGAGCAGGCATTTGGTGTACTGAGCATAATTTCGCTTGCACTTGTCTGTGTGGGAATCTATATTGTCAATAAAAGAAATGAGAATTGTTAATTTGCTCTTGACCTAAAGGTAGGTGTAGGTGGTATAACGTAAGAGAACAATTATTGATACAGGAGATGAAACAAGATGGAAAAGCAGATCAGACAGACATATTTCGAGGGCGAACGCCCATTGTTTGGTGCGGAGCATCTGTCCATTCAAGATACGATTTTCGGGGAAGGAGAATCCCCGCTTAAGGAGAGCCGTGATATTTCGTTGGAAGGGAGCATTTTCCAGTGGAAATATCCGCTCTGGTACAGTAAGAATATTGCGGTGAAAGACGGCACATGGGCGGAAATGGCGCGTGCCGGTGTCTGGTACACCGATGATATGACAGTCGAGCGCGCGCTGATCGAGGCACCGAAGAATTTCCGGCGCTGTCGCAGACTGACGCTCAAAGAAGTTGCCCTTCCAAATGCTTTAGAGACATTGTGGCACTGTACAGATGTGACACTCGATCACGTGATGGCAAAGGGCGATTATTTCGCGATGGACTGCGAGAACATGAAGATTCAGGACTTCCAGCTTGCGGGAAATTATTCGTTCGATGGAGCAAAAAATGTGGAGATCCACAATGCGAAGCTGCTCTCGAAGGATGCATTCTGGAACAGTGAGAATGTGACTGTCTATGATTCGGTGATTTCCGGCGAATATCTGGGCTGGAATTCGAAGAATCTGACACTGATTAACTGTACGATCGAGAGCCTGCAGGGCATGTGTTATATTGAGAATCTTGTGATGAAGAACTGCAAGCTCGTCAATACAACGCTTGCGTTTGAGTATTCGACGGTCGATGTGGAGATACAGGGCGGTATCGACAGCGTAATCAATCCGACGTCCGGTGTGCTACGGGCAGATTCGATTGGAACGCTCATCATGGAGAAGGAGCGGGTGAACCCTGAGGATACAGAGATTATCTGTAAAGAGATCAAAGAGACGAGGGATCATGCTCCGAAGTAAGATTAAGGCTATAATGAAGCAGGTTGATGTGTACGTAGGTCATCACACTATCGCGAGGTGACAAATGATATGAATGTTGCAGATGGAGAAGATATTATGGCATATGATTTTGATAAAATAGTAGATCGTTCCAATACGAATTCCATGAAATGGAACGTGGCAGAAGGCGAACTTCCGATGTGGGTAGCGGATATGGATTTCGAGACAGCACCGGCAATTATGGAAGCAATCAGCAAGCGCGCGAGGCACGGTTGTTTCGGCTATACAGAGGTGCCGGATGCATGGTATCAGGCGTATATCGACTGGTGGAAGATACGCCATGATTTCACAATGGAGAAGGACTGGCTGATGTTTTGTACCGGTGTTATACCGGCGATTTCGTCAATCGTGCGGAAGCTGACAACACCTGCCGAGAAAGTGCTGGTGCAGACGCCGGTGTACAATATATTTTTCAATTCGATTCTGAATAATGGCAGACAGGTATTGGAAAGTCCGCTTGTATTCGACGGAAATGCATATCATATTGATTTTGAAGACTTGGAAAAGAAACTCGCAGATCCGCAGACGATGTTGATGATTCTCTGTAACCCACACAATCCGATTGGAAAGATCTGGGACAAAGCAACACTGGAACGAATTGGTGCTTTGTGCGCGAAGCATCATGTAATCGTGCTTTCAGATGAGATTCACTGTGATCTGACCGATCCGGGACGTGGATATATTCCGTTTGCATCGGTGTCCGATATCTGCCGGGATAACAGTATTACCTGTATAGCTCCGACGAAGACATTCAATCTGGCAGGTTTGCAGACGGCAGCCATCTCTGTACCGAATCCGGTGATTCGCCATAAGGTATGGCGTGGGATCAACACTGATGAAGTTGCAGAGCCGAATGCATTTGCGGTTGACGCGGCAATCGCGGCATTTACCAAGGGCGCAGACTGGCTAGATGCGCTCCGTGCCTATATCTACGAGAACAAGCAATATGCAGTTCAGTATGTGAAGGAACAGATACCGGAGATGGAGATTCTTTCTTCGGAGGCAACCTACCTGTTATGGATCTACTGCAAGGATCTTCCGGGAAGTTCGCGCGAGATCGCACACCGCATCCGCAAGAAGACGGGATTGTTCCTGTCTGCCGGAAGTGGATTCTCCGGGGATGGAGACCGATTCCTGCGGCTCAATATCGCCTGCCCAAGAGCGTTGTTAAAAGACGGTATGGAGCGGTTAAAACGCGGGGTGGAGTAGTTCGGAAATTCCGAATTACTGCCGATGAACAAATATAAAGACTGTATATGGCTGAAAGAAATGGTGGAATCACTATGCGAATGACAACATTATGTTATATCGAGCAGGATGGGAAATACCTCATGCTGCATCGGACGAAGAAAAAGAAAGATATCAATAAGGATAAATGGATCGGTGTCGGAGGACATGCCGAAGAGGGCGAAGGACCGGAAGAATGTTTGCTTCGTGAAGTAAAGGAAGAGACAGGGCTGACACTTACGTCGTACCGGTTCCGCGGGCTGATTACATTTATCAGCAACGAGTGTGAGCCAGAGCTGATGTGCCTGTTCACGGCAGACGGATTTACCGGAGAGCTGATCACCTGCAATGAGGGGGATCTGGTCTGGGTGGATAAAACACAGGTGCCGGAGCTTCCGACCTGGAGCGGAGACGCCATATTCCTGAAGCAGATCCTGTCAGACGATCCAAGGTTTTTCACACTGCGGCTTGTGTATGTGGGCGATACACTCGTGGAACACCGGTTACAATTTTATTGAAATGAATACAAAAATGCACCGTAAATGTAAGCATATTTTACATTTACGGTGCATTTGTTAGTTATGCAAATTTTCAGATACGCGAGTTCTTCTTGTAAATCACATATGCAGCAACCGCGGAGATGGTCTCTGTGGCCGGGAATGCCCAGAAGACTCCATTGGCACCGAGGACGCGGCTTAAAACAAAGGCAGCAGGTATCATGACAACGGCATAACGCGACAACGAAATCAGCAGGGACGCCATTCCCTTTTGCAGGGCTTCGAGCGCACCGCAACAGGTGACCGAAACTGCCGAGATGATAAATCCGATGCATATGATCGTGAGTGCCTTGACACCGATCTCAACCGTCGTCTCATTGTCGGTGAAAAGTCCGATCATCTGTCCCGGTATGAGCAGGGAAAGCAGCACACCGACCGCCATCACACCGGCGGTCAGACAGAGTGTAGTCCGGAAGATCTGCCGGACACGTTTCTTCTCGCCGGCACCGTAGTTGAAGCTGATGATCGGTCGAATACCCTGGATGATTCCGTTTGCAGACAGGTAAATAAATGTCTGCAGCTTATAATAAGCCCCAAGCACGAGGACGTATTTCTCCGAAAATGCTGTCAGGATACCGTTCAGACAGGAGATCATGAGTGACGGCAGCGCCATGTTCAGGGAAGCCGGAATGCCGACGGCGTATAGATTCCCAAGCAATGCCTTGTTAAACGACAGGTTCTTACGCTTGAAGGACAGCGGCAACGGACGGAAGATGCAGAATAGCACATAGACAAGTAATGTGATCGTCTGTCCGATTCCGGTTGCGTAAGCGGCTCCCGCCATCCCCATCTTCGGAAATGGTCCGATGCCGAAGATCATCAGCGGATCGAGTACGATGTTGGAGATAAAGCCGCACATCATACTGAGCATGGAAACCTTCATTCTGCCGACCGACTGGAAGATCTTCTCCAGCGAGATTCCAAGCATGATGATGACCGAGAACACGAATACGCGGTTGGCGTAGGTAAGTCCCATCTCGATGATTGCTTCATCCTTCGTATAAAGTCTCAGAAAATGCGGCATACCGGACATACAGGCAACCATCAGAATGATTCCGTGGATCACACTTAAGAACATGCCTGTGACCGCTGCCTCGTCCGCTTTCTCCTGATCCTTCGCACCAAGACAAAATGCAATTCTTGCATTCATCGCGATACCGAATCCAACCGCAATCGCAGTCATCAGATTCTGCAGCGGATATACAAGCGAGATTGCAGTCATGGCATCTTCACTGATCTTCGCCACAAAATAGCTGTCGACGATGTTGTATAGGGAATTGATTGCCATGGAAATAACCATCGGCAATGACATCGAGATAACCAACGGTAAAATCGGTTTTTCTTTCATAAAATTCTGGTTCATGTTTTTCACTCCTGTGTAATTGTTGTGTATATCATCCTGCCTGCGGGCAGGGCAAACCCGTCTGCCGGGCAGGGCAAGAAGAATTGTCTTGCATAAAAAAACCACACAGCAAATATACTGTGTGGCGAAAAAAGAATTCTCTTAAAAAATCCACTCCCGTAAAGGGTTTTGGTATGTGATTGCGTGTCCGGTATGATTCCGGACACTTTCTGTATTCTAGCGGGTGGGAGGATATTTGTCAAGGTTAGAATTGACATATTTGGATGTACGGACTACGATATAGCTATGAAAAATATATTTAAAAATATAAGAAAGAAAAATCGAATATCCTATGTTACAGATGATGAATATGAATACTGCAGATATTGTGAGGCAAATCTGACATTGCAAAAAGGCTATAGTAATGATTTGCCATACTGGGTCTGCAAAGGTTGTGGACAGATGCTGATAAACCCTAATTTGAATACGGATTCAGATATCATCTGGACTTGCGATGGCTGTGAAACGCTATTGAATGAACAACCTGGATTTACAGAAAAAAATGGTAGCTGGAAATGTACTGCATGTGGATTTGTAAATTCCTTGGATAAAAATCATGTTTATGTATCGGAAGATGAATATCAGGCAGCGGTAAATGCACCCTATAATGGCATATCGAATGAGGATATGCTTGCACTTATGAGCTATGAGGTGATAGGGAGTATTGAAAACCGGGAAGATGTGTTAATTGTAAAAGATGAAGATGGCAATTTGTATGTAGAGAAGATTCTTGATACATTTGACGAGAGTATATATCAATATCTGATGGAACATCCCATTGCGAATATGCCTCAAATTATGAGCGTGTATAGAGGAATTACGAAACTGGTCATTATAGAACAATGGATTGATGGGGTTACGATTGAGGATATGCTGAAGGAGTATACCATTAAGGAGAGGGAAGCAGTAAGGATTGCCTGCGATATTTGTAAAATTTTGAAGGAACTGCATAGCCAGAAAACGCCGATTATACATCGGGATGTCAAACCTTCAAATGTTATGCTTTGCCAGGATGGTTCTGTATATCTGCTGGATGTGAATGTAGCGAAATGGTGTAATCCGGAAGAAGCAGAAGATACAAAATTGCTTGGAACCTTATATTATGCTGCACCAGAGCAATTTGGTTATGGATTTACGGCATCCACAGAAAAGACAGACATCTATGCAGTTGGAATGTTGTTGAATAAGATGATTACAGGCAGATTCCCGAAAGAGGAACGTGCCACAGGTGTAATGTGGGAAGTGATTCAGAGGTGTATTCGTTTGAATCCGGAAGAACGATATTCGGATGATGAGCTCATAAATACTTTAACGGATTATCTGGGGGAACAGGATGAATAAGAAATCAACAAATGAACTCGATGCATTATTACGAGATATGAATCCAAAGGATCTTGACATCTATTATAAAGAAAACCGTAATTCTATGAATGAAGAAAAGACGTTTACTTATTATTTGAAGGATGTAATTCAGGCAAAGAATATACGACTCAAGGATGTATATTCATTTGCCGGACTTTCAGAATCCTATGGAGAACAGATTCTAAATATGAGAAAGCATACAAAAGACAGGGATGTAATTATCCGTTTGTGTGTAGCCGGGCGACTTACGCTGGACGAGATAAACCGGGCGTTGAAGCTCTATGGGATGCAGCCTTTATATGCGAAGGATAAGCGGGATGCATGTATGATCGTGGCAATCAATAATCGAAAATATCAGTTGTTCGAAATCGATGATATGCTGGTGGAACAAGGCTTAAAAAAGCTTTCGCCAGATGAAAAAAAATAATACTCAAATGAAATCCTCACCATTTTGGTGGGGATTTTTTTGTGCTTAAACGTATATGCTTGATACATAGATTACAGGAAAAGTTACACAGAGTAATCAAAAAGTGATTTGAATTGAAGAGACTGGTTTTATATTATGGAAAGAGAAGGAGATGGAAAAGGATGAGATGAAAATGAGCTTAGGACGATTTATAGCAACACGGAGAAAAAGAATGTCTTTGACACAGGAAGAACTTGCGGCAACGTTAAATGTATCAAAATCAGCAATCGCAAAATGGGAAACGGATGGAGGAATTCCGGATCGAGATAATCTGTATAAATTAGCTGAAACAATGGGCGTATCTGTCAATGATATGCATCAGATTATACGCAGTAAGGATTATAAAGATGCAGATCTTATGGTGAACATTACACCAGATGTGATAGCCATTTTGGAATCGTATGGGTATAAAGTTATACGGCCGCAGGGTGAAGAAAAAAATGAGGGAAATAAGTAGGAGGAAATGAAGATGAAGAAGAAATATGCAGGATTATTGATTGGTATTAGCTGTGTTTTAAGCAGTATGATATTTTGTTCATGCGGAAAAAATGATAAGAAAGAAAATATAAATGAAATTACAGAACAAACTGCACAAGAATTAGAACAGATAGATGATAATGAAGCGATTTCAGGACAGAAAAAAGAAAACGACAAATCAGAATTATCTGAAAATGCAGAGAAAACAAAAGAACAGAATTCGTCTGTAGAGCCAGTTGAGACGAAAGTTGAGAACACATATATGGGCGATTTAACTCCTTCAGAGGGACTTGAATTTGAGAGCAATGGAGATGGTACATGCGCAATAAAATCTGTGGGAACGTTTGAAGGGGACAATTTAATTATACCGCAAACAAGTTCGGAAGGAGATACTGTGACGGAAATTTCGGAAGATGCATTTTATAGATTGGAATGTGACTATATTGTGTTTGATAATGTGACTATGGAGGTAAATGATTCGGCGTTCAGTAGTTCCGAGTATAAGAATCTCGTTATTAACAATTCAAATTTAACAATAGGAGAAAATGCATTTGCTTATAATGATAAAGCAGAATCTGTAACTATATTGAACAGCGAATGTTCATTTGACGAATATGCATTATATAATACTGGAAAACATATGCAGATTGGGATTACAGATTCAACAATTATGATGGAAGATTCAGCAGTTTCGGGAAGTAATGAAGACATCCTTTTGGTATATAATTCTAAGATTGAAATGGGAAGTAATGCGTTTGCTTATTCAGATGATATTACGGATGTGAAATTTGAAAATTGTGAAATAACTATGGACGAATACACATTTTACGCTACGGGGGACAGCGCAAGCGTTGTATTTGATGAGTGTGATATTACAATGCAGGATTCTGCACTGTCGGGGAATGAATTTGAGACACTGGATATGTTGAATTGTGTAGCATTAGAGATGGGAGATAATGCGATTGCTTATAGTGACGATTTAGAATCAGTAAATATTTCCGGTACAGATATGAAAATAGGGGAATATGCATTTTATAATGATGATAATCTGGCAGAGATAACGATAAATGCAGGTAATGGGCAAATAGAATTGAAAGATTCAGCATTTTCCGGATTAGGAGATGACTGTGAGAAGATATCAATAACATGTGGGACAATAAAAATGGGAGATGATGTGTTTGCATATAATGATGGCCTTCTTGCCGTTAGTATAACGGGAACAATAGAGAAAAAAGGTTCATATATATTTTATAATTGTCCGGATGATTTGGTTATAAATGTAAATGGTGAAACATTTAATGAAGATACATTTGAGGAGAAGGAGTATTAGAATGAAGAAGAATACAGGACTTATGATTGGTATAGCAGGTGTACTTATGGGGATTATATCCTTGTTCCTGCCATTTGCAAAACAATGGAAGGAAAGTTATTCTATGGTTGGTATGGCAAAGCTGTATGCTTTGTCAAATTCGGCAGATTGGAATAATGACAAGGAAGCAGAGATGTTTTATAAAATATTTGTTCCGGCAGCAGTTGCATTAATATTTATTTTTATGCTGATATATTTAATTAAGTGTATTAAAATGAAAACAGTAGGAATGGTAGTGTTTAATATATTAACGATTGCCGTGTATGAATTTATGAAGTGGGATTTTGCAGATCGTAGGGTGGTTCCGGGAGCTTGTGAAAAAGGAATTGCATTTACTTTTATTTATATTGCGTTTGCAATTATGATTGCAGGATGTGTTTTGAGGATTATTGATAAACGGAATATGAATAAATGATGATTAAATATTTACAGACTGCTGTTCAATAGATAAAGTAAGTAGTATAATTGTTTTATATTAGATTTTAATGAAAAATAATTTATATTACTAAGGGAGAGAAAAATATGGCAAAATGTATGGGGTGTGGCAAAACAATCTTGATTGGAGCAGATTTTGGAAATGGTAAACTTTGTGGAGGTTGCTCTGGAAGAATTTACTATCAAAATTGGAAAAAAAGAGAATTTCAATCGATAGATGAATTAGTTAATCAAAAAAATAAAGCATTGCAGTCAGCGATGGAAGCTCGTTTTCCACAAGAAACAATTAATCAGATATGCTATTATTTTGACGAGTATATTTCTGCTGGATTTTATACATGTGTTAATGGAAAGGAAGGTCAAATCATAAAAGTCTTTTCTGATTTTTGTGTAATATATACCAAAGAAGCGAATAGAGAAAATATAGCAAGTTTGTTTAATGGTATGTTTTCAGAGAAAAAACAGCCGTTGTATGTTTCCGAAAAAGATAACATTGTAAAAGGAGTTATGAAAGGAAAAATACTAAATACAGGCATTGGATATGCAACAGCTGCAATTATAGATAATGTTACAAAGGAAGCAGAAGAAGACGAAAAACATGATAAGGCTTTGCAAATCATACCATCAGGGGAATATAGAATTAATTACAATAATATATCAAGAATTGAATTAAAAAATAGTAGCTCGACAGGTGTTATACGATTTATTCCAAACGGAATTGAAGATAATGATTATTATTCGTGTATGTATTTTTTCTTCGATACGACGATACCATTTAAGGCGAAAAAAATGAATCAAGTCGTAAATTATGCATTTAATTATATGCAGGATAGAATTTATCAATGCAATAACACTAAAATGGCACCAATGAATCAGATGATGCCAATGAATCAAATGGCACCGGTGAATCAGATGATGCCAATGAATCAAATGACACCGGTGAATCAGATGATGCCAATGAATCAAATGGCACCGACGAATCAAATGGCACCGACGAATCAGATGGTGCCAACGAATCAAATGGCACCGATGAATCAGATGATGCCAATGAATCAAATGACACCGATGAATCAGGCGTCACCAAACAATATATTAGCGCAAAACTTTTATGGAGATTCAACAAATAAAGGAACATTAGATCAAACACATCAAGAAGATATGTTTGAAGAAATTCGCAGGTATAAAGAGTTGTTTGATGAAGGCATTATATCGGAAGATGAGTTTAACCAAAAAAAGAAACAATTGCTAGGTATTTAACCCCATTATTAGTGGAGAAATAATAGATAAATTTATTGTGATTTTAGTGTGCCGTAGTATATACAAAATATAAAAAGTGATAGCCAGATATTTCAGAGCTATCACTTTTTGCTATTTTAGTGTAAAATAAGATAAACACAAAGCTGATGCAGGTAACGGCTTGGGAGAGTCATAGAATTATACTATAAGAAGGGGATAACACGATGGATAACACATCAGAACAGAAAACAGAAAATCAGGAAAAAAAGAAGATTGTCCGGGGACCAAGACTCAACCAGAAACTAAAAATCATGTATCTGATGAAGATTCTGCTCGAAGAGACAGACGAAGATCATGACCTGACACTGAACGAAATCGTTGAGAAACTGAAAGCATACAATGTCACAGCAGAGCGGAAGAGCCTGTACAGTGACATCGAGAATCTGCGCACGTTTGGTCTGGATATCATAGGCATGCAATATGGCAAGACCTACCATTATAAGGTTGCAAGCCGGCAATTCCAGCTTGTCGAGCTGAAACTTCTCGTAGATGCGGTGCAGTCCTCCAGATTCATCACAGAGAAGAAATCCGATGAGCTGATCGCGAAGCTTGAGAGCTACGCAAGCAAATACGAGGCGAAGAAGCTGGCACGTCAGGTCAATGTAAATGGACGCGTGAAGACGATGAACGAACGCATCTATTACAGCGTGGATAAGATTCACGAGGCGTTAAATGAGGAGAGCCAGATTAAATTCCAATATTTCACATGGACGGCAGATAAGAAGATGGAATTGAAGCATGGCGGGGCTTACTATAGTGTCAGTCCGTGGGCACTGTGCTGGGATGACGAGAAATACTATCTGGTAGGATATGACAACAGAGAATACAAGATCAAACATTTCCGTGTCGATAAGATGGCAGATGTATCCGTGGTCTATGAAGAGCGGGAAGGAAAAGAGGAATTCTCGAAAATGCAGATGTCGGAGTACACGAACAGGCTTTTCGGCATGTTCGATGGCAATCTGGAAACAGTAACGCTTCTGTGTGAGAACCATGCCGCAAATGTGATCATTGACCGGTTCGGAACCGATATTCCGCTCATGAAGACCGACGCAGAGCATTTCACAGTCCGGGTACGGGTCTCCGTCAGCAAATTGTTCATTAGCTGGATCATGGCAATTCCGGGAGTGAAGATCGTGGCTCCCGAGCGCACGGTAGATATGATGAAATCAGAGATTAAGCGGCTGCAGGAAATGTACTTGTAAGAGAGACATGGGGCTAATAATTTTGTATGTGTAATTGAACTGAAAGGATAAATATGGTAAAGAAAATTATGCGGGATCCGCTGTTCCTGGCACAGAAGTCGGTGGATGCAACGGAAGCAGATAAACAGGTTATAACAGATTTGCTCGATACGCTCCGGGCGAATCTGGACCATTGTGTCGGCATGGCGGCCAATATGATCGGCGTAAAGAAGAATATCATCGTCGTGGCAAGCGGACCGTTCCAATTCGCGATGGTGAATCCGGTTATCACAAAGAAAACAGGCGCGTATCAGGTGGAAGAGGGATGTCTGTCGCTCGACGGGACACGCCCATGTACGAGATATCAGGAGATAGAAGTCGATTACCTCGACCAGCATTTCAAGAAGCAGCATGGGAAATATTCCGGCTGGGTGGCACAGATTATTCAGCATGAAGTGGATCATTGCAACGGGGTTGTGATATAACTTTATGTTACAAAAAGAGAAGATAATACTTGAATGTTCATAATGCAAGTACTTATTTATGACAGTTGCTTTGCGTAGGATGGAGATACAAAGAAACGGAAATAAGAAGCATGGAGTCGTAAGATTCACGGAGGTTATCATTATGAGCGGAAATAATAATCAGAAATCAGCAGGTTATGCAATACTTGGAGTTATCATAGTGTTCGCAATAATCGGATTCTTCGTATCTTTGACCGAAAAAGAAGATCCGAAGTGTGCATTTGCAGGATGCGATAACACGGTATCGACGGAGGGCGGTTACTGCTATCAGCACAACACACCCGGAAAGCGCAGAAAGGCTGCATATGGAACAAGCAGCTCGCACAGTCATTCTACAACAAGCAGTACGACAGGCAGCGGTTCCTCATCAAATAGTTCGGGCAGCAGTTCGAATTCCAGTTCATCGTCTGGCAGTTACAAGCCAAGCAGTTCGAACAGCAAGTATAACAGCAGTCATTCGCATGATTCTTACGATAGCGGCTACGATGATGTCTACATGGATGGCGATTATGATCAGGACCGGTACGACCGGGATGATGATTATGCAACCGGTGTGGATGATGCCATCGAGGAAGATATCGAGGATGGAGACGAAGGGGACTGGTAAGGGAAATATCCGGGAATTTCTTATGTCAGAAACGGAAACGCAAAAGACGGTGTAACGACGAAATAAAGGATGTATATATGAAGAATTTTGAGATGCTGCAGAAGGTGTGTATAGATGAAGTTCTTGGCGCAGGTATCGAGCCGGGAAATATTGTCTCATGGGTTATAAACCGTCGCGCAAAAACGAGATGGGGAATGTGCACGAAAAATCCGGATGGAACATGCATTATACAGATTGCTGCCAGACTGATCGAGGATGAGCGTATATCCGAACAAGCCTGCAAGGAAACTATGATCCATGAGATACTACATACCTGCAAAGGCTGTAAGGGACATACCGGATTGTGGCTCATATATGCGAATATCATGAATAAGAAATATGGATATCACATAAAGCGAACCACCTCCGGCGAGGAGAAGGGCGTGGAGAATTACACCGCCTCTAAAAGACTTGATTATAAATATTGTTTTGTATGCGAGAATTGTGGACAGATTATAAAAAGAAAAAAACAGTGCGAATTCACGAAGTATTACCGCAATTATACGTGCGGAATATGTGGAAGGAAGCGGGCATTTCATAAGGTGAAATATATGCAATAAATTTTGCCCGGTTGGCTTAAGAGGAGAAGTTGGATTGGATGGAGATGAAGGGGACTGGTAAGTAAAAGTGCAGAAATATGAATATAAGATAAAGCGCATCGATAAAACAAATAAATGGATTTATGTTGAAGATAAGTATTCATTGTATAATGAATCGGATGCATTTATCCATTTAGTAAAAGCTGTTTCTGAACGGAATGGCGGAAACATTATAAATGTTGGAGAGATGCAGTATAGAATAGCTAATGATAAGTTTGATCTGATATATCAATGGGATGATTTATTTGGGATTGTTATACTATATAAGGATTCAGATAAAGTCGAAGAGGTAATTGCAGATTTGGAGAATGTTTTTACCTTTTAAGGTATTATTTTTAATTTAAGAAACTAATCAATAGTTTTTGTAGAATCATGTGTGAATATATGTTATTGTAGTATGTAGGGCAAGAAGCCTACATACTGTAATGATTGGAGTGAAAAGAGTGACATCGGAAGAAAAAAGTGTCTTAGTAAAATCGCAAAAGATTAGCAAATGGAATGCACAAAAGCTATATTATAATATTGGAAAAAAATCTCAAAGAAAATGGACCGTAAAAAGAGGAGAGGTTTATTTTGCTGACTTGGGAGAAAATATAGGTAGTGAAGAGAATAAAATCAGACCTGTTGTTGTTTTACAATCGAACGCATATAATTTTCATTCTCCTGTATTTACAGTAGCAATTATTTCTTCTAGTACGCTCACAATTCCTGATATTCAGATTCCAATAACAGGTAAATATACTTTTGTGGATGAAAATGGAACGACCAAGAACCTGTGTGGTGCAATAGATCTCGGACAGATAAAGACGATTGGTAAAGAGAGAATTGTATCAAAAAAAGTTTGTGATTTATCCGTTGAGATGAAAGAAGTTGATATTAAGCTGTTGAATGTTCTTGGATTAAGCAGTATAATAAAGAAAAAGGATAATTTAATTCAGTCATTGACTGGCAAGGCAGATTATTTGAAAGAACAGCTTAAGAAAAAGGATGAGGAATAGTTATAAAATCCTTGACTTTTCATATAATATTGGTGTATGATATCCATACAGTTATGGTTGGTTTGGCGACTGACCGGTAAAAATTGATTCAGTTATGGTGAATCTGGCGATTCATCGGTAAGCCCCTATGAAAGTAGGGGCTATTTTTTTACATAAGCCATTTGTTTCGTAAACGCCTCATAGTGGTACCCACTATGAGGCGTTTACGAAACAAATGTATCAAAGAAAATATATTGGTTGATTTTTCTGCTCTTAAAAAATATCTGGGCGTCAATGATTAAACTGTAAGTATAATGACAGACAAATAATGCTGTGGTATCCTTTTAACAACGAAGAATCAGACATGCCCGTATAGTTAAATGGATAGAATAATCGGCTACGAACCGATTGATTCAGGTTCGAATCCTGATACGAGCATTAGATGGCCCCTTCGTCTAATGGCCAGGACGGCAGCCTCTCAAGCTGCAAATGCCGAGTTCAAGTCTCGCAGGGGTCACTATGCCTATAGGAACAATGGACAGTTCAGCAAACATTCTGTAATATCTTTTCGATTTCAGATTTAACTTTCCAAGTTGCACTCATAATTTGTTTCGCGAAGAATTCAATATTGCAAGACCGTATTTATGACAGTTGTTTTTGGTAGGCTTTGGGGATAAAGAATGGTATACCAGATCAAAAGAGGGGGATATAATATGTTAGTTGTAATTAGTGATCGAAATAAGGAGAAAAAACCAATATATCATTTGCCGGAATGTAAATATGCAAAGATGATAAAAACGGAGAACAGATTTGTAATCAGTTCAGAACAGGCATCGAAAAGGAAACTTTGTGCGTGCCAATATTGTTCCGGACTGCGTGGAATAATGAGAGTCTACAAAGATATATTGGCTAAGTGGGAAACGAAATATGATATTTCAATTACATATGATAAGAATTCGGATAGGATATATGTAAAGACAGACATCGGTTTTTGGAGAATATATTTAAGGAACGACGATAATCAATATTTATTATTTCATCGTAATAAATACGATTCTTCAATTCCTTATGAGGTAGCGATATCTGGGAATTATCATAGGCAGAAGGATGTAAAAGCAACGCAGTCATTGCAGAAAATCATAGAGTATATAGCAGCGCATGATAAAGCCAAAATGATTATCGCTGACGATTATCACAATCTTCCAAGAAAAACAAAAAGACAGAAGAAATATTACAAAATAGCTAAGAAAAAAGCCGTCAGAAAACAAGCAAAAAGGATGGATATGCTATTTGCAAAGGTAGAGCAGGAACTACATGGAAATGGGAAAAAGGCATGTGGTTAGTAAAAATGCCGTCATCAATTGGGGCTACCACATTTTTCGGATTAGGTGTAAAATAAATCCATGTTTTGTATGCGTAATAGAGTTGAAAGGATCAAATATGGTAAAGAAAATTATGCGGGATCCACTGTTCCTGGCACAGAAGTCGGTGGATGCAACGGAAGCAGATAAACAAGTTATAACAGATTTGCTCGATACACTCCGGGCGAATCTGGATCATTGCGTCGGCATGGCGGCCAATATGATCGGCGTAAAGAAGAATATCATCGTCGTGGCAAGCGGACCGTTCCAATTCGCGATGGTGAATCCGGTTATCACAAAGAAAACAGGCGCGTATCAGGTGGAAGAGGGATGTCTGTCGCTCGACGGGACACGCCCATGTACGAGATATCAGGAGATAGAAGTCGATTACCTCGACCAGCATTTCAAGAAGCAGCATGGGAAATATTCCGGCTGGGTGGCACAGATTATTCAGCATGAAGTGGATCATTGCAACGGGGTTGTGATATAACTTTATGTTACAAAAAGAGAAGATAATACTTGAATGTTCATAATGCAAGTACTTATTTATGACAGTTGCTTTGCGTAGGATGGAGATACAAAGAAACGGAAATAAGAAGCATGGAGTCGTAAGATTCACGGAGGTTATCATTATGAGCGGAAATAATAATCAGAAATCAGCAGGTTATGCAATACTTGGAGTTATCATAGTGTTCGCAATAATCGGATTCTTCGTATCTTTGACCGAAAAAGAAGATCCGAAGTGTGCATTTGCAGGATGCGATAACACGGTATCGACGGAGGGCGGTTACTGCTATCAGCACAACACACCCGGAAAGCGCAGAAAGGCTGCATATGGAACAAGCAGCTCGCACAGTCATTCTACAACAAGCAGTACGACAGGCAGCGGTTCCTCATCAAATAGTTCGGGCAGCAGTTCGAATTCCAGTTCATCGTCTGGCAGTTACAAGCCAAGCAGTTCGAACAGCAAGTATAACAGCAGTCATTCGCATGATTCTTACGATAGCGGCTACGATGATGTCTACATGGATGGCGATTATGATCAGGACCGGTACGACCGGGATGATGATTATGCAACCGGTGTGGATGATGCCATCGAGGAAGATATCGAGGATGGAGACGAAGGGGACTGGTAAGGGAAATATCCGGGAATTTCTTATGTCAGAAACGGAAACGCAAAAGACGGTGTAACGACGAAATAAAGGATGTATATATGAAGAATTTTGAGATGCTGCAGAAGGTGTGTATAGATGAAGTTCTTGGCGCAGGTATCGAGCCGGGAAATATTGTCTCATGGGTTATAAACCGTCGCGCAAAAACGAGATGGGGAATGTGCACGAAAAATCCGGATGGAACATGCATTATACAGATTGCTGCCAGACTGATCGAGGATGAGCGTATATCCGAACAAGCCTGCAAGGAAACTATGATCCATGAGATACTACATACCTGCAAAGGCTGTAAGGGACATACCGGATTGTGGCTCATATATGCGAATATCATGAATAAGAAATATGGATATCACATAAAGCGAACCACCTCCGGCGAGGAGAAGGGCGTGGAGAATTACACCGCCTCTAAAAGACTTGATTATAAATATTGTTTTGTATGCGAGAATTGTGGACAGATTATAAAAAGAAAAAAACAGTGCGAATTCACGAAGTATTACCGCAATTATACATGCGGGATATGCGGAAGGAAGCGGGCGTTTCATAAGGTGAAATATATGCAATAAAATTTTGCCTGGTTGGCTTAAGAGGAGAAGTTGGATTGGATGGTGATAAAGGGGACTGGTGAGGAAATTTACACGACCCTTTAACAGAAATAAGTTGATTCTTAATGAAAACGATAGTAAAATAGTACTAAATGTCATTAAAGTGATATAAAAGATAACTATACAATGTAATCTAAAACCGGAGGAAACATATGGATCAATTACAGGATAAGTGGATAGGGCTCGATGAAGCTGCAGAATATTTGGGAATTAAGTCAGTTACGTTAAGAAAATGGATTAAAGAAGGCAATGAAGTTCCAGCACATAAAATAGGACGTCTTTGGAAATTTAAATGCTCCGAACTGGATGAGTGGGTAAAGAGCGGAAAAAGTATAATAGAGTGAGGTAATTATGATTAGACTTGCGACAGCATTTAGTGGTATCGGAGCAATAGAGCATGCATTAAACCGAATGGGACTTGAAAATGAGATTGTTTTTGCATGCGACAATGGAGATGTAAACATTCTTACAAAGGATGTGGATACAGATATTGATGAGATTGAAACAGAACTAGAATCACTTTCTGAATTGATTAAGGAAATAAACATTAATGATAATGTGGAAGATCTCTATAAAAATCAGTTGGAAGGTATGCTTAGAGCATCAATGACTGAATTTCATGAAGTGGATGAGCAGTTAAAAAATGTCAGAGAAAAAGACAATGAAATGCTTAAAAATACTACAACTGAATTATTAGATTCAAATGTTTTAAAGGTTAATAGAAAGAAGGAATATAGTAAAAGATTGGCGAAATTAGGAAAAGGTTCCTTCGCAAATAAAAGACTTGAAGAGTTTTTACTATTATTAGCATTTTCAAATGATTTTAGGGACAATAATGACTTACTTGAAAAAGTGGGACTTACACAGAATGTTATAGAGTTGCTGAAACGATTTGAAAATGATAACGGAAGAAAACTGATTAGAAGAGTTATTGACTTGGCGCAAAGAACCAGTATGCTTCACGAGAAAATTAATTATCTTCGTGTACAAAAAAAATTGGATTCGCTCGGAGAGGATTGGAAGGCTCGCAAGAAGTTTGTTGATTCATTATATGATGGTCTTGAAAAGAGAAATAAAGTAAAGGCAAGTTACACAGCCAATTACGATATCGATAAAGATGATTTTCATTGGAATATTGCATTTTTAGATGGAAAACAATACGCCGGAAAAGTGGACTTGTTTGTTGGTGGAAGTCCATGTCAGTCATTTAGTTTTGTTGGAAAACAGCGAGGATTAGATGATACTCGTGGAACATTGTTTTATGAATATGCACGTTTAATTGATGAAATTAGACCTAAAGTGTTCATATATGAAAATGTGCGAGCTGTTACTTCTCATGATGGAGGAAAAACATGGAAGAAGATGCAGCAGGTCTTCAGTGAGTTGGATTACAGCTTTAGCTGGAAGGTTCTTAATGCTAGAGATTATGGGATCCCTCAGAATCGAGAGAGATTGTTTGTTGTAGGTTTTAGAAATGATCTTAATCTTGATGTGGAGTTTAGTTTTCCGAAAGCTATTGAGCTCGAAAAGAAAATGCAAGATTTCTTATTAGACAATGCACCAGGTGGCTATTTTTTACCGGAAAAGGGAGTGGACTTTGTGACTAGTGAAAAAAATCTTTCGAAAAAATTTACTCAAATAGATGGAGAAGTTCAGCTTTGCCAAAAGAAAAACCAGCAATTTAATTGGCATGGGGATTTTGTATTCCAAAGTGAAGAGGATGCAGAAAAGAATCATATTCTAGATTTAGAAAAATATTATCTGTCTGAAAAAGTGAGAAAGTATGTATTGTCTACTGGAACAAAGAATTTTTATAGTAAGCCAAAGACCGACCTCGAAATTGCTCGACCATTACTTACTACAATGCATAAAATGCATAGAGCGGGAGTTGATAATTATGTGACAACTGATGGTAGATTGAGAAAACTTACTCCTAGAGAATGCCTAAGATTGATGGGCTTTTCTGACAGTTTTAAAATTGTTGTTTCAGATACATCAATGTATCAGCAAGCAGGAAATAGTATTGTTGTTGATGTCTTGATTCATATTATGGAGCAAATATTAAAAAGCTATCCTGAGCTTAACGATTAAATTGATAGAATGGGAGGTTGTATAGTATGTCATTTACACCATTTGCAAGATATAGAAATTTTACATTAGCAAACCTTAAATCATTGCTTGAAGTTTATCCGGATATGGCAGATTCTATTTCATGGGATTTTGCTAAGGACATAGCTGAGGTGCAGTTAAAAGGGTATAAAAGAACAGCTTATCAGCAAGCATGTCAACTTGGATTAGAAGATAGATCAACAAATCGTTTCAAGGTACATAATTATTTATATACTTTTGATGATAATAATCTAACTAGATATCTTGTTTTTTGGTTTAAGACGTATTATGCACCAAATCCTTATGTAAAGTCGGAGGATGAGGCATTCCTTTTGTATTGCCGATTGTGCGAAGATATTCTACAGTCAGAAAATCACTCTGTAGGTTTTGAAGAATTTGTTGAAAAGAATATCGGTGGAAAAAGTGATGATATTTTGCTTAATGCCATAAAGGCGTATGCTTCACCAGTTAAATATAAGAAAGTTGGAAATCGTGATGTTCTATATGTTTCTGAAGCGGATGTTACTGCGATTGAAAGTGAAATAGCATTTATCAAAACGAACTTTCCGATAGGAGAATCAAAGTCAGAACGGAACTTCTTTGAAAGATTTTCATATCAGAACTTTTGTAAGTTTTATGATGAACCAGTAGATCCCACAGTTAAGGATGGAGAGAACCTGGAAAATGTTGATGAGCGAAGAAAAGAATTGCCATTCAATCAAAGTAAAGAATGTGCACGTCAATTAGTTGATTGTATTTATGACATAGATAAATTCAGAAGAATATCATCGCTTTTGAAAAATAATGACAAAAATATAAAGATAGTGACTGATGATTTGGGTGGAAATTACCTTAGATATATGTTTGCTAAATCTTCATCTGATCTTTACGAGAATAACACACGAGTATTTATTGATAAGAACTACAAGGTTCTAGTTGATGGTAATACAGAGATTTGTAGATTATCAAATCAATGGGTGAGCTCTGAACTTATAGAAGGAACGACAAGTGGGCTATTCCTTAAAGCTTTAATTAGTATTATTAATACCAATTATTCGGACGTCATTAAAATTTATGAAGATAGTGGTAAGTGGTATTTAGAATTCTTAATGAAGAAATTTAAGTTAGGGGAACTGCCAAATTGTTTTGATAACGACTTTGCACATCGTTATATCAGCTCACTAATTGCAAAACCATTTGTGATTCTTACTGGTAATAGCGGTACTGGTAAAACGAGAATTGCAAAACAATTATCACAGTATCTTGAGAAAGAGGTTGATGGGAAAAGAAATTGGTTAATCGTTCCAATTGGAGCCGATTGGACTGATAATACAAAAATGCTTGGGTTCTATAACCCGATGGAAGAAAGATATGTTTCTACACCGGCATTGGATTTTATACTTCAGGCATGTGAGAATCCAAGTATACCACATTTTCTGATTCTTGACGAAATGAATCTGTCTCATGTGGAAAGATATTTTTCTGATTTTTTAAGTGCAATGGAATCAGATGAAGAGATACCACTTTATAAGAAGCCAATTCATAAAGAGGATGTAATTCCTGAAAAAATAAGACTTCCTCAAAATTTATTTGTGACTGGAACAGTAAATATTGATGAGACAACATATATGTTTAGTCCTAAAGTATTGGATCGCTCAAATGTTGTTGAGTTCAAGCCAGAAAAGGATGATGTTCTTGAGTTAATGATAGGTGCAAGTGATATGGATCAAATTGAAGTGGCTGATTATGGAGTGACCGAAGGATTTACAGTTCTTGCATCAGAAATCAGAAACGGCGTTTGTAATGTTGATGCGGATGTTCTTGATCAGGTTAGATTATTTTTAGATGGTATTTATGATGAATTACAGGAAAGCGGATTTGAATTTGCATATCGTACCGTCAAGGAAATACGTCAGTATTTTGCAGTAGCATGTGAGTTACAGAAAGAAGAATTTAATATTACAAGAACAATGGATGAGCAGATTGTTCAGAAGATTCTTCCTAAGATATATGGGGATAGGAAACAGATAGGAGAGTTATTGAATACTCTCGAAGAAAAGTTTAAAAGAGGATTTGGGGAAGATGTAGAAGAAATGACTTTGTCATTGAATAAGATAGAGCAAATGAAGAAAAGACTTGATAAGTATCAGTATGCAAGCTTTATGTAAGAAGGGGTTTAATGGGTATAGCAGCAGTTTCATTTAAAGATAAAAATGGAATAGAGTTCGTGATTTATCCGAGGGGTGGATGGGATGATATTAACTTTGATGCGGCTACTTTAGAGGAAGGCATAGATATGACTGCCTATGAAGGAAAAAAAGCTGCATCTAAAGCTGAGTTATCTAAGCTGGATATTGCAACCTCAGTGGATGGACAAAAAATATTAAGACTTCGAGAAACGGTCACTTACACTTGTAGAGTAAAGGATGCCAGGCAAGATGGTTCGAATCAGATTTGCAAAAGCCTTGTTTTCCCAAATGAGGAGAACAATAAATTTCTCAAAGCAACAAGAGACAAAGATGCATTATATTTTAGATTCGTAAACTACCTTGGAAGAACACATTTAAAGAATTCTGCACATGAAACTGTGGCAGATTTTGAAATAGTACCTCTGAAAATAAATTATGAGGAGGACTATATTGAACTGACTAAAAAACTTGCTGAAGAGTGTGCTGAGATTTTGTTGGAATATTCAGGTGTTACTGCGAACAAATTTGATTCATCTGATACAAATAGTGCTAAGACTCTTTTGGAACAGTTTATTTTCTTAAGAGAGTTTTGTTATTCACATAATTTACAGGCTCTATTTGGTCATATAAAGCGTAATCCAGACAGAATGCTTGTGAAGGACGAAGTTTTGAAACCAATTGGGCAGGGGGCACCGAGTGCAAGCTTTTATTCGAACCCTTTCTCATCTAGTAGAGGCTGGAAGATGGTAAATGGAAAGCCTATGCCGCAAGAAGTTTCAGTGACTCGAAAATATGATAGCCTTGATACTGTAGCAAACCGTTTTTTGAAGTTTGCTTTAAAAAAATTCAACTTGATATGTAGAGAACTCTGTTCGAGCCTCGATGATACAAAAGGTAAAAGTGCAGAACAGAACATGTATATAGAGTGCTATCGCGAGGCTTTTGAAATTCAAAGAATTACTGATGATATTTTACGAGACCATTTCTTTGATGACGTAAGAGAGCTTACGATAATGCCTCAGAATAATCAGGTACTTGAAAAGAGAGAAGGATATAGACAAATCTTTTATGCAGCAGCTATGGTTGATCTTGCTCTTCAGTTGAATTGGGAGGGTGAGCAGGAGGCTTATAGTGGCGAATCTAAAAATACGGCATTGCTATATGAGTATTGGCTGTTTTTTGAACTTAGAAAAATCATTAGTTCAATTGATAATTGTCAGTGCATACAGGCTGCAGAGAAGCCGTTCATTAATACTGATAGTGGTCTGACTATGTCGCTAAGTGAAGGTCAGACTTCTTGTCAGGCATTTCTTCTTCCTGATTTGGGTACCAGGGTAAACCTGTATTATAATAGGACTTTTTCAAGAGAAGAGTTTTCCAATACAAAGTATGCAGGCTCATACTCAAGACCATTTAGACCGGATTACACGCTGGAAGTGTATCCTTCGGATTTTATTAGACCTGAAGATGCTGTCAGGGAAGGAGTGGTAAGCTATATCCATTTTGATGCGAAGTATCGAATAACAGATCTTAGATCTTTTATTGGACCGAATGAAAATGAAATGACAGACGAGCAGATAAAAGAAGAAGTTGAAAATGATAAGCGGGATAGCGTAACAAATACATACAAACGTGGTGATCTTCTTAAAATGCATACATACAATGATGCGATTAGAAGAACGGTAGGGAGTTTCGTTTTATATCCTGGTGATTTTGATTCAAAAACAAAGAATTACAGACTTTTTGAGGAAGTGCTTCCAGGAGTTGGAGCTTTTGCAATCAAACCAAGTATTCAAACGGATAGCGAAAATGCATTGAAAGATTTTATTTCTGAGATCATTGAAGCTCGTAGCAGGAAGTACAGCAGACTTAACCGTATGTTGTCATATAGTAATCTTGTTCTTGGAGAACCGGCGATAAGCACGTTGGACAAAAGAATTTTCGGAAAGGATAAGGACAACAAGAATATTCATAATGAGCTGTGTGTGATTGGTTATTTGAGACCAGATTATTATGATGTGTTGAATAAAGCAGACCTTTTATCTGTAGGAAAGACTTTTGTTTTTTATTACTATGCAATCAAGGGTGAATCAGTGTATTCACATCATGAAGCTATAGGGAAAGCAAAGTATATTCGCTTTTATAAGAATGATATCAACGATACAGGCACCTATGATATAGAGCCACTTAAAGGAATTATAAAATCTAGGGAACTAGTTTCAAAAAAACAGCTTGATGAATTATTGACTGAGAGTGACTGTAATGATGATAAAGATAGAACAGCAGATTTTTATTATGTTCTCAAAGTGGAGATTATAAGCTGCAATGAGCCAAAGATTATCTGTAAGAATAGCGATATGAATGGTGTTAATGGAAACGATACCTTCAGTCCTCATTCACCAAAGGTTGTAACTGTGGATTGGTGGGCGTCCAAAACAACATACTAGAATAAAGATGCAAGAAGGGATAATAGACAACAATGTTTTTAAAGGAAGTTAGAGTAAAAAATTTTCGTAGCTTAAAGGATGTTAAGGTAATACTAGATAACTCAACTATTTTAATTGGTGAAAACAATGCTGGAAAGTCGACTTTGTTAGATGCAATAAGAAAAGGGTTGTCCCGACAAGGAACTAGATCAGTATTTGATGATTATGACTTTTATATGGATTCAGAAATGGCTTCCCCTCAGGATTCAGATGGAATAAATATTATTTTGATTTTTGAGGAGCGAATTTTAGACGAATGGGAAGGCTATATTAGCGATACATTTATTGATGCACTTCAGTATATCGACGGGGAGAAGGCATCTATAATTTTACAAACTTCAGCGTCCTATAATGAGGTTACTTCTGATATTGAAACAAGTACAGTGTTCTTAAATAACGAATTCGAACCTATTACAGGAAGAGTTCAAAATTTAGTTAACAAATTTATTATGTTAACTCCAGTTTTTTATTTACAAGCGCTAAGAGAGATAAAAGATACATTCAGTTCTAAATCTCCATTATGGGGAAGGTTTATGAAGAAGGCAGCGATTCCACAGGACGAGTTGAATGTTATCCAAGAACAGATAAAACAACTAAATACAAATATTATCTCCAACGATGAAAATCTAACGAAACTTGTAGATGAATTACAGAAGATACAAAAGGTAATGGATTTTGAAGGCGAAGATCAAGACTTAGTATCAATAAATGCAGTGCCTATTAAAACGTGGGATTTATTATCTAAGTCTCAAGTCGTATTGAATAATGGAACATCACATATGGATTTTCCGATAGAGAAGCATGGTCAGGGAACACAAAGCGTAACGGCAATTTTGTTATTCAAAGCATATATAAATATTTTACTTAAGGAGATTAGTACAGATTCAGCCGAAGCAATCCTTACACTTGAAGAACCGGAGGCACACTTACATCCGCAAGCTACTAGAGCACTTCAAAAATCTATCGAGGAAATGGAATGTCAAAAAATAATTACAACACATTCCCCTTATTTTATACAAAATGCTGATATAAGAAACATCAGATATATAAAGAAGGAGAATGGAGAAACTCGAGTTTTTGGATTGTATGATCATATTTGCTTTAAAGTTGACAACATAAATGATGGTTTAAAGAGTGTTGTACGAGCTTTTGACGGATTGATTAATCTAAATGAAGAAGATAATATAGTTACAATTACAAAACCGATAAAAAAACAATTAGCTAATGCATTAAGGGGATGTTGCAAAGATATAGTTACAAATATTGATGGCATATTAGAAGACGCATATATGATTTTTGATAAAACAGAATTATGTAATCTTAATATGTATATTCAGAGAAATAGAGGCGATATTTTGTTTGCAAGAAAATGGTTTTTATATGAAGGACAAAGTGAGGATGTAATTATTCCGTATTTTGCTAAGATACTTGGAAAAGATTTTGATGAGCATGGTATAAATGGAATTATGTACCGAAACAATGGTTCTGCAGGAGCATTTATTAAACTAGCGAAGGTTTTGAATATAGGCTGGGTTGTATTAGGAGACAATGATGGTCAAGGAGAGAAAACAATAAATGAGATTTTAAACTGTGGATATGAGAGAGAAGATGTTGCGGAAATCATGTTACTCACTAATAAAAAGGACTTTGAATATGAATTAGCTGATGTACCTTCAATTTTTAATGATTATGAAACTATTCTTGGAGATAGCATTTCTGAAGATATTAGTAAGCTAAAGGAAGAAGGAGAAACAGAAGAATATAAAAAGAAGATTGTAGAACTAATTCAAAAAGGAAAAGTCGAGAATGCATACAATTTGCTGAAAATTTGGGATGAAAGAGGATTTTCAGTAGATGAGATACCTGAGGTAATAAAAAATCTTATTTGGAAGGTGTGATTTATTATGGAAAAAAAGTATACAGAATCACAAAAACGTGCGATTCAGTGGAATGATGGACCAGTAGTAGTTTTGGCTGGACCTGGCTCTGGCAAAACAGCGGTTTTAACTGATCGTATTAGAAGAATATTGAAGGAAAATGAGGATGATTCTTTTAGAATATTAGCTCTAACATTTACTAACAAAGCGGCGCAAGAGATGAGCGAGAGAATACTAAATGGTATTGAGGATGTCAATCACCGACTTTATGTGGGAACTTTTCATTCTTTTTGTTCAGAAGTACTTAGAAATCATGGAAGCTATGTAGGTGTAAAATCAGATTTTGATATTTATAGTTCGAATGATGATTTAAATGATGTAATAGAAGATATATGTCATGATTATAAGGAGATTGATGCAAGTTTTCCGTCCGAAGAATTAAAGCTTTTAAATATGATTATGTATTTTGAAAGGAAGCTTTGCTTTACTGAAGAGGATGTCGAAAAGAATATGCCACGAACAGAATATGCTAAGGCATATAAGTGGATATATTTGGAATATATACAGCGTATGTTGAAAAATTCGACTTTAGATTTTGATATGTTAATAATGTTGACATATAGATTGTTTAAAAGTAAACCGGCGATAGCACGAATATATTCAAAAACGTATCGTTACATTAATGTTGATGAATTTCAAGATACAAATTATGGTCAATATATGGTATTGACTAGTATGTGTGGAAATATTAACAATAACATATTTATTGTTGCGGATGATGATCAAGTTATTTATGGATGGAATGGGGCAGATCATCGTAGGATATCACAGTTTAAGGAAATGTTTGGAGCAGAATTAATACAATTGAATCAAAACTTTAGATGCCCTAAAGAGGTTATTGAAGCAGCTAATCATTTAATAGCACATAATTCAGGAAGAGAAAAGAACAAGAAACCATTAGAGGCCATGAAAGTACTTGTGGACAGTAATCCGCATATTTATTGCAATGAGTTTGAAAATGAGCAATCTGAGGCTCAGACTATACCGAGAATAATACAACAAATACTTGAGAAAAGTCCAGGAGAAACAATAAGTGTTCTTGCAAGAACCAATAGATTATTAGAGTTAGCTTTTCAAGAAACTAAAAATGCTGGTATTAAATGTGAAAAATCCAAAAGAAAATCAGATTTTGAGACACCATATATTTTGTGGATGTTTTTGGCCTTAAAACTTTCGAATCATCGAACAGATAAAAGGATACTAAAAGAAATTGTAGGTGTCTTGTCAGGAGGCTTAGATTTTGATATTAATGAAGATGAAGTTATTCTTGAGTCTGATTTAACGGATGGCGATTTGTTAAAGGCTCTACGGACAAAATGTTCTGGAATGTTTGAAGATGAAAAATTTGAGAAATCTTTTTCATTAAATCTAATTGAAGGAAAGAGTTTTGTACAGTTTATTGAAGATGGTTTTAAATGGGCAGAGTCAAAAATCGATAAAATTGATGATGCTGCAAATAAAGAGCAAGTATCACAAAACTATGAAATAGAAAAAAAGGTATGGATAGATTTTCAGCGGCATTTAGGATACAACTATAATCTTGAAGAGATATTGCTTTCGACATATATACAAGAATTTTCTATGGTATCAAAAGAAGAGGAACCTTGTGAAGATGCTGTACAATTTTTAACTATACATGCTTCAAAAGGCAAGGAGTTTGATCATGTTATATTAATTGGAATGGCAAATGATGAACTACCATCTTTTCAGAGTTTAAAAAAAGGATTGCAAAGTGCTGAAATGGAAGAAGAGAGAAGAAATTGCTTTGTTGCTATTACAAGGGCAAAAAAAGTCCTATATCTTACGTATGCAAAAAGCTATTTTGGCTGGAAAAAAGAAAAATCAATTTTTTTGAATGAGATGTTTTCATAGATGAATCATCAAAGAAAAGGGGTGGAGGTTGACTTTTTAGATGCAGAATGTAAATAATTTGGCGGAAGTCATTCAATGGTGCAATGAAAATGTGGGATTTGCAACAATTGTTCTCTCAGTTTTGACTTTATTGGTTAGTGTTATTGCGATAATTGTTTCTGTAAAGACTGCAAGGCTTCCTTATAAGAAAATGTTAAAAATTGAAACAGGTAGTTATTTAACAACTGATGGTAAAACGGGCTTACATGTTACAGCAATTAATTGTGGAAATATAGATTTTACTATAAGTAGTATGGGATTTATAACAAAGGGAAATCAGTTCATGGTGAATTTTCACAGTAATAATCAATATCCTTTGAGGTTGAAAAATGGTGATGGGGTATCTGAGTATTTTATTGATGAAGCACCTGCTGTTCAACAGCTTAAAACGAATAAAAAGATTATTGCTTATGTAAAAGATTCAGAGGGGAAAATCTATAAAAAAAGAATGAGAATCAAATAACAGGTGTACTTGCCATTGCTAATATTTATTAAAGAGCTATGATTCTATAAAATTTGATTATAATAAAAATATGATATAATCATTTTTACGTTGCTAATTATGAATAAGAACGTGTCCACTAAAAGGATTTGCAGAGTCTATGAAAGTTTTTTGTAAATAGAATTTTAAGGCCTTCTATGATAAAATGTTAAATCATAGAAGGTCTTATTTTATGACAAAAGAAACCAGTACACAAAGTACAAATAACAGAAGGTAAAAGAAACATTGTAAGCGCCTGATTTTAGGGTAGATTTTCATTCCCACATTTATTGTCTATAATGATTGCTAGGAAATGCTAACATTTTACTCTATCTCAAAGGAGAGCAATCATTATGAGCAAACGTGTTTGTAAAGATGATCAGATTCGACTGATCATGGAATGCCGCCAAAGCGGGCTGTCTGATTACCAATGGTGTAAGCAAAACGGCATTCACCCCGGCAACTTTTACAACGGGGTAAGCAAGCTTCGGAAACGAGGGTATTCTTTTCCGGATTCTGAAGCAAAATCAAATGCGGTTCCGGACATTCAAGAAGTGGTAAAAATTGATCTGATCCAGCCGCAGGATTCTAGCCTAAAGGTGGATCATAATGTTAGCCTGGTTAAGCAGACTGATTCTTCTATAGTGGCTGCTGAACTTCTTATTGGTGGTGTCACTCTTTGTCTCTTTAACGACGCTGATGAAAAGCTGATTCAAAGCACACTTTGATGTCTAGGAGGGATGAATCATGATTGGTGACATCTTACTTACAGCTAACATTTATATCGTGACCGTATCAAAGTGCTTCTCCGCGAGCTAGACAATTTCGTTCTGCTATATAAAAAGGCTGAATGTTGTCCAAGGCAGATAGCGCTGGTCACGTTATAAATCTGAGGTAAAGTCCGTTACATGGCAGCAGCTTGACTGGCTGATGTCCGGTTTTGACATTGAACAGTCAAAACTATTCAAACCGTTTGAAAGTCTTGATTTAGATAAATTAAAGAAAAATATATTGAAAAAATATGTAGATTTTTGTAATATATTTTTGTAAATATAGCTAAAAGATAGATGTATTGTATAATGGGGGGTTGTATATTAATATTTTTCTATATTGCTATCTATTTTCTATAACAAAGTTTTCTAAAAATTAGACGTTTAATAAAAAATCCCATTAAAATAGCATCTAAATAATTATTAAGGGGGATATTGCAAATGATAGATTTTGCTCAATTAGGAATGAATATGAATCAAAAGGTGCTCAACCCGAGGGATATTTTTATGGGTTTGCCCAATAAAAAAACAAAATATCAATATCCAAGAGATGTACAAGGAGAAGTTTGGAAACAATGGTTTGAAAAAAGAAATGAAAAAGATACAATCATAAAAATGAATACAGGCAGTGGAAAAACTGTAGTGGCATTGATGATTTTACAAAGTTGCTTAAATGAAGGTGTTGGACCTGCAATGTATGTTGTTCCTGATAAATATTTGGTTAACCAAGTTATGGAACAGGCAAATGAATTGGGGGTAAAAGTTGTTGATTCAGAAAAAGATTTAGATTATCAACGAAAAAAGGCTATCTTAGTAACAAATATTCAAAAGTTGGTTAATGGAAAAAGTGTATTTGGGCTTAGAGAGAGTAACAATTATAAGATTGGTAGTATAATTATTGATGATATGCATGCATGTGTTGGAACCATACAAGAGCAATTTATGGTGAAAATATTAAGAGATAATTCAATGTATGACTCTATAGCAAATCTTTTTAATGAAGTAATGGACGCGCAGGCTCCTGGAAGATTTAGTGATATCATTGCTCAAAGAAATATATTTGATAATATGATTGTACCATTTTGGAGTTGGCAAGATAAATGTTCAGATATTTATAATTTATTGAGTGAGCATAGTGAGGAGGATTGCCTTCAATTTAAATGGAATTTAATAAAAGATAGTTTGAAATTGTCACATTGCTATATATCTGCAAAAGAAGTAAATATTGTTCCTAATTGCACACCAATGTATAAAATAAAAAGTTTTGATGATGCAACAAGAAGGATTTATATGAGTGCTACACTTCCTGATGATAGTCCGTTTGTTACAGTTGTAGGTATTGATGTAAAGGAAGATATGAGTGCAATTACTCCAGAGAAAGCAAATGATATAGGAGAAAGATTGATAATTGTTCCTAAAATGATAAATCAGGATTTAACGGAAGTTGAAGTTACAGATGCGCTTGTAAAAAAATCAGAAGATTGTAATATGATTGTGCTTGTTCCTTCATTTCAAAAGGCCCAATATTGGAAAGAAAAAGGAGGAATTGTATTATCAGCAGACAATATATCCAAAGGAATTGAAAAGATAAAATCGGGAACAAAGGGGATGTATGTCATAGTAAATAGATATGATGGAATTGATTTACCCGATGATGCTTGTAGGATGTTGATTATAGATGGACTTCCTAATATAAGTAATATAGATGATAAATATGAGCAGGAAGTTGTGAGGAAAAGTGAACGTATACAACGAGAACAGATACAACGTATTGAACAAGGAATGGGAAGAGGTGTACGATCCCATAATGATTATTGTTTGATATATTTAATAGGTAATGAATTGACAAATGTGTTATATGGCGATGAGGGATATGAGTTCTTTAGCAATGCAACTAAGGCACAGTTTGAATTATCTGAAAAATTGTGTGAACAAATAAAAGGGGAAGGTGTTAATGCAATTATAGAGTTAGGAAATCTTATTTTAAATAGAGATTCTCAATGGATGCAGGTATGTAATAATGTAACTTCAGAGGTTGAATATGTACAAAAAATATCTATCACAGATCAAGCTAGAGCGTTTAGAAAGGCTTTTGATTATGGAAGTTATGGTGATTATCCTCGTGCAGAGAAGAAAATTAATGATTTAGTAAATAAAGAAACTAATCTAAGGATAAAAGGATATTATAAACAGATTTTAGCTGAATATACAAATTTGACTGATAAGAATCAGGCTCAGCAAATATTGAAATCAGGTAAAAAAGATAACATGGATATTTTAAATCCAATTGAGGGAATTAAATTTATCAAGGAAGAAAAAAATGTAGTTGAGCAATCTAGAAATATTATAGATTATATTACCACAATGGGATATGATGAAAATAATTTAATTCTCTATCTAGATAGTATATTTGATGATTTGAGATTTATAGAAAATTCTTCAAAAAAATTTGAAAATGCTGTAAGTGCTATTTTTAAATTAATTGGTTTTAATGCTAGACAACCAGAACGAGAAGTTGGAAAAGGACCTGACAATTTTGTAATATTAGGATCAGGAGACTACTTGGTAATTGAGTGTAAGAATGAGACTACGACAGATACAATTACAAAACATGATTGTAATCAATTAAATGGATCATATATGTGGTTTAAGAATTTGTATCAAGATGAACAAGTCAAATGTGTTCCAATAATGATCCATAATAGCAAGGTATTTAATTATGAATGTTCACCTAATGAATTTATAAGAATAATGACTCCTGAATTATTAGATAAATTTAAACACCATATAAGATCATTTGTGTGTGCAATGTGCAGAGGGGACAACTTTAAAAACTATGAAAGAATTAATCAATTATTAAAGGAGTATTTATTGTATAAAGAGATTCTTGTTAATGAATATACAACGGAATATACAATAAAATATGGAAAATAAGCTGTATATATAAAGGAGATTCAATGGGTATAAAATATAATTTTATAGGAGCCAACCATGCAAAAAATTGAAGCCTTAACCCACGCAGGGCAATATTTATTAACAAATAAATATGAACAAGCCAGACATGTAATAACAGATAATTATCCATTTAAGAAATTGGAATCAACCAGTCGTTCCTATACAGACAAGCAAAAGATGCAACAATTCAAAAAGGATGGTTTTATCGATCGGTATAGTGGCGATAAATTAGTGAATCCGGGATTCTTGAAGGTATTATCACATTATATGCCAGAGGAATTTCCGTATCATTCGCATTGGAAGATGGAAGCGTGTCATAATGCATATTGGGAGTTTGTTCCCACAGTTGATCATATTTATCCAGTAGCTCTTGGCGGAGCTGATTCGGAAGAAAACTGGGCAACAACATCTATGTTACATAACTCAATCAAGAACAATTGGACATTGGAGCAGCTGAATTGGAAATTGTATGCTGCTGGCAATTATGAAGATTGGGACGGATTGACAGGAGTATTTGTAGAGTTAGTAGAAAAAGATGCATCATTGCTTGACGACACTTATATAAAAAAGTGGTATTATTTATCCAACCACACATAACACAAAAATAAAAACCAAAGGAGAACCCCATGTCCCTAAAAAACACACAGAAAATCAAATGCCCGGATTGTGGCACAGAAGGCGAATTTACAATATGGCAGAGTATCAATACGAAATTGAATCCACAGGCGAAGGAGGACCTTTTGTCTGGCAAGTTATTCGCGTATACCTGCCCGAGATGCAAGAAAGTCCATTATATTAATTACGGACTTTTGTATCATCAGATGGAGAAGCAGCTGATGATTTATTATGCAATCTCGAAGGAAGATGAGAAGGAGATTTTAGATACATTTGCCAAGATGGAGAATGGTGACATGCTTCCGGGCATGCAGAGTACGGACTATACATTACGAGTAGTTCATTCTCAGAATCAGCTCCGGGAGAAAGCATATATCTTCGATATGGGACTCGATGACCGCGTCGTTGAGATCATGAAGGTCATGATGGTGGCGCATTTGTCGCAGACGAATCCGGATCTGGAGGTTGGAGATATATTCTTAGAGATCACCAAGGGAAAGCCGGAACGATTTGTGATCCGGTTGAAGAATGGCGTATTGGGCAACAGCCCATTTTCCCAGAAGGTGTATGATGCAGTCAAGGCGGAGTACATTGATTCCAAGGGCGATGGCAAGCGGGATTATATCGTTGATATGAATTGGGCAGTTGAATGCCTGAAGAATAAATAAATTGACATAATTGCAGGAGGGCAACCACATGGAACAGGTAGCAAAATTTTTGAAGGAAGCTGATACATATTATCTGGCAACGGTCGAAGGTGACCAGCCGAGAGTAAGACCATTTGGCACAGCACATATTTTTGAAGGAAAGCTCTATATTCAGACAGGCAAGTCGAAGGCAGTTTCGAAGCAGATTCATGCGAATCCGAAGGTAGAGATCTGTGCATTTAAGGGCGGAGAATGGCTGCGTGTCGCAGGTGAGCTGGTTGAGGATGACCGCAGAGAGGCGAGACAGTCGATGCTCGACGCATATCCGTCCCTGCAGAAGATGTACTCTGCAGATGATGGCAACACAGAAGTATTTTATTTCAAGAATGCGACAGCTACATTTTCTTCATTTACACAGGAACCGAAGGTTGTGAAGTTCTAGTAGAGAAGTAACTTATTGAGTGTGTACGTCGCAAAGGTTCATAGTAAATTGACCTTTCCAAATGGCTACGCACTGCGTAGCGAGTTAAGTTGGACATATTATCGACTTTTAATGCGAGTGGAAAATGACAATGCGAGACAGTTTTATATGGATTAAGAATTCTTAAATCAAGGGGGGAAAAGTGATGAAGCGTCTCACAGCAAATCCATATTTAGATGGTATGATGGGCTTAGTCGTTGGTGATGCACTTGGTGTGCCGGTAGAGTTTGTGAGTGGAGAAGAACTATCAAAGAAACCTGTTACGGGAATGACCGGACACGGCACATATAATGTACCGAAAGGCAGCTGGTCCGATGATAGCAGCATGGCGTTGGCAACATTGGATGTATTGCGAGAGGGTATTAATCTAGATAAAATTATGGCTAATTTTGTCTCATGGGAACAACAGGGAGAGTTCACGCCATTTGGTGAGACGTTTGATGAGGGGATTACCTGCCATATGGCAATCCAGAATTACAGGAAGTCAAATGATGTAACAAGCTGTGGTCTATCGGATGAATACAGCAACGGAAATGGCTCTTTGATGCGTATTCTTCCAGTGTGTATTTATCTGGCAAAGTTGCAGGAAGAAGAAAAGATGACGGATGCAGACGCGATTTCTATGATTCATGCCGTGTCTGCACTTACACATGCGCATGTTCGAAGCAAGATGGCGTGTGGAATTTATTATTTCTGTGTTCGATCATGTATGGATCGAATTGGTTCTATATCAGATTGGTTACAGGCAGGTGTAGATGCGGCATTTTCCTATTATGATCAAATAGAGGAATGTAGAACCGAGTTACAGCATTTCAGCCGTATTCGAAATTTGCAGATATTACAGAGTCTGCCGAAGAGTGAGATTAAGAGTGGCGGATATGTGATAGAATCTATCGAAGCTTCGTTCTGGTGCTTGCTTACGACAGCAAGTTATAAGGATTGTGTCTTAAAAGCGGTAAATCTTGGACATGATACGGATACGACGGCGGCAATTGCTGGTGGATTGGCAGGATTATATTATGGATATGATGCGATTCCGAAAGCGTGGAAGCGGGATATTATCCGACGTGATTGGATTGAGAAGATGTGTGAAGACTGCATAAGGTGATGGTATTGGATGGTTACGAATGATAAGGTTAAACGGGGGTAGTACATGGTTTTATACATGAACATGAAACAGCTTGGCAAGCGCAGGAATACGGTGGATCAGGTGCCATTTACCTATGTGGTGGCACCGGGCAGCCTGCGGGAGCTGATTACAGAGACGGTGAAGCTCTGTGTGAGCAGATATATCGAGGCGATGAACCGGGGCGAAGCAGTGCTTTCCAATGCGCAGATCGACGATATGGCGCAGATTGGGAAGATTGCTTTCGGCATCGTGTATGGTGAGAAGGCGCCGGATGTCGGGAAGTCTATAGAGACGGCGGTGCTTGGGTTTCAGGATGGCTTGTTCCGGGTATTCTTAGGCGACACGGAACTTACGGAATTAGATGAGAAGCTGGAGTTACAAGAGGGCGATACGGTTACATTTATCCGTCTGACGATGTTGGCGGGCAGGATGTGGTAGAAAATTACAGGATTGGGTGAACAGAGTCTTACCACAAGCGTATATGTTGAAAGGGGTTACATATGGCAGAAGACAAGAAGACGAAGCAGGAGTTGGAAGTGCAGGCGAAGATCGCGAATGATTTTAAGCTTGCGCGCAATGAGGCAGACAAGGCTTTAAAGGCGTCTTACAGCGCGGAGATTCAGGCGCTGCTTGCAGAATGCAGCAAATATAACGGCGTGACGCAGCTGACGGAAGTCGGAAAGCGGCTGGATAAGCATTTGGCGAAATCGGGCAGCCTGCCATCGGAATTCTTCCGGAAGGAATTAAAGCAGATGCCGGGATGGATACCGGAGCATCTGGTCGAGGATTTCTGTTGCACGATCGATAGCATTACGAAATGGCAGGCGAGCGAGTCTTATTACAGAAGAACGGTGCGAATCAAGCACTACCGGGCATTTATGGGGCGTTATTTCCACATCATGAACACGTATCATGACATGGGAATTTACGGAACCGATCTCGTGTCAGTCTACACGGAGCAGCTGCCGCAGGATGTGCTGTGCTATTATCGGGATCAGAGTACAAATGGACGTCAGGCTGTATCGGAATACTGGATTCAGGCGGAGCTAGACCGCGGAAATGAGAAGTTAGAAGCAATCATCATGGATATCTTATTTGGCGAGAGTGCGCAGACGAAGCTGTCCGTGGAGATCATCCGTGGCATCTGCATGAGCGGAAATACCCGGCTGCACGAGGCACTGGGCAAGCTGCTTTTGGCTGCGCGTCTGCAGGAAGGATTGCGTCAGGCAATCTGTGAGAATATGGATTATGGAACCGCGGAAGCATTTCAGACGTTATTCCGCGTCGTGAAGGACAATGATATGCTCCGGTATGCGTCCGTGCTTAGGGCGGTTGCCACATGGACCGGACTGATTGCAAATGAGGAGAGCAAGATCGACCGGATTCAGGAGAAGCAGCTATATATCATCGATACCTATTTGCAGGATGAGAATGCCAGAGCACAGGCACTTAGAAGCGAAGATGCGATGGAAATCTATCTGGCACTCTGGTGCTATGGATTTTACGATGTGGACGATGCATGTGAGCGCATGGGAGAAATTGCGTTATCCGGGACGCGACACCAGCGCATGGTGTTCGGCATGTATATGGAGGCGATGCACCTAGGCAGGGTGTATGTACATGGCATTGCAAAAGAATTCGTGAAGCAGTTTTCGGATGAGCTTGACACGATGGCGGTGATCATGCCATGTCTCATGCCGGATCTCCAGTCGTATATACTTGATCTTGTCTATGAGAAAGGCAGACGTTATAATGGAACGCTGCAGAAGATGAATTATGCGGATGTTGGGAAATATTTTGACAACCGGGAAGAGTGTCTGAAGGCCTATGATCGCTTAATGGGGATTCTGCGTCAGATACCTGGCAAGCGGCTGGAAATCAACCCGTGTGTATTCCCTTGGAATGTGGCATATCTGGATAGATCCGACCTGATTTTCAGGCTTGCTGTGTGTGCCAGCGCACTTCGGGATGAGGATAAGATTACAGAGATTGCGGAGATGCTGGGCGATATCGATGTATCGCGGTACGGCAGGGATACGCTGATGCTATTTTTGATCCGGGAGCCTGCAAATGCCCGCCAGCGTGAGATTCTCGTGGATGCGGTAGCAGACAAGGAGACATATACGAGACAGGAAGCAGCGAAGCTTGTGAAGAAGATGAAGCTGGCACCGGAGAACTATATGCAGCTTGAGAACATGCTCAAATATAAGAAATCCGACATCCGAGAGACGGTGCTTTCCATCCTCTATCAGATGGATGAGGAGAAGCTGGATGGTCTGATCGGCAGGCTGCTTACGGATGCGAAGGAAGAGAAGCGCACGGCAGGTTTGGATTTGCTGCTCCAGTTGAAGAAGGACGAGAAGAGACAGCGGACATTTGCAAAATGTGTGGCACAGATCGACTATATGGCGCAGACAGTAGCGAATATATCGACGAAGGAGCAGATCCTGATCCGGGAGATCCGGAATACGCATGCAGAACAGGCAGATGCGGAAGAAGGATACGGGCTTTATGATGTAAATGCGGCGTATGAACCGGTATTCGATTCTTCGTATCTGGAAGTATGCAAGGATGTATACCGGCGTTATTTTCCGGAGAGCGGGATTGCGACAGGAAATGCCGGGAAGAGTGCCGGTGTATTGGCGAAGATTAAGGCGAAATTTACTTCCGGGAAGAACTTGGAACCGGATACGGTCGACATCCATCATGCGCTTCGGGAACTGGACGCACTGTTTGATGCACATAAGAACGATGAATATGAGAGTGAAAACGGCGAAGCACGTATGCTTGGCGAACGGTTCGGATATTGGAGTGGGGACATACCATTTCCAGAGCTCTGGGAGGATTTCTACAGGAAAGAGATACAGACGCCGGAAGCGTGCATGCAGATCTATATTTATGTGAATGGCTATAATTCCGATAAAGCGTATTTCAAGCAATATTGCAAGAGCTTTGTGGATGATCTGTATGGAAGCCGGTATAACGAGGAACTGCCGACCTACGGTTACATGTCGCAGATGCAGACGATCCTACGCGAACTTTATAACAAACATGTGCCGGAAAGTGACAGAAGGAAGCTGGCGGTTGTGGCTGCGGATTATCTGCTTTCGCGCAAGGATGCGCTTGTGCAGGAGAAGAAGACAGTAAATCCGGCTTCTAAGAAGGAAATCATTTGCTATAGAAGCGTGCTTACACAGGAGCAGATCATGGTTATCACAGCGTATATTGCGCCGGGCTATGCGGAATATGGAAGTGCAAATGATGTGGAGGCGGATTCGGCACAGGCGGCAGAAAATGATACGGAGTTTCTGCATCTCTTCCCATACAATTATGCACTTGTGAAATGCTTTAATTTCAAGATCCCGCATGATGTTGCGAATGATGGAAATGGCTATTACTGGGTAAATGTCGGTAAGATCATGCACGTGCCGGAGCTTTCGACGTACATTGCAGCATATACGAAGGGGTTGATCAGCCGGGACTACCTGTATAAGATGGCATTTGAGGGCAGCCGGATGGATGTAAGCCTGAAGTGTCTGTCTGACATTGTGCGGTATATGACCGAGCGGGACAGACAGGTGCAGACAAGAGGCTGCGAGTGGAGCTGGACAGCGGGCAATCGGCTGGAGCATGTGCGGAAAATGCTGCTGCACAATCCAGCGAAGGAGCTGTCCGAGACGGATCAGGCGAGCGTGGATACTGCGAAAGAACTGTATCAGGCGATGGCTGGGCTTGTCATGGAGGCGGAGCTTACACGTGGCGATACTGAGACTGCATTTTCCCAGTATGTATATGGGTTGACGAGAATCTATGGCGCGGCGTATTTTGTGCGGATTCTGTCGGCACTCGGCAAGGAGACGCTGGAACGGTCGACGTATTTTAACAGCAGTTACAGCTCCAGTGTCAGACGAAGTGTGAGCAAGAAGAACAGCCTGTCACATCTGTTGCAGGCGTGTCTGCCGGATGTCAATGACAGTGCGCAGACGCTTGGCGCACATCTGAAAGGGACGGATATCAGCGAGGCACGTTTAGTTGAGGCGGCAATGTATTCGCCGGAGTGGATTGATATTGTGGGTGATTATCTTGGCTGGGATGGATTTACAGCCGGATGTTATTATTTCATGGCACATATGAATGAGTCGTTTGACAACAAGCGGACGGCGATGATCGCGCGCTATACGCCGCTTTCGGTCGAGGAATTAAACGATGGTGCATTTGACCGGGCGTGGTTTACGGAAGTGTACGAGAAACTTGGAGAGAAGCATTTTACGCTCATATATAAGGCGGCGAAGTATATCTCCGATGGTGCCAAACATGCAAGAGCGAGAAAATACGCGGATGCGGCACTCGGCAAATATAATGAGACAGCGCTGATGAGTGAGATCGAGGCAAAGCGGAATAAAGACTTGTTGATGGCAGTCGGAATCCTGCCGATTGCCGATGAGACGCAGATCAAAGAACGGTATATGTTCCTGCAGAAGTTCAAGAAGGAGAGCAAACAGTTTGGTGCCCAGCGGAGAGCCAGCGAGGCGGCTGCCGTGCAGATTGCATTGCAGAATATGGCAATCAATGCAGGCTATCAGGATGTGACGAGACTGATCCTACGGATGGAAAGTCTGGTGGCACAGGGCATGGCAGACTATTTCATGCCGCATGAAGTCGGAGAAGTATCCGTATGGCTTGAGATGGAAGATGGCGGCAAATGTGCCCTGCTTGTGGAGAAAAATGGCAAGCAGCTGAAGTCTGTTCCGGCGAAGCTTAAAAAGGATGAATATATTGTGGCGATCACTGAGGCGAAGAAGCAGATGGCAGAGCAGGCACGCCGCACGAGGGCGATGTTGGAAGATGCGATGGAGAGTCAGGAGACATACACGTATGCGGAGATTCAGGGCATGCTGGAAAATCCTGTGATTCACGATCTGGTGGCGGCACTTGTGTTCCGTGTAATGGATGGTGGCGGTGTGTCAGATCATACGCAGGAGGAACAGGTTGTATTTGGATTTGTCACAGCGAAAGGCATGGATATTATAGGTTCACACCATATCGAGCCATCCGGCGATACATTACTGACTGTGGCGCATCCATTTCAGATGTATAAGCAGGGCATGTGGCATACGATTCAGAAATATGTGTTTGACAACCAGATCATCCAGCCGTTTAAGCAGGTGTTCCGTGAGCTGTATGTAAAGACGGAAGAAGAGCTTAATATGGAGCACTCCTTACGTTATGCGGGCAATCAGATTCAGCCGCGGAAAACGGTTGCGTGCCTGAGAACAAGACACTGGGTTGCCGACATCGAGGAAGGCTTGCAGAAGGTATATTACAAGGAAAATATCGTAGCGAGGATCTATGCACTGGCGGACTGGTTCTCACCGGCAGATATCGAATCCCCGACGCTGGAATGGGTCGTGTTCACTGATCGAAAGACAGGCAAAGATCTAAAGATTCGTGAGATTCCGGATATCATATTCTCGGAAGTTATGCGTGACGTGGATCTGGCAGTGAGCGTGGCACATGCAGGTGGCGTAGATCCGGAGACATCACATTCGACTGTGGAGATGCGGAAGGCAATCGCGGAGTTCACGATGCCGCTCTTCAAGCTTACAAATGTTACATTTACGAAGAATCATGCGGTGATTCAGGGCGCACGTGCGAACTATACCGTGCATCTTGGCAGTGGCGTAGTCCATCAGGAGGCGGGACCTATGATCAATGTACTTCCGGTGCATTCGCAGCGGCGCGGACGGATCTTCCTGCCATTTGTGGACGATGATCCGAAGACATCGGAAGTGCTGACAAAGATATTATTCTTTGCCGAAGATAAGAAGATCAAGGATCCATTTATACTCGAACAGATCCGGCAATAATGGTAAACATATTGGGCACACACTTCACAAAAGGTTCACAATAAAATTAGCACTCACCTCTTGACAGTGCTAATAACCGGGTGTATAGTATAGTCACAATCAAGAAAGGGAAAAGAAAAGGAAAGAAGAAATAGAGAAAATCCCTTAGTGATTGCAAAGTTGTGATATTCAAACGACACCTCAGATTTCTCTGATAGTGCTTAAAGAATACCGTAGGCATTGGTTGTTTAAGTATGAAAGGAGATATGACTTATGTTTACACCTAGTATTTTTGGAGAAAATTTGTTTGACGATTGGATGGACGATTTTGAGAAGGAGTTTGACAAGGAACTCCGGCCAGCGAAGAATCCGCTGTATGGTAAGCATGCGAAGAATATGATGAAGACAGATGTCCGTGAGACAGAGGATTCCTATGAAGTTGATATTGACTTACCTGGATTCAAGAAGGACGAAGTCAATGCACAGCTGCATGATGGATACATTACGATATCCGCTGCGAAGGGGCTGGATAAGGACGAGAAGGACAAGAAGACCGGTAAGTATATCCGCCGTGAACGTTATGCAGGCAGCATGATGCGAAGCTTCTATGTTGGCGATGAGATTAAGCAGGAAGATATCCATGCAAAGTTTGAGAATGGTATCCTGCAGTTGTCAATTCCGAAGAAGGAAGCAAAAGCCATTGCGCAGAATAACTGCATTGCCATTGAATAATCTATGAGAATGTAGCTGCGGTGCATATAAATCTACACCATATACACAATCGACTTTGAAACTTAACGTAAAGTAAGGGAAGGAAGTGTGAGATATGGACAAGAATCCAAAACATCCATTGAAGAAAAAGAAAGTTATGCCGAAGGTTTGTGCAACAGCAAATCATAACGCAGATCAGCCGGAGATGGCAGCTTCTTCAAAGAAGAAACATTAGTGAGATATAAGAAATGCCCTGCATGTTGAAAGAACATGCGGGGCATTTCTTTTGCTGGTTTCTTACAAAATTTTTGAAAGATATATGTATTTCTACACACGTAAAAATTACCATAATAATATCAAGATAACAATACAAATGCATGTAAGAATCTGATATAACATATTTACAGGTTATTTGATACGGTACCAAAGTAAAAGTATATGGGCATTGACTATATCATGGAAAACGAAAAAGAAAAGGAGATTCGGTATGCAGTTTGGTTATTTTGACAATGAGAATCGGGAGTATGTAATTACAAATCCTAAGACACCGGCACCTTGGGCGAACTACTTAGGCTCCCCGGAATATGGTGCTTTGATTTCAAACAATGCAGGTGGTTACAGTTTTGCAAAGTCTGGTGCGAATGGCAGAATCCTGCGCTATGTATTCAATAATTTCGATCAGCCGGGACGTTACATTTACATTCGAGACAATGACAGCAAAGATTACTGGTCTGCATCCTGGCAGCCGGTAGGAAAGAGCCTGGATACGTATAAGAGTGAGTGCCATCATGGTATTTCGTATACGAAGATTATGGCAGATTACAGTGATATTCACACAGAGGCATTGTATTATGTGCCATTGAATAAGACATATGAAGTATGGAATCTGAAAGTAACAAACAATGGTTCTGAAAAGAGGAATCTCACCCTGACCGGATATGCAGAATTTACAAACAACAGCAATTATGAGCAGGATCAGGTGAATCTGCAGTATTCATTATTTATTTCCAGGACAAGCTTTGTAGAAAACCGGATTCGCCAGACGGTGCATGGGAATCTGGATGTACTCGGAGCTGGTGAGACAGTCGATGATAAGCGTCCGACAGACCGGATCTTCGGACTTGCCGGAGCAGATGTTTCTTCCTATTGTGGAGATAAGGAAGTATTTATTGGAAGATGTAATGGCTATGGCAATCCGGATGGCGTGGTAAACGGAGATCTTGGAAATGCTTTAAGTTATAATGAAAATTCTTGTGGCGCGCTTTCTACTGTTGTTGAGCTTATGCCGGGTGAGACAAAGAATATTGCGTTTATCCTTGGATTAAAGGAAAATGATGAGGCAGAAGCTATTATGAACAGCTATACGGATCCAGCGGATGTCTGTGAGAAGGAACTGGCTGAGTTAAAGACTTACTGGGGTGAGAAATTCTCGCATTTCCAGGTACAGACACCAAGCAAGGAATTTGATTCGATGATTAATACCTGGCATGCCTATAACTGCTTCATGACATTTATCTGGTCAAGAGCAGCATCATTCATCTATTGTGGACTTCGGAACGGATACGGATATCGAGATACAGTGCAGGATATTCAGGGAATTATTCATCTGGCACCGGAGATGGCAGCAGATAAGATTCGATTTATGCTTTCGGCACAGGTTGCCAATGGTGGTGGACTTCCACTTGTGAAGTTCACACACAATGCCGGACATGAGGATACACCGGACGATGCTTCTTATGTGAAGGAGACAGGACATCCGGCATATCGTGCGGACGATGCATTGTGGCTCTTTCCAACAATTTATAAATATGTAACAGAAACCGGAAATCTGGCATTTATGGATGAAGTGATTCCTTACGCAAATAAAGATGAAGGTACGGTGTATGATCATCTGAAACGTGCGATTGATTTCTCTATGAAACATCTTGGCAGACATGGCATGCCGGCAGGACTTTATGCAGACTGGAATGACTGCCTGCGGCTTGGAAAAGATGGGGAGTCATCCTTTGTTGCATTGCAGTTTTATTATGCAATGACGATTCTTCGTAAATTCGCTGAGTATAAAAATGATTCTGAGTACATTTCTTATCTGGATAAGAGCCAGAAAGATCTCTGGAATGTGATTCAGAATCTCTGCTGGAATGAAGACCGGTTTATCAGGGGCTTTACGGAAAAAGGAGAAGTAATCGGTAAAAGAACAGATCCGGAGGCAAATATGTGGTTGAATCCACAGAGTTGGGCGGTTATCAGCGGATTTGCATCTAAGGCACAGGCGGAAGCTGCAATGGAGAATGTGTATGCGCAGTTAAATACAGCGTTTGGTGCCGTGCTTATGGATCCGCCGTACCATGCGCATGCATTTGATGGCGCTCTGGCGGTTATCTATAATCAGGGGGTAAAGGAAAATGCAGGAATCTTTTCACAGTCACAGGGCTGGCTGATTCTGGCAGAAGCATTACTTGGACATGGAAACCGTGCGTTTGAGTATTATATGGAGAATTCACCGGCAGCTCAGAATGATAAAGCAGAAGTGAGAAAGCTTGAACCTTATTGCTATGGTCAATTTACAGAGGGTAAGGCAAGTCCTCATTTTGGACGATCCCATGTGCACTGGCTGACGGGAACTGCATCAACAGTTATGGTTGGCAGTGTCGAAGGTATTCTGGGCATGCGCCCGGATTTCTATGGATTGCGGATAGCACCATCCATCCCGGCAGAATGGGACGGATTTACAGTGGAGAAGGATTTCCGCGGAAAGCATCTCCATATTGAGGTGAAAAATCCGGGACATGCAGAGTCTGGATTTAAGTGCATGGAAATCAATGGTCAGACTATCTTCAATAATTATGTGAAAGACGAGTGGCTTATGTCAAACGGGGATAATATAATCACATTATATATGTCATAGATTTTACCGGTCAGGCAGACCGGAGGCGTTCAGATTTAGGGACTGGTACCGTTTTGGTGTCAGTCCTGTCTGTTTTTTGAAGACCTCTGAGAAGTAGCTTTGATCTGAAAATGCAAGGATCGAAGCAATTTCAGCCGCGGAATAGGAAGAGTGAAGCAGCATATTTTTGGCAGTTTCAATCTTTGTCTGCTGGATATAGTCGCTGACAGTCATACCGGTTTCCTTGTGGAAAAGACGGGAAAGATAGGATGAATTCAGTCCGGTCAGTTCTGAAAGATTTGCAAGTGTGATTTTTGTATGTAGGTGGTCATAAATATAATCAATACATCTGGCTACTGGTTTTGATGTAATCTTTTTCTTTCGCAGATTTTTCATGCGGCCGGTGTAGTCCAGGCATGCGGTTGTGTGCAGTTCATCGAGTTCATCCATCGAATTTGCACGGTCTGCTGTGTGGATATAAAAATCGCTCAGGCTGTAGGAAGTGGACAAATCCAGACCACCTTCGATACAGTAGCGGGCAAGCATAGCCATTGTGATTGCAAAATGATATTTCAGGCTTTGCAGAGGGGTGTCGGATAGTTCGCCCAATCCTTTTTTGTGGCTGATCTTTGCCTGACAAAGCTCATTTACCTTCTCAATGTTTCCGGATTTGATGGTTGTATAAAATTCTAATTCCGGATCGTACTGTGCACGTAGTACAGCTTCGTCCTTATATACGTAATCACGGTATATTTTATTGCTTATTTTCATGGTAACACCCCATTGATATATGTTCGTTATTTTTTTTAGTGATTTCGGAAAATATTTAACGTAATTATAGCAGAGAATCTGATTTAGAACAATCGAACAAAATGCAACAAATAATTGCTTTACTTTGCATTATGTATAGGGTACAATTTTTACAGCGCATTGTTTCAAATACATTTAGAAAATAAAAATGAACAAATGTTCGAACTCCTTATTGACTTTTCGAACAGAAGTGTAGTATAGTAGAAGAAACAAAAACGAACATATGTTTTGATAACATAGATGGAAGATAATGGAGGTTTATGGTATGGCAAGTGAAGAAAAGATGAAAGCATTAGATGCGGCGCTGGCGCAGATCGAGAAGCAGTATGGTAAGGGTTCTGTGATGAAGCTCGGAGATCAGTCTGCAAATATGGGAATTGATGTAGTTCCGACCGGCTCTCTGAGTCTGGATCTGGCACTTGGACTTGGCGGTATGCCAAGAGGTCGTATTATTGAGATTTATGGTCCAGAATCAAGTGGTAAGACAACGGTTGCACTGCATGTTGTTGCAGAAGTACAGAAGATGGGTGGTATTGCAGGCTTTATCGATGCAGAGCATGCACTTGATCCAACGTATGCGGCGCATATTGGCGTCGATATTGATAACCTGTATATTTCACAGCCAGATAATGGTGAGCAGGCGCTGGAGATTACAGAGACGATGGTTCGTTCTGGTGCGGTTGATGTAATTATTGTGGACTCTGTAGCGGCCCTTGTACCGAAGGCAGAGATTGACGGCGAGATGGGAGATTCTCATGTTGGATTACATGCGAGACTGATGTCTCAGGCACTCCGAAAACTGACTGGTATTATCAGCAAGTCTAATTGTGTGGTTATCTTTATCAACCAGCTTCGTGAGAAAGTAGGTGTGATGTTTGGTAACCCGGAGACGACAACCGGTGGTCGTGCATTGAAGTTCTACGCATCTGTCCGTCTGGATGTACGCCGGATTGAGACATTGAAGGTTGGCGGAGAAGTTGTTGGTAACCGTACAAGAGTCAAGGTTGTAAAGAATAAGGTTGCACCTCCATTCAAGGAAGCAGAGTTTGATATTATGTTTGGTAAGGGTATCTCCAAGGAAGGCGATATTCTGGATCTGGCTGTTTTGCACGATATCATCAACAAAGCAGGTGCATGGTACTCTTACAATGGTGAGAAGATCGGACAGGGACGTGAGAATACGAAGCTTTATCTTGCAAATAATCCAGAAGTGATGGAAGAGATTGAGCAGCAGGTACGGAATAAGTGTGGGATTGGCGTAGATGCAGAACAGACAGAGAGCGAAGAGTCATAAGCAACCAACTACATACAGTGCATTTGATACAGCGATTTATTATCTTACCTTCCGGGATCGCTCCCGGAAGGAGCTTTGTGATAAGCTGGCAGAAAAAGGATATGAGGAAGCAGAGATTGCAGAGGCAGTCGAGAAACTGATGTCCTATGGATACATTGATGATGAACGATATGCCTCATCGTATATTCGGAATCAGATGCGTGCCAAAGGCAGACGAAGAATCACAATGGAGCTTTCCGGTAAAGGTGTAGATTCAGAGATGACACGTGAATTATGCATGGAACTGGTGCCTGATGAAGCGGAAACCATCTATGATTTACTGGAAAGACGTTATGGTAACTTAGATTTTTCGGATGAAGGACAGATGCGGCGTATGTATTCCTTTTTTGCACGGCGGGGATTTAAGTATGAGGATATTCGCAGAGCGGTGTCAGAATATAGAAAAAATATTGAAAAAATATAGAAAAGTAATCTATTTTTTCTTACAATTTGCATAAAAAAAGTAAAGTATTCCTTGACACTAGTATAAAAAAAGTATAATATTTAAGTGTTGTAGTTATGCAATAAAACTAAATAAGGAGGTGCTCCTGAGTTGTCAGACGAAGCAATCAAGTATGTGATTTTCGCTGTAATACTCGTGGTTGCAATTCTCGTTACCTGGTTTTTAGCTATTGCGTATCGTAAGAATGTGGCAGAGGCAAAGCTTGGTAAGGCAGAGGATAAGGCTAGAGAGATTATAGATGAAGCACTGAAAGCTGCGGAGGCAAAGAAACGTGAGACACTTCTTGAGGCGAAGGAAGAAGCCATGAAGACGAAGAATGAGATTGACAAAGAAGTCAAGGATCGTCGGAATGAGCTTCAGCGCATGGAAAAGCGTGTTCTTTCCAGAGAGGAAAATCTCGACCGGAAGACCGAAGCCGTAGAGAAGAAAGAAGCTTCATTATCACGTAAAGAGGCAGAACTCACGAAGCTGAAGCAGGAAGTTTCAGATTTGGAAGCAAAAAGAACTCAGGAACTGGAAAGAATTTCCGGATTAACCTCTGAACAAGCAAAGGAATACTTATTAAAGACTGTTGAAGACGAAGTAAAGCATGAAACAGCAGTCATGATCAAAGAATTAGAAACACGAGCAAAAGAAGAAGCAGATAAGAAGGCAAAGGATTACGTTGTGACAGCCATTCAGAAGTGTGCTGTTGATCATGTATCAGAGACAACGATTTCCTTAGTACAGTTGCCTAACGATGAGATGAAGGGAAGAATCATTGGTCGTGAAGGACGAAACATTCGTACTTTAGAGACTATGACAGGTGTTGATTTAATTATTGATGATACACCGGAAGCAGTTTTGCTTTCAAGTTTTGATCCGGTTCGTAGAGAAGTAGCCAGAATCGCACTTGAAAAGCTGATTGTGGATGGAAGAATCCATCCGGCACGTATTGAAGAGATGGTCGAGAAGGCTCAGAAAGAGGTCGAGACTATGATGCGTGAAGAGGGAGAGGCTGCAACCCTGGAAGTCGGTGTACATGGCTTACATCCTGAACTGATACGTCTTCTTGGTAAGATGAAGTTCAGAACAAGTTATGGACAGAATGCATTGAAGCATTCTATTGAGGTAGCTCATTTGTCCGGTTTGCTTGCCGGAGAGCTTGGGCTTGATGTTCGTGTAGCAAAGCGTGCAGGTTTGTTACATGATATCGGAAAATCTATTGATCATGATGCAGGTATGGAAGGTTCTCACGTATCCATTGGTGTTGATCTTTGTAGAAAGTACAAGGAGTCGGCAACGATTATCAACGCTGTTGAGGCACACCACGGGGATGTAGAACCACAGAGTTTGATCGCATGTATTGTACAGGCTGCAGATGCTATATCTGCTGCACGTCCAGGTGCAAGACGCGAGACGTTGGAGACATATACAACACGTCTGAAGTCCTTGGAAGACATTGCCAATGGATTTAAGGGTGTTGATAAGACTTTTGCTATTCAGGCGGGACGAGAAATTCGAGTAATGGTAGTTCCAGAGCAGGTAACAGATGCGGATATGGTATTACTCGCACGGGATATCTCAAAGAAGATTGAATCAGAACTTGAGTATCCGGGTACAATCAAGGTTAACTTGATCCGTGAGTCGAGAGTAACCGATTACGCAAAGTAATTATTTGTTATCAATGAAATTCGTGGAAAGTATTGAGAATACAAGTTTTCAATACTTTCCTTTTTTGTTTATTTCCTGTATTATATATAGAGATATAAAGCAATCGCGTGCGAAACAAATTATGAATGATGAAATGTATTTATTATGATTATATGGACGATGCGGAATAGAGTGGATAGAAAGGGACATAAATATGGTTGAATTTAAAAGAAAAAGCTTGGAATTATTATATGATGCGAAGATTGTAGCGCTGTATAAGGATGTGTTGGAGACACCGGATGGTGGAGAGGTTGTATATGATCTGATTAAACATAAATCCGGCGGTGGAGCAGGTATTCTGCTTGTAGACGAGGAAGAGTACACATATCTGGTGCGTCAGTACCGTAATTCCTTAGATGCAGTGGATCTGGAGATTCCGGCAGGTGGATATAGTTTTCACGGGGAATCCGGTGAGACATGTGCGTTACGGGAAGCAGAGGAGGAGACTGGATGGATTCCGCAGGATATCTATCATGTGAGCAATATGATTTCTTCGGTTGGAACCTTTGATGAGAAGACGGATGTCTATATTGGACGCAATTTGAAGAAAGGCAAGCGGCATTTAGATCCGACGGAATTTATCGAGATTGTTCGAGTACCTATGGAAGAAGCACGCGAGATGATTTATTCGGGTAAGATTGTAGATAGTAAGACGATTGTCGCGATTCTTGCTTATTATGATAAGAAGAGTCAAGGAATATTTAAGTAGACAGGCACATATGCTTTAGGGAGTGAGCAATCACTCCCTAATTTTTATGCAGTAGGAGTATAAGGCAATGCCATATGAAAGTGAAAAACTGAAAAGCCGCTTGTTTTATTATCTGTGCATGGTGCTGGCAGGTTGTATATTAGCCAATATCGTGCTGCGATGCGATCGGGATCTGCAGGTGTTTATACTGCCATTTACGGACAGCAGTCGGTTAGCCGGGGTATCCGTGCAGCAGACATTGTTTTATGTGTTGTTACAGCGGACGAAACAGGTGGTTGTTGTGTACCTGCTGTATAAGGTGTTTCCGCCCAAGGCAGTCTTCTCGATCGGGATGAGTGCGTTGTTATTTTTATTTGGATTTGTAATCAGTTGTCAGATGTTTTATCTGGGACTTTCGGGTGTATGGTTTCTGCTGTTATGCCTGTTTCCACATTATCTGATCTATCTTTTAATGTTGTATTATCTGGCGGCAGAGGCACGCAAGGTTGGAGAGGATAAGAACAAAAAGAGGATGGCGGCGATGATTCTAATTCTGACGTTTTTTGTCGGAATTCTATCTGAGAGTATTCTTTCAAAAATTTTTTTAAAAAATTTTCTCCAATATATAGGTATGTAAAAACGCGCATTTCAACATATTGTAGAAATGTTACGAAATGTTACAAATATTGAAAAAATGTGAAAAAATTATGTTTGATTTTAGCTGAAATAGTAATTATAATGTAATAGATAAAGGCGAAAAGCAGTCGGAAAAGGTTGCATTTTGTCGAGGGAATGGAAGGACTTTGGGTATGGAAACACAGATTGAGAATTACATTGATTACTTGAATAGCGTGAAGCATGCAAGTGCGAATACGATTGCATCCTATCGGAGAGATTTGAAGAAGATGAGCCGCTTTTTTGCGGACAGACAGTGTACGGATGTGCGTGAGCTTCGGGGAACGGATTTGAATTCGTATGTATTGGATATGGAAAGCCAAGGCATGTCCACAGCGACGATATCCAGAAGCATTGCAAGCATGAAATCGTTTTTTCTATATCTGTTGAAGCAGGGGGAGATCACAGAAGATTATGCGGATGCATTGAAACCGCCAAAGATCGAGAAGAAAGCACCTGAGACGCTTTCCATTGAGGAAATCAATCTGCTCTTAGATCAGCCATCACGCCTGACACCAAAGGAAATCCGGGACAAGGCAATGCTGGAGCTTCTGTATGCGACTGGTATGCGTGTATCAGAACTTATAAATTTAAAGATCACAGATGTAAATCTGACGATGAATTATATTTTATGCCGGGATGCATCGAAGGAGCGTGTCATTCCAATCGAGAATGTAGCGAAGATGGCACTGGAGAACTATATCAAGTCGGTACGGGAATCCATCAGTCATGGAAGTATGTTCCTCTTTACGAATATGAAGGGACAGCCGATGACGAGACAGGGCTTCTGGAAACTGATCAAGGCATATGCAGCAAAGGCTGGTATCGATAAGGATATCACACCGCATATGATCCGTCATTCCTTTGCATCACATCTGGTATCAAATGGTGCCGATTTGAAGGCGGTACAGGAGATGCTTGGACATTCGGATATTTCGACCACGCAGATTTATCTGCGCAGCAGACAGAGCAAGTTGAAGGAAGAATATGAGAAAGCACATCCACGTGCAAAGATGGCGTGAAAGCCATATAAAAATGAAATCAAAATAGAAAGATAAAATTTCATAGATGAAATAAAAAGATAAAACCTCATTATCAGAGAAGAAATATCTGGTAATGAGGTTTTCTTGCGCTGTTGCATCTGACAATACAGCATTTATAATCTATAATGAGTTACTACTTGTTTTGCAGGTTTGTAAATACGCTGTCACTGACACCATGTTTCAACAGGTATGCCTCCCACAGGGAATAGTATTGTGCCTGTAGATGGATACCATCGTTGGAATAATCGGCTTTAACACCCATTGGAACATCGCCGTCCATGTCACAGACGCAGGTGTTCATATCAAGGTAGAAGATACGCTGTCCGTCTGCGTATTCTGCAACCAGAGCATTTCTGCAATCCACATTGTCGTTGTTGTACACATCTGAGTTATCTGCGTAGCTCTGTGTAACATGCATCATACCCATGACGAAGATTACAGCGTCTGGCTGTAATTCCTGAATCTGATCTAATACTTTCTTGTACTGCGCCTGATAATCCTTGGCGTAGCCGCTTCCGAGCTCGTTGACACCACACATGAGGAAGATTTTTTTGTACTGTTTTGTGGCAAGCACATTTGGAATTGTTTCGCCGTTTGCCATTGTTTTATCCATCAGATCCCAGATGGAAACACCATCTTTGTAGTAGAAATCAGCCGTTGTTTTGGTGCGGAGCGTACCATAGTCATGTAGTCCCTCAATACGGGAATCCCCGATAAAGGCTGCATCGTTAAAGTAGTCAGTATTTACAGTGATATAATCGTAGTTGGTTGTCTGTGCCACACGGTCATTATCGTCGTAATAAGCAGAGCGTGCCTTACGCATTGGAACTGTGATATAGGTCGTTGGAATCGGTTCGCTTCCATCGGTGCTGACTGCATCCGAAGAGGTCGCCGGTGCATCGGTTGATGTCGCGGCAGGAATAGGATTGGAATCTGCGTCTGTACCGGTTGCCGTCGTGTCATCGGAAGGTTTCTTTGTGTCATCTTTTTTCACAAATGGATCTTCTTTAATCATGGCAGACATAAAGAGCGTATGATCCTTGGAAATCCGCAGCTTGTATTCGCCACCCATAGCACCGACAAGGGCATATAAAGTATAGCCGATGACGGAAAGCAGGATCAGGGATACAAGCGGACATTCCCGCAGGAAATCCCAAATTGTTTTCGGTTGTCTTCGCTTTTTGTTATTATTCATAATCATCATCCTTATTTCATCTATAGTCCGGTTCCTGTATATATGATTTTGGGAAAATCAGATTCCAAAGTCGTCAGAACCGGAAATACAGGAATGGGTTATTTGCACCGGAGGCAATCTGATATACCGAAAGCCAGAAGAGTGCCAGCATGAGAATCTTACATACCCATGTCTTGTAAAACCGTTTTAACAGGCGGATTGGAATCGGCGTACAGCAGATGGCGCAGATTGCGAGCAGCCACCAGTAGGTGCCGAACAATTCCAGAAACTTCGGGAAGGTATCGATTTTGACCGATCCCCTGACTGGAAGGAAAAATAACCGCTTGATATAATTTCCGAGCGTTGGCAGATCGGAAATGTTGAAAATTGTCCAGGAAACCGGAATCACGATCAGCATATAAATATGGGATAAGATCGCATGCCGTTCCAGCTTGTCCAATAAAAATAACTTCTCGACGGTCAGCAGCACGAAGAAGAACATGCCCCATATAATAAAGTTCCAGTCCGCGCCATGCCAGAGCCCGGTGAGCAGCCATACGATAAACGTATTGAGAATCATTCGTTTCTGCCCTTTGCGGTTTCCGCCCAGTGGGATATAGACATATTCCCGGAACCATCTGCTGAGTGTGATATGCCATCTGCGCCAGAAATCCGTGGAGGAAGTGGCACAGTATGGGTTCTTGAAGTTTGTCGGGAATTTGAATCCAAGGATACGTCCAAGTCCAATCGCCATCAGGGAATATCCGAAGAAGTCGAAGAAGAGCTGCATCGAAAATCCCCATGAACCAAGCCATGCGGTCAGTGGATGAATCCCCATAACGCCAGCCGTCATAACCGTATTCCAGAGGGAAGCTATCTTGTTCGCCAGCAGTACCTTGTAAGCAAGTCCAAGTACAAAGATCGTCGTGCCCCATTCAATCTTTGGCAGACTGATCTTGCGCTGCTTGTGCAGATCATCTTTGACTTCTGAGAAGCTGACGATTGGCCCCGCAATTAACTGAGGGAACATGCAAAGATACGTTGCAAAATCCAGTAGTCCGTTTGCAATCTCATATTTCCTGCGGTAGATGTCAATCACATAGGAAGCAGCCTGAAAAGTGTAGAAGCTGATTCCAAGCGGTAGGGTAAGTGACACAAGCTTTAATACGGTTGTACCTGCAATTCCATTGATGATGCCGATAAAAAAGTTCAGATACTTAAATACAAATAACATTCCGAAATTAAAGACCATGGCAGCAATAAGCCAGACCTTTCGGTTTGTCTCTGTGGATGCCTGCGTGTCATCCTCGCGTTTCCATGCGGTGTAGATGTTGACGGCTGCAAAATGATTGACGAGGATGGAGAGAATCATCAGGATAATATACGAAGGCTCTCCAACGCCGTAGAAGATTAAGCTGCCGATCAGCAATATTATATTTCTGTATTTCGGTGCCGCTGCAAAATACACAATCAGAAAGATTGGTAAAAAGCGGAACATAAATTCAATACTTGAAAAAACCATTCTACTAAATCCTTTTCCTATATATTATGAACGATAAATCCTTTTCAGATTGTCCAGCTTTGCGGTTGCATTCTGCATCAGCAGATCCAATACGGTAATCGCACACATGGATTCAACGACAACGACTGCACGTGGACCGATGATCGGATCGTGACGTCCCTTGATCTCCATTACAATTTCTTCGTGTGCCCGTGTGACAGTATCCTGCGCCTGAAAGATCGAAGGTGTTGGCTTGAAAGAAGCACGAATGAGAATCGGACTGCCGTCACTCATGCCACCTAGTGTGCCGCCAGAGTGGTTGGTGCGCTTTTTGACAGTGTCGCCATCCATATAGAAGTTGTCGTTGTTATCAGAGCCGATGGATGAGACAACAGCAGTACCATCTCCGATTTCAATTGCCTTGACAGCGCCGATCGACATGACTGCCTGTGCCAGCTTCGCATCAAGCTTGTCAAATACTGGTTCGCCAACACCGACAGGAACACCGGTTATGATACATTCCACTATAGAGCCAACCGAATCCTTTTTCTCCATCATTTCATTGAGATAAGCAGCTGCATCTGCTGCACAGGTGTTGTTTGGCATATAGAGCGGATTCTGATTGACCATATTAAGATCGATCGCATCGTCTGCAACCTTGATCGTTCCGATCGCACGTGTGTATGCAGTAAGGGTAATACCGAGCTCTTTTAAGACCTTGGCAGCGACCGCGCCTGCGGCAACTCTGCCGATTGTCTCCCGGCCGGAAGAACGACCGCCGCCCCGGTAGTCGCGGAATCCATACTTCTCATCAAAGCAGTAGTCCGCATGCCCCGGACGATAGCTTTCTGCAATCGAACCGTAATCTTTTGATTTCTGATCTTCATTCATGACAACGAGGGAGATCGGCGTTCCGGTTGTTTTTCCTTCAAAGACGCCGGACAAGATAGAGACCTTGTCGCTTTCATTTCGCTTGGTCGTAAATTCGTTCTGACCTGGCTTTCTGCGGTCGAGATAGATCTGGATATCCTCCTCAGAAAGCGCAATCCCAGCCGGACAGCCGTCGATGACAACGCCGAGTCCTTTGCCGTGTGATTCACCCCATGTAGTGACTGTAAATAATTTTCCGTATATTGAACCAGCCATGGTAATATAATCCTTTCATATTGTATATACATTTGAAGGGATTATACATCTTTTTGTGAAAAATAGGAAGAGCCTGTTGATTTTTTCCTATACATGTGCGATAATGTTACAAAATTGTTACAAAACAAAGAAGAGGAATAGCAGATGAAAAAGATTTTAGCGAGAATACTGATATGTGTGATGGTGCTTGGACTGGTACAGACAGGGAATACAGCAGGCACAGCGAAAGCGGCAAGTACAGATGCAGATATTTATTATGCAGTACATTGTCAGACGTATGGCTGGGGACTTGGCGTTGCTAAAAACGGCGAGGTAACCGGTACATCTGGACAGGCGAAACGTCTGGAGTCTATCAAGATCTGGGTGAAGTCCGAGCTTTCCGGTAGCGTGGAATACGAGACACATGTGCAGACCTATGGTTGGAGCATCGGAACAAAGAAGGACAGCGAGGAATGTGGAACGACCGGAGAGGCAAAACGTCTCGAAGCAATCAAGATCCGTCTGACCGGACAGCTTGCTGAGGTGTATGACGTTGTATATCGTGTACACAGACAGACTTACGGCTGGACAGACTGGGTAAAGAATGGTACTGAGTGTGGAACGACCGGACAGGCGAAGCGTCTTGAAGCAATCCAGATCAAGCTCGTTCGTAAAAATGGCGCCGATGATGCAGACCTCAAGTATACGACACATGTACAGACACATGGATGGCTGGATTATGTAGTAGATGGTAAGCAGTCTGGAACAACCGGTGAGGGCAAACGTCTGGAGGCAATCAAGATTGATGTACCAAATACAAGCTGTACGGGTGGTATTACCTATTCCGTTCATTGTCAGACCTACGGCTGGATGAACTGGGTAACGAATGATATGCAGGCAGGTACATCCGGACAGGCGAAGCGTCTTGAAGCGATCAAGATCAAGCTGACTGGAGAGATGGCAGAGAAGTTCGATGTGTATTACCGTGTACATAGTCAGACGTATGGATGGCTTGACTGGGCATGTAATGGAGAGGCTTCCGGAACGTCGGGGCTTGCAAAGCGTCTGGAGGCGATCGAGATCGTGCTCGTAGAAAAGGGCGAGACTGCACCGGGCGAGACGAGATATCCGTATGTCGATGCTGCGATTGCAAAGCAGATCGAGAAGGAAAAGGAAGAAGAAAGAAAACGGCAGGAAGAAGCTGAGAAGGAAGCAAACGACAAGGCGACCAGCGAGAATCTGCGCAAGGTTCTGAGCGAGGCTGTGCTGGTTCCAACCATAACCAGAGATACGGTAATTGATACAAAAGTTCAGGAAGTATTGGCACAGGTCGTAAAGCCTGAAATGGATAATTATGACAAGCTTCTGGCATGTTATAAGTGGATTATAGATAATTCATTTTATAAGTATGATGGCTTCACAGGATCATGGAACAACACTAAAGTTTCGTATTCTAATAATCGGGATCGACAGGTTGTCAGCTTTGCAAAGACAATTATTTGCGGCGTGAATGGGCAACGTTACGGAACCTGTATCAATTATGGTTCGGCGATGGTTGTATTTGCAAGAGCACTCGGCTTTGAGGCGTATCGTGCCGGAGGCGAGACATTACGTGCAGATAACTCGTATGGTGAGCATTACTGGTGTGTCATCAAGATCAACGGAATCTGGTACAACTTCGATCCACAGAATGCAGATAACAATTGGACAGATCCACTTCGATATTTTGGTAAAACCAACAGTGAATGGTTAGGAATCGGCTACAAATTCACACATGGAAGCGAGAAAGCCGAGGACTATATCAGCGGTGGAACTTATAAGTAAAATAGTGCTTTACAAGATGAAGGTCTTGTGGTAAGATATCAAATGCCGTCACTTGGTTATAGGATCACTCCGACCATAACTCAGCGACTGGACAAAATAAGAAAATGGAGGAAAAAAGCATGATTACAGCAGATCAGAAGAAAGAGATCATTGAGAAGTATGCTCGTACAGCAGGTGATACAGGTTCACCAGAAGTGCAGGTTGCACTCCTTACAGCAAGAATCAACGACCTGAATGAGCACTTCAAGGTACATCCAAAGGATCACCACTCAAGAAGAGGTCTTCTTAAGATGGTTGGTCAGAGAAGAAACCTTCTCGCATACCTTAAGAGCAAGGATATCGAGCGTTACAGAACACTTATCGAGCAGCTTGGTCTTAGAAAGTAATAACAACAAATTAGTAAATAAACTTAAAATCACACACACTACAAAAGGGATTGCATATGCAATCCCTTTTTCATGATTATAATCTGCCATATAGCTGTGAGCCTGTTTCGGATTTTTGTATGATTGTCTGTCATTTCTCTGTCTGACTGTTGTCTGTTGGTTCCAGTGTGCCAATAAATGGGTTATAGATGCTGCCATCAATCGCATTGATAATTGCATAACTGGATTTGTAAAGGATACCGGCTTCATCCGGTTTAAGCATGTAAAACCATGCAGGAACGAGCGAGTAGGATTTGTGCTTGGAATCAGAAATCCGGATCAGACCATACTCGATACTCGTTACCGTGTATTCGCAATCAGCTATGGAAAGGGGATCGAAAGGACTGCTGTTCCATATGCTCATGAAATCAATCTGTGCCTTTGCAATGGCATCAATCTGATCAAATGACAGGGTTGGAGAAGTTTTTGCTTCTATGGTGTCTACCTGCATTGGATTGTTCCAGATCAGGTAGGAAAGCCCGTTGCTGTCTATGCTGGCGGTCAGAGATTCAAAACCGTAAAATGTATTGGATTCGTCCGCGGAGAATATAAAACCACCATTGGCGTCATATTCGGCATTGGAATAATCCGTCAGGGTTGTTGAAAATGTTTCAGATGTATATAAGGTAGAAAGATTATTCAGGCTTCGGCTGGCATAGAACAGATAGGAGTCTGTGGCAGGTTCTGTTTCTTCTGCCGGAGGTTCTACGGCAAAGGAGGCATTGATCGTATAATGTTGGGGATGTCGTATAGCATCCAGTGTTTGCACAATTGTATAATCAGTAATCTTCAGTGTCTGCATATATTTTTCAGTAATCTGCTTCGCTTCTGTGAGGGAGAGGGAACAGCTGTTTCCCCCATTTTGCTCAACGTAAGCGGAAGAAATTGGATACGCCTTATAGGTGTTACTGGTAGAAAAATCGATAGCATCAGTACAGTACTGTTTGTATAATACCATACGACAGAATAGGTTGGATTTAAAAAATGCCAGATAATAGTGCTCTTTGGAAATGGTTCCGTCGATAATACAGAATTGGTTCGGTATAAATTGCCCGATATCATCCCTTTCGCTATAGGGATTGATATACCATTTCATTTCACCGTTGGTTTCTACGACACGCTTTGCTGCATCGGCATCTTGCTTTTTCGTCGCAAGGACATTTGTAGCGTCGTAGTATTCTGCAATCATATATTCCGGGATCGTAGAGAAATTCTCATAGCTTTTGAATGTATCTTCCCATGCGCCGCAGGCGGAGGTTAAGTCCTCAATCGAACGAAAATCATATGGCATAAATAGTGAATAACTTCCCTCGTCGAAGATCAGGTCGGCATACGTCTGGATGTCTTCGTCCGTGAAGTCTGCGCGGGATAAAGACGCAACCGGTGCTGATTTCTCGGCAAGCGAGGTATCCACCTGTGCCTGTACAGTCAGAGTCCCCTTGTCACCCGGAACCGTGTAGTCGAGATTCCGGATAGGGTCATCTGTGGCATCGGACGTAGATGCGGTATCTCCCTGATAGATGACAGTCTCTTTCCTGCCGCAGGCAGAGAGACAGGATGCAAGAAGTGTAATAATTAAAATCCAGGATAGTTTCTTCATATGCGTTCTCCTTTCGCTTTAGTTGATGTTTCCGTTATAATCATGATAGATGCTTCCGTCGATGGCACTGATTATGACGTATGGGGAAAATGTACAAAATGGGGAAGAAAGAGATTCCCCATCGATCATGTAATACCACGCAGGAATATACATATAGGAATCAGATTCTTCGTCAAATAACCGGATCAATCCATATTGAATCTCCTTGATTTTGTAGGTGTTATCCGCAGAAAATGGTAAAGTCGTCCCATCGAACTTCGAGATGTAATCTTTGGCGATTGCGTCAATCTGATCGAAAGAGAGCAGTTGTGCATTTGTCTCTAAGACTTCCTCTACTTTCATCGGATTCTGGATAACCAGATAGTTGATACCATCATTTCCGACATTCGCGAAGATGGCTTCGTATCCATATCTGGCATTCGTGTAAGAATCGTTGGAGCTGCTGTTTTCACCGATTGTCCCGGAGACTAGTTCGCGGGAGAAATTGAAATCCGTATGAACAGGAGCGATACCGTCCACATTTCTGCCGCCATAGAGCAGATAGGAATCATAGGAATATCCATCGTTTGAAGAATCGCTGGCTATGATTTCCCCATCTTTCGTTATCTCGTAATCGGGCTTTATGGTCTGCGCCTTCTGTACATCTGTGATCGTGTAATCGGAGATTCCCATAGTCTGAAGCGTATCAAGCACCGTTGCTTTTGATTCTTCCTTAGAATACTGACACTCATCGGAGTACGATTCATTCTCATAAAGAGGGTTTGCGTAGGTGTCGTAGTATTGCGGATACTGGATATATGGTTCGTAGATCGTGTGGAGCAGCATTGTACAGTACACATCCGTCTGTATAAACGACAGATAGTAAGGCTTCTGGCTGATCGTTCCTTTGATGACGCAGAAATTTGTATAAATATCCGTATTTTCGGAGGAGGTGAAACGATACCATTTCAGGGAACCATCCGTATGAATCGGGGTGACCACGTTGTCATTCTCCATACATTGCTGGGCGATATAGTATTCCTGCAGCAAAGAGTATGGAATGTCTGCGCTGTCGTTATATTGTGCGATTTTCTCCTGCATATCGGCACACGCACTTTTGACCTCCTCATCCGGGCGCAGGACATAGGGCAGGAATAATGCGTAGCTTCCAGCATCGAAGATGGCATCTGCAATCCGCTTCATATCATCCTTGGTGTAGTCGTTTCGGGAGACTTTTACCACAGGGGAACTTTGTGCCGATAAACTGGTATCGACATCGGCATCCACCGTAAATGTCAGGAGTCCGTCTGTGACCTCATAATTCCGGTGCAGAACCGAAGCGGTGGCAGCATCGCTTGTCGTTGCCGGTTCATCCACGTATGAGATATCTTTCTCTTTTCCACACCCGGACAGGGCGGATAATGCAAGGATGGATATGAGAATGCCTGCAATTCGTTTCTTCATAAGATCTTCCTCCTGTTAATCTGATTTGTTTCTATGCTGATAGATGTAGCCAAGTTCGTCATTGTAGATACTTCCGTCGATGGCGTTGATGATGACGTAGGCAGATGGGAAATAATAGGGTTTGCTTTCCTCGCTTCCTTCTGCAAGATAATACCATGCCGGGAGCAACTGGTAGGAATCATCCTCTTCGTTGGATACCCGGATCAGTCCGTACCGGATATCTGTTATGTCATACACCGTCTCATCAAAGGTGTGTTTGTTGATGTAGTCCTGTGCAATCGTATCAATCTGGGAGAAATCCAGTGTGTTCGCCATATCGACGTCGATGGTTTCAATCTTCATAGGATTGGCGACGATCAGATAATTCAAACCGTCATTTCCGACATTGGCGGTGATGAATTCATAGCCATAGAAGATATAATCCTGATAATTGGAGATTGTTCCGTTTTCGTCCTGATCCATGCTTTCATAATCAGTCAGCTCTGGTTGAAAGTTTGCAGTGGTGTAGACAGGGGTAAGCGCATCTAAGCTGCGCCCACCGTAGACCAGATAGGAATCATAGGAAATAACCGGTTCTTTGTTGTAGTTTGCTGATACCTGATAAGTGTCGTCAATATCGTAGACAGTCTGGATGGTCTGCGTCGGAAATACGTCGGTAACTACATAATCATCGATTCCCATTCTGGAGAGCGTATCGGTGACAAGCGTTGAGGCACCTTCCGTGGAATACGAGCAGATGTTGTCGCTGCCGGCAAGCGTTTCGAGCATATCCGGACGGATCGGGGATAATTGGTTAAACAAGCCATAGGTAAGCTCTTCGTTATAATCTTTGTGCAACACAAGCATGCAGTGCTTGCGCGTCTGGACGAAGGAGAGCTGATAGTCCTTTCCGTCTATCGTGCCACGGATATTACAGAAGTTGCAAAATTCCTCGCTGTCTGCACTTGGCTTGATGGTTGGATAGTATTGAATCGTTCCATTTGTCTCGATAGGATCAAAGACGCCGCCGTCTTTTGCATTTTGTGCATAGGAGCATTCTGCCAACAGATTATACGGAATCTCGGATTTATCTGCGTAGGTAGCAAAAGTCTCTGCAAATGCATCGCAGGCAGCAGTGATATTTTCCTTTGACTGACGGCTGTATGGAAGGAATAATTTATAGCTTCCCTCATCGAAGATTGCAGCCGCAATGCGTGTGATATCTTCATTTGTATAGTCGCACCGGACGGCAGTCGCAACCGGAGCAGACTGCGTGGACAGACTGGTGTTCACATCGGCGTCGACATTGACCGTCGTGCGTCCGTTTGATACGGAATAGTTCAGATGTAAGTCGGATGCGGAAACGGCATCCTGTCTGGAATCGTTCTCCTGAATATAATCGACGCCCGCTTTCTTTCCACATCCGGATAAGATGGAAAGCAGGAGTGCGCCGATCACCATTTTATAGAATATGGTTTTGCGTCTCATATGAAATTCCCCCCTCTTAGTTTTTCGTGCAGCATCCCTGCCGATTGTCGGGCCTGCGTATAAGAACTGTTTATATTATAGGATACAAATGTATCAGAAATGTATCTAAATGGTTGCAGGTTTTCACTTTTATGGTATTATATTTGAGGAAAATGTCTGATTTTAGACAATTATAGACGAAACAGGGGAAAATAGCGATGAAAATCATGAAATATGCGATACAGGGTTACGAGGATGTCAACGCAGATCATCTGCTTGGAATCTTCGGAAATCCGATCAAACATACATTGTCACCGGTCATCCATGACACGCTCAGTGATGCACTTGGGCTGTCGGAGCGGTATGTGCCGTTCTGCGTGGAGGACGAGGATCTGTCCCGTTGTGTGAAGCTTGCGTATGACGAGGGCGTGCTTGGACTGAATATTACCGTGCCGCACAAGCAACATGTGATGGAGAGTCTCGTGGATGTCGATATAGCCGCAAAGACAATCGGCGCGGTCAACACGCTGGTTCGGGTAGATGGTGGCTACAAGGGCTACAACACGGATATGCCGGGACTGGCGAAAGCGTTAGAGACAGAAGGAATTGTATTAAAGGATGAGACGGTTATCATGCTTGGCGCAGGTGGTGCCGCACGTGCGGTCGCGTATATGTGTGTCAGCTACGGCGCAAAGCAGGTGTATATTGTAAACCGGACATTTGCGCGTGCGCAGGCAATCGCGGGTGACATGAATGCATTTACAGGAAAGACGGTGGTGCAGGCGGTGGCTTCGGAGGATTATCAGAGTATTCCGGATGGAAAATATCTGATGATCCAGTGTACTTCGGTCGGGCTGCATGAGGGTGACGGAATGCCGTTTGATTTCGGTGATGCGTTCTATGCGATGGCGAAGGCGGGTGTTGACCTGATCTACAATCCGGTACAGACGCCATTCTTAAAGGAGATGGAGAAGCTTGGCGTGCCAGCGGTAAATGGCTTGAAGATGTTATTATATCAGGGAATCCTTGCATATGAACTTTGGAATGATCTGACAGTGTCTGAGACACTGACCGATAAAGTGTATCTGGCATTGCAGGATGCAATCTATGGGAAGAAGCGTGGAGATAATATTGTCCTGATCGGTTATATGGGTGCCGGTAAGACAACGGTTGGAAAGGAACTTGCCAAGAAGCTTGGATATGAATTTATTGATACCGACCTTTATATAGAGGCACAGGAGGGAATGACGATTCCGGACATCTTCGAGAAGAAGGGAGAGGCATATTTCCGCGCTTTGGAGACGGATGTCATCCGGAAACTTTGGGAGAAGACACATTGCGTGATCGCGACGGGCGGTGGACTGCCGCTTCGCAAGGAGAACAGTGATCTATTGAAAGAAGTCGGAACAGTATATTATCTGATGGCAGATGCAGATACGACCTATGCGCGGGTAAAGCATTGCACGAACCGTCCGCTGTTGCAGTGCGACGATCCGTATGCGAAGATCCAGGCGATGATGAAAGAGCGGGGACCCGTCTATGCGCGTGCCTGCCATATCCGTGTGCGGACAGACCACGGAACTTTAGAAGAAGTGATGGATGAGATAAAATGAGTGGAGCAGAAAATATAAATCGAAAGAATTACTGCGATGGAATGCGGGATGCAATTCCAATCGCACTTGGATACCTTGCGGTCGCATTTACACTTGGGATTGCGGCTAGAAATGCGGGGGTGCATGCACTTCCGGCGACAATTATGAGTCTGACGAATACGACATCGGCGGGAGAATTTGCGGCGATCACAGCGATTGCCGGCGGCGTAGGGTATGCAGAGCTTGCACTGATGCAGCTCGTCATAAACTTACGTTATATGTTGATGTCGTGTGCACTGACACAGAAACTTGATCCGAAGTTTTCAATCATACACCGCTTTTTTATTGGATTTGGTGTGACCGATGAGATCTTCGGCATCTCCGTTGCGAGAAAAGGTAAATTAAATCCGTGCTACATGTATGGCGCGATGTCGATTGCGATTCCGGCATGGACGATCGGCACCTGCCTCGGTGTGGTGCTCGGTAACGTATTGCCGGGCGGTGTGGTTAGTGCGCTTTCCGTCGCGCTATATGGTATGTTCTTAGCAATTATTATCCCACCTGCCAGAGACAATAAGGTGATCCGCGGACTTGTGATCATCGCGATGGCGGCGAGCTTCCTTTTCACGAAGATACCGGTGATTAAAAATATTTCTTCCGGTATGAAGGTGATTATTCTGACTGTTGTGATCTCCGGGGTGGCAGCCGTGCTGTTTCCGCTTCCGGATGAGGAGAAGGAAGAAGAGGAGGCGGACCATGAAGCATAATATTTATCTGTATATCCTTGTGATGGCAGCAGTCACGTATCTGATCCGTGTTCTGCCACTCACATTGATCAAGAAAGAAATCAAGAACAAGACCGTGCGATCGTTTTTATTCTATGTGCCGTATGTGACGCTTGCGGTTATGACATTTCCGGCGATTCTCACAGCGAGCAACAGTATGGTGGCAGCAGGCATCGGATTTGTCGTGGCACTGATCCTTGCATGGCGCAGGACAAGCATGTTCGTGGTGTCACTTGTTTCGTGTGCGATGGTGTATATACTGGAGCTATTTATGTAAGATATCACACAAATTTCACCGAAATGGCAAAAATATGCAAAAAAAATCACTTGATAAAGTTTGCCTTTTTTCCGATATATTTGTATAATAAAGCGAATAGTGTTATACAGTAGGTGATAAATATGAGATCGACACAAAAGAGACGATGCAGATCCAATCGGGGTTTCACGCTTGTTGAGATGATCGTGACGATGATGTTGCTGTCGATATTGCTCACAATATCAGTCATGGGACTTATGGCATGGCAGGACTGGTCGGACTTCAATCAGGCGAACGAATATGCAGAGACCATGTTTTTGGCAGCGCAGAATCAGCTGTCGGAATATAATGCAAATGGAACCTTAGAAGATTTTGCAAAGCAGACGAAAAATTTTAGTCCAGCCGAGGTGAAGCTGGATTCGATATATTACGAAGAAGGACAGGCGTACAGTGATGATTCCGTTTGGGTAACGGTAAATAAGGGTACGCTTGTTTCTGTGCGTGCAAATAAGGGCGATTACAGTCTGTATGCGGCAGGAAAAGATACGACAAGCCCGACAGCACCAATCGTATATCAGCTTTTAGAGGGGTATCTGTATGATACGTCTATCTTAAATGACGCAATCTGCGTCGAGTTTTCCTTAGAGGATGGACAGGTATTTTCTGTCCTTTATTCTGCCAAGTCAAATGGAGATGAGGTGGAAATTTTCGAGTATGATAATGACAATGATTCCCTTCGGGGTTCGGTTAACATTGCCACCCGGTATGATTCTTACCGGAAAGACCGTATGATCGGGTACTATGGTGTGGATACATTGTCGACGGCGCTGAAGGGTACAAAGGAAAAGCCGTCCATTGATGAAGTGAAATTAAATAATGAAGATACGTTAAATCTGTCGTTCAAGGTCAGCAAGCCGGCAAATGCCGCACAGAAGATGAATTATGACATTACCGTCTATGATGTAGATTCTGATTTCTGTACCAGTGAGAATATGGCAGATGGTGTTCCGGTTATGAAGTTCACATTAAACGGAGCAAAGATCAAGAATTATGCAAACCGGCAGGCACAGAACTGTGCAATCACACGGTATGTGAAAGATGAGACTGGAACTTGGAGTGCGCAGGAGCTTGGGGAGTTCCCAGTCCTTGCATGGAGCGATACGGATGGAACGATCCGTGTCGTATTGGATGCAGCGGATTTTCAGGCGACATCTGCCAGCTATGAGATGAATTTGTCAATTTTACGGGACACATTGAAAGCAGATAAGGTTGCCAATGCAAACTTTAAGTTCAAGTCAACCTATACATTCCATCGGTTTGGTCTGGATGCAAATAAGATCAAATGCTCGATCAAGGGGTATGGTGCTGCATATGATACAACAACAGAGCGGCAGAGTAACCAGTCGTATGTTTATTTTGCCGAGGAAAATAACAATACGGATGCCACAAAGAAGGTTGTAAATTACAATTATTCGATTGCAAATGCAAGACATCTTTATAATATGCGTTACGTGACAGATATTACAGCGAATACTGAGAAGTCTGTGGATGAACTGCGCCTGAGCAGTGCGCATTATGAGCAGGATACAAAGAAAACGTTAGCCTGTCACTTCCAGTTGTCGGAAGATATCGATTGGACGAAATTTGTGGCGTCAGGGGCGTTTTATAATACAAATGGAAATGATATCAATATCAATTTAAATGATGCGACAGAAAGTCTGGCAGAATCCTTTATCTCGATGAAGCAGCTTCGTGCGGAAGATTCTCTGGATGGTAAGAATACAGATGGTGAGTCGTATACGATCAAGGGACTTACTATGTCTCAGGCAGGAAATGCCCTGTGTAGGTTGTATACAGACACGGATACTGGTAAAGCGGATGATGAGAAAAAGCCGGTTGGTTTATTTGCCACGAATTATGGAACTATCGGAAATCTGAAACTGGATGAAGTACAGATAACGTCTCCGGGCGATTATGTTGGCTCTTTTGCCGGAATCACGGTGTATGGTAAGAATCTGACTGGAGAGACGGCGGGAATCTTAGAAAATCTCGAAGTCGTAAATGATGATGTAGACGCAGAAACAGCCAGTTTTGTAAAAGGAAAGTCTTATGTCGGTGGTATTACCGGAACACTGATTGCGGATTCGGATTCGGTTGTGTCTGCAGTCACATGGAAGGAGCTTTCCAATGCTGCAAAGGTAACCGGACTTTCACATGTGGGAGGTGTTGTCGGCGAGCTTCGGACAGAGAAGAATCGGTCAACTGCCATCACATTGGAAGATTGTGAGAATACAGGTGCCGTATATGCGGTCGTGAAGGATGGCGAAGATAAAAAGGACAGTAAATTCATCGGTGGTATAGCGGGAAGCTGTGTAAACGAGTATGCGGCAAATCATACAGATGATACATCAGCCCTTGTAAATATTACAATCAAAAACAGCAACAGTACACCGTTTTATTCGAGAAAAGATTTACAGGCATTCCTTGGAAATCAGGATGGAACGGCATTTGCAACTTATGCGGACAAGGTGGCTGGAACGTATGTCGGTGGTATTACCGGTTACAGTTATTTTAGTACGCTTCAGGGTGTGCGTGCAGAATTGGATAATGGCAAGCACAGCTATGTATTTGGACATGATTATGTCGGCGGTATCGTCGGCTATGCAACTGGTTCTGCGGAGCTTTCGGGTACGGACGATACGAATACAAATGGCAGAAATGACAACTATGTCATTGGCTGTTCCTATGTCGGTGGTGTGATTGGCGCGAATGCAGATATAGATCTGACAAAAACACAGGAAGATACAGGAAATAGTAGCGGAGATACTTTGGTATTGGTTGAAAAGGGCGCAAGTCCAATTGTAGTATCCGATACCGTGAATTCGAAAAATACCGTTTCAAATTGGCAGAATACAGGCGTTGTCTATGCAACCGGTATGTATGCAGGAGGTATCAGTGGTTATAATACAGGTTCTCTGCTTGAAAATCTTGATACATCGGGTGCAGTGACTGTTGCTGGGGAATATCCGGTTTCCCATGCAGCTGATTATGTTGGAGGAATCACTGGTTACAATCATGGTGTGATCAAAGCAGAAGCAAGAAAAGATAACAATGTACGCATCGTCGGTAAAAACTATGTTGGTGGTATCGTTGGTTATAATGATAGTGGCGCGGAAGTTACAAACTACGCTGTAACGGCTGGAAGTATAAATGGAGATACAGATAAAGGAAGCTATGTCGGCGGACTTGCCGGATGCAATGCGTCCATTGCGATGCTGCAGAAAGCAGACGGAAGTGCGAAGCAGTTATATGTAAGTACACAGAACATCAGCGGCAAATATTTTGTCGGTGGTGTGATTGGCGCGAATATTATTAATACGAATGGGTATAACCAGAACATGATTACGGAACCCGGGCAGAGTGGATCTTCTGATGTGGCAACAGATTCTTCTGCGGGACAGACATCAAAGCTTTGTTATGTAACGCTGAACCGTTCAGGTATATGGGGAAGTGCAGATGAACCAACAGCACAATATGAATATATAATTCATAATGACAGTGATAAGCCAATTACTAACTGGCGTTTGGTATTCCATGTCGCAAAGGGAACGAAACATGCAAGTGGTCCGTGGAATGTAGATGAAACGTTTGAGGATAAAGGAACAGAATGGGTATATACATTTTCCGCACAATCACAAGTGAAAACAATATACCAAAATGGAGGGAGACAGAATAGTTCGTTCCAATTAGTATTTACGAATTATGTAGATTTGTATTCGTTTGATATTACAGATATTGAACTGTATTACGAAGGTGGAGATGGAAATCAGGTTACAACGAAACCAGGAAATCTGGCGGTTACAGAGAAAAACAGACATGAAATTCTGGCTGATACAGATGATACTTATAAGGTGGAAACGGTGATTACAAGCGCCACACATATCAACCAGATTAAAGTATCGAATTACAGTGATGCAGATATTATTGACTGGTATGTAGAAGTTCCATATATGGATGGGGTTCAGATTGGAGATCAGAGCTTTGATTCAGAGGTATGTACGGAAGAACGGGACGGTCAGACGTATCAATTTTTTAAGCTTACCAAAAAAGATCGCCAGAAAATAAATGCAAATTCGACCGTGGATTTGTACCAGCCAATTGATACTGATTCGAAGGATAAAATACAGTATATAAAGAATAACATAAAATTGATATTCTACACAACAAAGTTGCAGCAAAGGACGGAAGATATCCAGTACGCCCGCATCCAGACCTCTGCGGACATGTCAGACTTCAGAGGCACGATCACAGGCAGCGCATTTACTGGAGGTTACATCGGTTACACGATGCTTGTAAACAGTATGGATACGACCTATGCGAGAACGACAGCGGAGAATGTAAGAAAGCTGACCTTAAATCAGCCATCCGAAGAGACGGTAGTTGACAAGGTATGCAATGCCAATGTCCAGACAAGTGAAGTACAGATGTATGTGACAGGTACTGTTGGTGGTGGAAGTGTGACATCAGATACTTATGTTGGCGGACTTGTTGGATACGGTGATGCAAACACATTTTTACGTATCGAGAATGCGAAGAACCGGGCTGCTGTAACGGCAAAGACTGGATACGCAGGTGGTATGATCAGCGCGAGCCGCAAGTCGAATAATAAGATTCTGACAAGCAATAATTATGGAACCATCACAGCGAAAGAAGTTGCAGGTGGTATTGTCGGTGAGAACAAGGGTACAGTCAATCAGTGTAATGTAAGCGCAACGATCGTAGGTAACCGTGGTACATCTATTGCAAGCTACGGCGGTATCGTTGGTGTGAGTGGTATCGCGACGGAAAAAGCAGAGGATACAGATGCGGCACAGGTGATGGAATGTACATTTACAGGAAGCGTATCTGGTGCGGGAGATGGCGTGACAGCAAATGTTGGCGGTATCGTTGGTGCCAATGGATATAATTCAACGGTCAAGGCAAACACGATTGGAAGTGCAGATACCGTTGTGCATGGCGGCATGGTAGATGGAAATGCATATGAAACTGCAAGAGCGAATGCCGGCGGTATCGTTGGTACAAATTATGGAACGGTTTCTTTGACCGATAATTCGCAAAAGGCAGAAGGAAATACAACGATTGACAACTATCTTGGCTATACCGGTGGTATTGTTGGATGTAACCAGAAAGATGCTGTTGTAAAGGGTACAGCGACAGAGCAGATTATCACAGCAGGCACATGGCATGTGACAGCGAAAGTAGCTGGGGAAAATACGGCTGTGGGTGGCATTATCGGACATTCGATGTCTGGCGAGAATCTGGAGTACCTTACGAATTATGCAGAAGTTAAGACGACTGCGACCGGAAATATCGCGGTTGGTGGCATTGTTGGACAGATGGAGAATCAGACCAGTGATGCGATGACATTTACAAAGTGCAACAATTACGGTACGGTTACCGGAACATGGTACACGGGTGGTATGATTGGATACCTGCGCTACAGGGGCGTGAAGTTTAATAGCTGTACAAGTGATGGAGCCGTGACGGGGGGGACAAGTGTAGATGCGATGGTTGGATATGCAGATGCCGATATCGAGAGCAATATTCAATATGCAGATTGTACAGTAAATGGAACAAAGTATTCGAAGACTACACAGCTTGCATCGAATGGAGCAGAAGAGAAACAGGTCGTTATGGATGCTTCAGAAGGTAAAAAGAAAGCAGAGACAACGGCTGGAACGATGGGACAGCCAGATGAGACAGAGAATGCTGTGACGGATGCGGATACACAGGATTCTACGACAGAAGCAACAACCGAGGAAATACAGACTGTCCAGAAGCTTGAAACACCGGATGTCAAGTGTTTGGCAGACGATGTGCGTGTCCTGCAGTATTACGATGGAACAAAATGGACATTGACAGCACCAGTGCAGGATGAAGATCTGGTTGGAACGTATGAGTCACGGGCATATCGGTTCGAGGTACAGGATGGCGCCGATTATTATGAGGTGCAGATCAAGGATGCAAGCGGGGCATATGGCGTGCTGTATGTACAGCCAAAGACCGATAAATATTATGTATACTATGCAGGAAGCAACGCAAAGATCCGCAGAGAAAGCCTGTGTGAAGCAAATCCATACACCGAGTTTGCAGGTATTCTGACGGAAGAAAAACCAATAAGCGTAAGCTATGCCGTAAATGTACGGCTGGAGGATACAACGACTGCAATCTGCGCAAAGGTGGTTGCAGAAAAAAATCAGATTTCTGTGTTACTTCCAGATACAACGACGTTCGTTGCAGTACAGGCAGTTGTCGGCGAGGCACATCTGGATGCCTTTGAAAGCTCGGATGTCGCAATGTGGATACTGATTCCGGTTGATGATGCAACGACAACAGATGCCAGCGCAATCACGGAAGCCGAGGAGATGGATATGGTGATCTGGACTGGAACTGTGAAAAAGGAAGCTGCAAAGACAGAGCTTCCGAAGCTTGCAGGAACAACGGTGACAGTTGGAAGTGGTACGACACAGAAAGAAGTTGTGAATTATACAGTGGCAATTGAGCAACCGATGCTCGTACAGGTGCTGGGATTTGATGCAGAGGGTACATTAGTACAGTCTGTTTATTATACCGCAGACCAGACAAGCGCAAGCTTTATACTGGAGAAGGACACATGGTTTACCCAGGATGTGAAAGATGTGCAGATCCGATTTGCGGCAATTTCGGAAGATGGACTTGCCGAGTGGACACAGCCACAGACGCTGACAATTACCGGAATATCAAAATAGTAGAAAGATAAATTACAGGTACATGCAGAGAAAAAGAAAGCTCAGACAATTTCATAAAGAAGAAAATCGCGGTTCTGCAATGATCGTGGCGATTGTTGTCAGTATGGTTGTCGTTGTGTTCTGCTTATCTTTGCTGCTTGTAAGCTATGCATTGTTTTCGTCTTCGGTGCGCCGGGTGACACAGAACCAATGCCGGGAGCTTTCGAAGACGATCAGTATTGAAATAGAGAAAGAACTGACGACGCCGGCATATACAAGTTTTGATATGCAGAAGCAAGATGTGACGGATGGAAAAAATCTGCTGTGGCAGTATCTTCGATATAATGTGTGTCAGGGCAACTGGCCGTATTATGAATCGGAGAGTTCGACTGATCATGGGGAGAAAGCGGCGTACCGGTATTTTACCCTCGCAGCGACAGGCGGAGATACGACAAAATATGCAGCGATGGCGGATAATATTTCAGTCTGTATCTATTGGGAGAACGATGGCAGTTATCAGATATCGAAAAACGATGTTATCCTTTGTGTCAAAGTAACCTGTACGAAGGGTGACCAGACAGCATCCATGTTGTCAAAGTATAATTTGTCCTGTATGGATTATGAGGACGCAGAAATTGGTGTGGATACTGGAGATGATACGGTAAATCCATCGAAAAATGATATTCTGAAAAGTGAGCATTGGAGCTGGAGTTTTCTGGAGCGTGAGTAACATGAAGAGAAGAAAAATCGTGCGACAAATGAATAATGCAGGTTCGACGATGGTGGAAGTGATCGTTGGATTCGTGATTCTTGTTATGGTTCTGGCAGAATGTATGGTACATTTGCTTGGCGTATCCGGAGAATTGGTCAAGAAAAGCAAGGATATGCAGGAGGAACAGCGTATCCTGAACGAGGAAATGTATCGGACGGATACCGTGTTTGAGACATTAGCAGATACAGGCATCACACTGACGGTGGACACAAATAAGACAGATTCACAGAATATGCCACAGGCAACGAGCTTTGCGATAGAAGCAAAGCTGCACCGTTATTATAGTGATCGTGCCGATCTGACGGTGTTCCGGGTGATACATAAAAGTGAAGAAGCAGGAGAATAAGAGGAGTCAGTTATTGAAATGAAAAAACTGAAGCGGCTTTTTCGAAAATTTCATAATAAGAATCAGGGACTCACGCTGGTGGAAATGATCGTGACCTTTATGCTGATCGGGCTTTTTATGATTGCGGCGAGCAAGGTGATCGCGAATACGGTGAGTGTCTATTATACTGCGAAGGGCACTGCAAATGGTATGCAGGTATCATCCATCATTGCTTCGAAGATCCGCGGTGAGATCGAGGGTGCGCGGGATGCGACAATCACAACGGAGGTAAAAAATGAGGATGGAACAACGAGCGAGGTCACATTACCATATGTCATGCAGCTGTCGACAGATGCGACGCTCGGTGGACAGAATGAAACGACAGGGTATAATAAGATCGAGTTTACCGATGCGCAGGGCAGTCATGTCTATATTGGCGTGAATGAAGAAGGATATCTGGTTGTGCATTATTATCCGGTGGTGGTTGCAAGTGGCGAAGTGAAGAGTACTGACTGGGTATTTGACCAAAAAGCGTATATGGGGTATTCCATCAAGGAGTTGAAGTTTACACAGCCGAAGGGAGATTATGCAGATAATATTATTTATATGAGTCTGACACTGCATAGCTCACGGTATGGTGATTTTACATACACGGAATATATTCAGTGTTATAATTTAGATGCGAATTCCGACACACAGATCAACTGTAAAACAGAGTAAAAGGAGTAGAACATGAATTATTTTTTATATGCAATGATATACATATTGGTATTTTTGATGGGAGTGACTGTGTTTTCTTATCTGAATCTGGTCATTGAACGGCTTCCGAAGAAGGAGAAGCTGACGATCCGTCATTCCCACTGTAAGCAGTGCGACCACGAGCAGACATGGAAAGATGTCATTCCGATCTTTTCCCGGATTCGTTATCAAAACCGCTGCAGATATTGTGGTTCTGTATTGCCGAAACGTCCGCTTATTATCGAGCTGGTCGGTGGTGCATTTGCAGTATTTTCTGTTGCAATGTACGGAATTCATCTATCCGCGTTGCTGTTCTTCCTTGTGATCTGTGATCTGATGGTGATCACGATGATTGATGCGGACACGCAGGAGATTCCGCCACAGTTGAATGTGATTTTGCTGTTGCTTGGTATCCCTGCTATCTGGGTGTTGCCGGGACCAACGATCATAGAGCGTGTGATTGGACTGTTTGCGATCAGCGTGCCGATGTTTATTCTGATGTTATTCAACGGCTTTGGCGGCGGCGACGTGAAAATGATGTTTGCAGCCGGATTCCTGCTTGGTTGGAAGGGTGTTGTTGGTGCATTTTTCGTCGGCATCATTGTCGGTGGCGCGTATGCGATATATCTGCTTGTCAAGAAAAAAAAGGGCAGAAAAGAGCAGTTTGCATTTGGACCATTTCTGGCGTTTGGCGTACTTGTTTCACTGACGCAGAATTTGGGAGACACGATGATTTCGACCTATATTGATTATGTGAAGAGTATGATGACTTCAACATATTAAAAGAAAAAACATGAAAGTGATAGACACAAGAAAAGAAAATCCGTATTGTGAGATGGACTTTCTAATTACAAACCGGAAATAAGTTTTTGTCTGTGGATTTACAGGCAGTGTCTGAACTTGAGATAAAAAGGAGGAAACGTCCTTGGTCACTTACAAATACAGAGCGCAGGATGAGAACGGAAAGATGATTTCCGGTACGATGCAGGCTGCGGATGAGCTTGATCTGCATGAGCGCTTAAAACAGGAAAAAAAATATCTGATACAGGCAAAGGCACAGGTAGATAAGAATAATACGAAGCGGCTGAAGTCCAATTCGATTTCTGATTTCGCGAAGAATATCGGCGAGCTGCTTGGTGCGGGTGTCACGCTCGTGAAAGCGCTTCGCATCATCTCTGAGGATGAGTCCATCAAGCCGAAGGAACGTGAGGTATACGTGGGACTTTCGAAGCAGGTGCGTTCCGGCGTACCGCTCTCTGAGGCGATGCTTGCGAGTGGCGATGCATTTCCACCGCTCTTTATCAACATGATCAAGAGTGCGGAGAGCAGCGGAAGCATGGATAAGATCGCATTGCAGATGTCAGTGCATTATGAGAAAGAATACCGGTTGAACCAGAAGGTCAAAAGCTCGATGACGTATCCGAAGATTCTGTGCGTATTGATCGTGGTTGTAGTGGCAATTATCATGGGCTATGTCATTCCACAGTTTAAGGATCTGTTCTCACAGATGGATACACTTCCGACATCCACGACGATCCTGCTTGGAATCAGTAATTTTGTAAAAAATAAGTGGTATGTCCTGATTATTGCGGCTGTTGTATTGTATATTTTCTTGCGGGTTTTGTGCGCAATACCCGGAATCCGATATGCGAAGGATAAGCTCGAACTGAAGCTTCCGGTCATCGGCAAGCTCCGCCGCGTTATTTATACGGCACGTTTCGCAAGAACCTTGTCAAGCTTATATTCCGCAGGAATCTCGATTATCAACTGCCTGCAGATCGCAAGAAATACGATTGGTAATTCTTATATTGAAAGACAGTTTGATCAGGTAATCGCAGATGTCCGTGCGGGTATGAATCTGAGTGAAAGTCTGGACCGTGTCGATGGATTTACAAAGAAATTGTCTTCTTCGGTCGCAGTCGGCGAGGAGACAGGTGCGCTCGATACAATGCTTGTATCAATTGCAAACCAGATGGAATATGATTCCGAGGTAGCGATGAACAAGCTGGTTTCTTATCTGGAGCCTGCGATGATCGTCGTGATGGCGGCAGTCGTTGGATTTGTTATTATTTCCGTAATCCAGCCGATTTACGGCTCGTATGCGACGATTGCAAATTCGTACTAAATAGAGAAAGCAAACCTATTACAGGAAGGAGAACATACATATGAGTACAGTCATTTATCTGGCAAACCAACAGATACAAGTGATCACCGGTACTCCCGGAAATCGAAAGATTTCTGTCGCGGATTGTTATACGGAAGATGCGCCGGATGGCAGCATCATCAATGGTATGATTATGGATGCGGATGCGTTTGTGAGCTTCATGCAGAACTTCTGGACGACACATAATCTGCCGACGAAGGATGTGATCTTAGTCATCAATTCGACCAAGTTTATTGGTAAGAATATTGAGATGCCTCTGCTCAATTCGAAGAAGACGGAAGAGTTTATTAACCGCGAATTTACAGATATCAAACAGGGAGAGGATTATATCTGCGGATATTTTCCAATCGTACAGAATAAGGCAACGAAGAAAATCTACGCCGAGATTATCACAACCGATTTCATCAAAGATTATGTGGACATCTTTACAGAGATTGGCGTGAAGGTAAAGGCAGTTTATTCCGGAGAGAGTAGTCTGATCCGTCTGACAGCATTGACAGCGGCGCAGCAGTACAAGACATTCGTTCTGCAGATTGCAGACCGCATGACGATTACGACGATTCTCTGGGTAAATGGGGCTTTTTATTACTTCAACAGTACCCGCTGCTTCCATGATCAGGGAACAGAGGACTATGCGCAGGATATCGCGCGTTCCGTTAGCCAGATCCGTCAGTTCATGCAGGCAAACCAGCTGGATTATCCGATTGAGGCAGTTTTGCTTGCGGGGGTGAATCCACAGGATCTGCCATTATATCAGAATGCGATTTCGCAGCTTGACATTTATGCACGTGTGGAGGTATTTACAGATACACATGTTGCAACTAATGGCCTGGACGTACAGGCACATTTCCACCCGATCAGCGGTCTTGTTACGGGAAATGCCGGCAAGCAGAATTTCTTAGACGGCTATCATGCCGGGAAAAAGAAGGAAACAGAAGGTGGCGCAGTTGGAAAGGGATTTCTTGCAATTTTGATCAGCCTTGCTGTGATGCTTGTGGGACTTGCCGTTTGTATTACGGTGCGCACGCTAAAAAAACAGGAATTGCAGAAGCTGAAGGAGTACAATGAGTCTCCAGCAACGATTATGGAGGTTGCACGGTATGATGTACTTTTGGAACAAACATCCTATCTGAGCAATCAATACAATGCGATTGCAGGCGTGAATCAGAATCTATACACGTATCCGGTCTGCAACCGTGAGGTGATGAGCGTGGTTGAAGATTGCGCGCAGGGGCTTGCAACCGTGACCTTTGATTCATTTGATGCGGATCTGGGCGTGCTGACGATGACAGCGCGTGCCGATACGGTAGATAATATCAACAAATTCATCCGCAATCTGTGCGGCGTGGATATATTCAACAATGTTGATTATACCGGATATTCTTATGTGGAATCCGATGAGCTGTGGGATATCCATGTGACCTGTACACTGGCGGAGTCCGCAGGCAGACATACCGATACAGATGCACAGCCAGAGACAACAGAAACAAATTTGCCGGATGTCGGCGATGCAGAATAAGGAGGGGATCGCTATGAAGTTAGAAATGACACAAAAAGACAAAAACCTCCTGATTATGCTTTCCATATTCGTGATCGTTGTTTGCATTGGCTATTGGGGCATCTACCCGGTTGTAAAGGGTATCGTAAATACGAACAAAGAGATTGCGACACAGAAGGAAACACAGGAAGAAAATGAGCTGAAGCTTACGCAGGTGCCGATGATGGAGGCAGATAACGAGCGGTTTTCAAATGAGATACAGGGAGTACGTGAATCATTCTTCCCAATGATGGAAAGTGCAGAGATTGATAAGTATTTCACCGAGCTTGTGTTAGGATATAACTTGTCAGCCTATGATCTGGCTATCCAGATGCCACAGGAAGAAACAGCATTGGAGCCATATGTATATTCGAAGCGTGCGGCAATGCTCGCAGCACAGGAGGAAACGGATACGACTGAAGCACCACAGGGCGCGAAAGCGGAACGCTCTGAGATTGAAGCGGCTGAGGAGAGCGGCGGTATGTCGACGGACAGCGAAACGAGTGCGCTTCCGGCATTTGATGATGAGGTAACAACAGGTATTTATAATGCGACGGTGACACTTCGTCTAGGCGGAAAAGAGAGTGATCTGCTTCAGCTGATCGAAGATCTCTCAAACAGCGATAAGAAAATCCGTGTGTGCAACTATTCATGGTCTGAGGAGCGGAGTATCACGAACCTGACCGAAGAAGGTGAGTACGATATCAAGACTGAGCGTGTTTTGACATTGACGCTTGAGATCTATATGTACGAGGAGGTGCCGGACGATGGAAATGCGCAGTAATAAAAATATCCGAATCGGTGATGTATTGCAGGAACTTGGATACATCAACGAAGATCAGATCAATCAGGCGGTTGCCTACCAGAAGGAAAACAAAGGTGTCCGTCTTGGTGCCGCATTGATTGCACTTGGCTTTATCACAGAGAAACAGATGTTAGAGGCGCTTGGAAAGCGTCTGAATTATGAGGTTGTCAATATTTCGGATCTGTCTGTGGATGTGAAAGCGGTGGAGATGATTCCGCGTGTTCTTGCCGAGAAATATAACATGATGGGATACAAGGTAGAGGATACGATGTATTATCTCCTTGTGGACGATCCGCTGAACTTCTATGGAATTGAGGATATCCGCCAGATTGTCGGACGGGAAGTTCATATTTCTCTGTGTGAGAAGGCACCGCTCGAAAATTCCATTCAGTATTATTATTCAGAGGTATCTGCAAGACAGGCAGCACAGAAAGCATCGGCGAATACAACACAGACGAGTGAGGTTATGGAGATCAGCGTAGAAGAGGGCGACGATGATACGCCAATCATCAACCTGTTTAACAGCCTGCTTGTCCGTGCTTATAACTCAAATGCATCTGATATCCATATCGAGCCATTTGAGAACCATACAAGCGTGCGAATGCGTATGGATGGTGTTATCTGCGACTTCATGACGCTGCAGAAGAACATTCACAATTCCCTGCTGGCACGTATCAAAATCCTTGGTGATCTTGATATCGCAGAGCGAAGAATCCCGCAGGATGGACATTTCCGTATCAACATTGAAGGTGTGAACCTGAATGTTCGTGTATCTGTCATTCCAACCGTATTTGGCGAGAAAGCGGTTTTGAGACTTCTTGCATCGGCAGGTTCGATCGACCATATGGGAACGTTCGGTATGACTGACCGGAACTATAAACTCGTAATGCGGATGCTGCAGTCACCAAACGGAATCATTTATCTGACCGGACCGACGGGTTCCGGTAAATCAACGACACTGTATATGATTCTGGAAGAACTTGCAAAACGTAGTGTAAATATCTCGACGATCGAAGATCCGGTCGAGAAAAATGTGCCAAAGCTCAATCAGATGCAGGTAAATAATACCGCAGGACTGACCTTCGAGGTAGGACTTCGTGCCTTGCTTCGTCAGGACCCGGATATCATCATGGTCGGTGAGACGCGAGATGCAGAGACGGCATCCATTTCTGTCCGTGCCGCAATCACCGGACATCTGGTACTTTCGACGCTGCATACGAACGATGCGGCTTCCTCGGTTGTCCGACTGGCAGATATGGGAGTGGAACCGTATATGATCGCCAGCTCTTTAGTTGGTATCGTGGCACAGCGACTCGTGCGTAAAGTCTGCCCGTTCTGTGGTGAATGGGGACCGATGACCGAGCAGGAGGAAGCAATCGCAGGCGTACATTTCCCTCAGATCAAGCATGCCAAAGGCTGCAGACAGTGCAACAACACGGGCTACAAGGGACGTATTTCTATCCATGAAATCCTGATGATCGATAAGAAGGTGCGTGAAATGATCACGAAGGGCGCTTCGGTCGAGGAAATCAAAGATTATGCTGTACAGGAGCAGGGCATGAGCACCTTGAAGAAGAGTGCACTCGAACTCGTGGAAAATGGTACGACGACTGTAGATGAACTGTTGCGTGTGTCTTATTATGAGTAGGATGAGAGCGGAAAAAATATATGTTTAAAGCACATATTTAGAAAGCAGGCAGAAAAACACAAACCGGAAGCTGATTGGCATGTAGAGAAGGGAAAAGTGTGTATAAAAGCGAGAATTGAAGTCGGAAAACACGCGGCATGTGTTTTTTGAAGGGAAAGCAAGCAGAAAAACACAAACCGGAAGCTGATTGGCGTGTAGAGAAGGGAAAAGTGTGTATAAAAGCGAGAATTGAAGTCAGAAAACACACGGTATGTGTTTTTGAAGAGAAAAGCAGGCAGAAAAAACCCATGCCGGAAGCTGACAGCAAGTAGAAGAAAAAACAAGTAAAAATTATGATAAAAAAACATAATAAAAAGATTAAATAATACGAGAGGAGGTCGATATATATGATGATAGATCAGATGATTATGGAAGCACGTTCGATGGGATGCTCGGATATTCATATCACAGTTGGTATGCCACTTATGTATCGAATCAATGGTCGCTTGCAGAATGCACCGACCAATCCAAGCGACGGAGAAATCATCGCGATGCTCGCAGAGCTTTTGACCGATGAACAGCGGGAGAATCTTGAGCGAGGCATAGATGCGGATTTTGCAATTCGTACCCCGGATGGCAACCGTCAGCGTGTGAATGTGTTCAAGCAGGATGGCAAGATGGCGGCAACAATCCGACTGCTTAATTCCTCGATTCCGTCGATGGAGATGCTTGGACTTCCAAGCGTGCTTCGGGAGCTGGCAGATAAGCCGCGTGGTATGATTCTTGTGACAGGACCAACCGGTTCTGGTAAATCAACCACACTTGCTTCCATGATTGATTATATCAACGAGAATCGTCCGGAACATATTATTACGATTGAAGATCCGGTCGAGTATGTATACGACAGAAAGATGGCACTTATTCACCAGAGAGAGGTTGGAAGAGATGTCACAAACTTTGCATCGGCACTTCGAAGTGCACTTCGTGAAGACCCGGATATTATTCTGGTAGGAGAGATGCGTGATTACGAGACAATCTCAGCAGCACTGACTGCGGCAGAGACCGGACATCTGGTTATGTCCACCCTGCATACGACTGGTGCGGCACAGACGATTGATCGAATCATTGACGCCTGTCCAGCAGGCATGCAGAATCAGGTACGGACACAGCTTGCCAGCGTGTTAAATGGTGTAATCACACAGTGCCTGATTCCGAATGCACGTGGAAATGGACGAGTTGTAGCGACAGAAATCTTAGTTGGTACGGATGCAGTTTGCAACCAGATCCGTGAGAATAAATGTCATCAGCTCGGTTCTCTGATGCAGTCCGGTTCATCCGTAGGTATGCATACATTAAATGGTGATTTGTCCCGTTTGGTTCAGAACGGTATGATTAACCGCCAGATGGCTTACAAATATTCAAACGATGTCGCAGAGCTCGATCAGTATTTGTAAAAGGCTGTTGAGCAACTAGATGTGGCATAAATGGTAAAAATTACCATGAGAAAATCCCTCGAAAAAAAGGGAAAAAGTTGATACTGATAGCAAATTTTGCTATACTTTATAAAGATTTTTCATATCAAAAAACAAAAAGACTAAGGAGGAAATGATTATGAAAAAGATGAAAGAAAACAAAGGTTTTACTTTGGTAGAGCTGATTGTTGTTATCGTAATTCTCGCAATTTTGGCAGCAATCCTCGTACCAGCATTGCTTGGTTATATTGACAGAGCAAAGGGACAGCAGATTGTATTGAATGGAAAGACGGTATTGACAGCTGCGCAGACAGAGTGTTCAAGTGCTTATGCAAAAGGAACTGATTTGTCAGCTATGGATGCAACAACATTGAAGGCATTTCAGGATCAAATTAATAATACAGCAGATGTACCTTCTACAAATGTAAAAATTAAACTTGGGAAATCTGCAGAAGGTGTAACAAACAAGCATGAAGAATACACTGTACGAGGAGTAGAGTATACGCAGGGAGATAAAACAATTTATTATGTATATAATACAACCAATAATACAGCTTCATGGGATGCAACAGCTGCTGAGTATGCAGCTTTAGCAGGTAAGGAAATAACGGTTAAGTAAAAATGAATTTAAACGCTCTGGAGATATCCGGGGCGTTTTTTCATAATAGATAAAGGTTCAGTCATTTTCTTTTTAAAACTAAAGGAGATGACTGAAATATATGGAGAGTGTTCATAAAAGTCGCTATGTTTTTTGATTTTATAAAAATGGTTTGTGAAGAATATGGGTCTCTTATGTTCTGAGCGTGGGGGCGGGACAGAAAACGGAAAAGCCCACGCTGTGGGCGTGGAAAGAGAAAAAGCGGGACACCCACCCAGGAAACTTGAAAAAGGTTTCCGGGGTGAACTTATTTATAACAAAAAGGCAAGCTGGATTTTAATCAAGCTCTACTCTACATGAAATTCCGCATCACCAATTGTTGCACCCAACTGGAATCTAACGGATGCTTTTGTGTCTCGTAAGTTAGAATGAGATTAACATCCGGAATGATATTGTGGTCACAATATGTACTGATTTTCTCCATGGCATGATCTTTGTATTCCTTTTTATCCATCAACCCCAAATGCTCCCAATAAGTATAGGAATTATTCTTTGGATTTTTGATTGTAAAATCAGGATACATGGTTGATCCGTTTAGTGTGAGTGGCGCTTCATATCGAAACGGAATATGGTTTGTGAACAAAATATTTGCTATGATTTCCTCCGACTTTGAGCGTACTTTCATTCCGGAAAACGTGTTGTGAATAAGATCTTCGCGCTTATAAGGATTTTGCTCATAGGAGACGCCTGCCCATGCATCAGGAATCAGTGCCTTAGCTAAAAATGTGTGATAATTTGAATCTGTCGCCAGAAGCTTCTGAGATGTATTCGGCAAAGCCTGAATATCTTGAATGAATCGATCAAGAAGCTCTTTTTCTTTGATGCAATCATCCAGACAGCTTTCGTAATATTTCTTCAGGGCTAATTTCTCAATAGTGGCAGATTCTTTGGTGGGAATGTATTTTTTCAGATTGCCATTCACTTTGTATGATTTGATATGCTTTCCGTTCTTGAAACATTGTAGTTTTCCAGAGGGGAATTTATTGATAAGCTTTTTATAGTTTTCGATGCTTTTATTTAATTGTTTTTGCTGTTCAAGAATATTCTGTATAAAAATGATATACACCTCTTTCAATAATTGACATTGCAACGACTGTAATAGTACAGACCATCATAATGCGAAAACACATGAAGCCGTTAGGCAACACGCTAAAATGTAAACTACGTGGGTAAGTAAAATCTGAGTTGTTCTGAGTTGTAAAACAGATTTTCTGTATGAAAAACTATGCGCTAAAAACTCGATAAATGAGTTGTTCTTAATGTAGCATATATAAGTTGCTGCGTAAATGGAATACATGATTTTATCACAGAAAATTCATAATTCCTTTTTATGAATCTATTGATTTGGGCGTGGGAGCAGAAAAGTAGGCGGAAAAACCCACGGCATGGGCGTAGGGTGTGAAAAGCAAGCAGAAAAGCCCACCCCGGAAGCTAATCGATATGTCGGGGAGCGGAAACTGGGCGTGGGAGCAGAAAAGTAAGCGTGGAAACCCATGGCGTGGGCGTGGAAGCAAAAAAGCGAGCTAGAAAACCCACAGCAAGCAAACAGTATCAAGCGAAACAGTCTCCAAACAAAAATCGCAAGCAATAAATCGCAAATAAATCACAAACAAAAAATCCCACATTTCATCCATTCCCATCTTGAAGCAAAAGGAAATAGATGGTATAATCTAAAAGATTGCATGAAGACAAAACCGAGACAACTGAAAAAATCATTTTCTGCTATAAAATAAAATGCAAAACACATATGGTAATAAGATGATAACCAGAATCATGAGTATAGATTATCTGTACATGTTTGCCAGATACAGAAAGTGGCGTTTTCAGTCGTTTCGGAGTCTGATTGCAGGAAAAAAATATTTCAAGGAGAATTTATTATGTACAAGAAGTTTGAGATGGAACTTGCCGGAAGAACCTTGCGTGTCGATGTAGGCAGAGTTGCAAAGCAGGCAAATGGTGCAGCTTTGATGCACTACGGAGATACAGTTGTACTTTCTACAGCAACTGCATCAGAAAAACCAAGAGATGGTATCGATTTCTTCCCACTTTCAGTTGAGTATGAGGAGAAGATGTATTCGGTAGGAAAAATCCCTGGAGGATTCAACAAGCGTGAGGGTAAGGCAAGTGAGAACGCAATCCTTACATCCCGTGTTATCGACCGTCCAATGAGACCATTGTTCCCGAAGGATTATAGAAATGATGTTACATTGAACAACATGGTTATGTCTGTAGATCCAGAGTGTTCTCCAGAGCTGACTGCTATGCTTGGTTCAGCGATTGCAACAGCAATTTCTGATATCCCATTTGATGGTCCATGTGCAACTACACAGGTTGGTATGATCAATGGCGAGCTGATCTTCAATCCAAATTCTACACAGAATCTGGAGTCAGATCTGAAGCTTACTGTTGCATCTACAAGAGATAAGGTTATCATGATCGAGGCTGGTGCAAATGAAGTACCTGAGGCGAAGATGATCGAGGCTATTTATGCAGCACATGAGTTAAACCAGAAGGTAATTGCATTTATCGATAAGATCGTAGCTGAGTGTGGTAAGCCAAAGCATTCATATACAAGCTGTGCAGTTCCGGAAGAACTGTTTGAGGCAATCAAGGAGCTTGTTCCACCTGCAGCAATGGAAGAGGCAGTCTTCACAGACGAGAAGCAGGTACGTGAGGAGAACATCCGTCAGATCAAGGAGAAGCTTGAAGAGGCATTTGCAGATAAGGAAGACTGGCTGGCGGTTCTTGATGAGGCTGTTTACCAGTACCAGAAGAAGACAGTTCGTAAGATGATTCTGAAGGATCACAAGCGTCCGGATGGCAGACAGATCACACAGATCCGTCCACTTTCAGCTGAGGTTGATATCATTCCTAGAGTCCATGGTTCTGCTATGTTCACAAGAGGACAGACACAGATTTGTAACGTTGTAACACTGGCTCCGCTTTCTGAGGCTCAGAAGTTAGATGGCCTTGACACAAATGTTACAACGAAGAGATATATGCATCACTACAACTTCCCATCATACTCTGTTGGTGAGACAAAGCCATCCAGAGGACCAGGACGTCGTGAGATCGGACATGGCGCACTTGCTGAGCGTGCACTTGTTCCTGTACTTCCAAGTGAGGACGAGTTCCCATATGCAATCCGTTCCGTATCAGAGACATTTGAGTCAAATGGTTCTACATCAATGGCTTCCACATGTGCATCTTGTATGTCACTGATGGCTGCCGGTGTTCCGATTAAGAAGATGGTAGCAGGTATTTCCTGTGGCCTTGTAACCGGTGAGACAGATGATGATTATGTATTGTTGACAGATATTCAGGGACTCGAAGATTTCTTCGGCGACATGGACTTCAAGGTAACAGGTACAACCGAAGGTATCACAGCGATCCAGATGGATATCAAGATTCATGGTCTGACACGTCCAATCGTTGAAGGTGCTATCGCAAGATGCCGTGAGGCAAGACTTTTCATCATGGATACATGTATGAAGCCGGCTATCGCAGCTCCAAGAGATCACGTTGGTGAGCTTGCTCCGAAGATCATCCAGACAAAGGTTGATCCAGAGAAGATCGGTGAGATCATCGGACAGAGAGGAAAGACAATCAACGCAATTATCGAGGAAACAGGCGTTAAGATCGATATCGATGATGATGGAAATGTATTTATCTGCGGCGTTGAGCAGGCAGGTATGGACAAGGCATTAAAGATCATCCGTTCTATCGTAGATCCAATCGAGGTTGGTAAGACTTACGAAGGTAAAGTTGTTCGTATTATGAACTTTGGTGCATTCGTAGAGCTGTCACCAAACAAGGATGGACTGATCCACATCTCTAAGCTGGCAGATCACCGCGTAGAGAAGGTAGAGGATGTCGTAAATATCGGCGATGTAGTCAAGGTTAAGGTTCTTGAGGTTGATCGTATGGGTAAGATTAGCCTGAGCCTGAAGGACGCAGAACAGTAAAAAACGAATTAAATAGGTTTCAAATAGAGTTGTGCATAATTGCCATTTCTTAAAACAGGCGATGCGTTTGTATAAGATGGTGATTATGCACTACTTATCTAAAGCAAAAAACTATAAATTAGGAGGGTACCTCATGAGATACGGATACTTTGATGAGGCAAATAAGGAATATGTGATTGACCGGCCGGACACACCGGCACCTTGGGCGAACTACCTTGGTTCCCCGGAATACGGCGCAATCATTTCAAATAATGCCGGTGGATACAGCTTTGTAAAGTCTGGTGCAAACGGAAGAATTCTTCGATATATCTTCAACAGCTTTGACCAGCCGGGCAGATATATTTATCTGCGTGACAATGACAGCAAGGATTACTGGTCAGCTTCCTGGCAGCCAGTTGGAAAAGATTTAGACAGCTACAAGAGTGAGTGTCACCACGGTACAGGCTATACGTATATGAATGCAGAATATGCAGGCATCAAGAGCTCTGTGCTTTACTATGTACCACTTGATAAGACCCATGAGGTATGGAAACTGAAGGTTACGAATGATTCTGACAAGCCGCGTAACCTGTCAGTCTTTGGTTACTGTGAATTTACAAATGATAACAACTATGAGCAGGATCAGGTCAATCTGCAGTATACACTCTTTATCACAAGAACCTATTTCATGGGAAACCGCATCAAACAGGTAATCAATGAGAACGTGAATAAGGGTGCAGCCATCAACGGAAGTGTTGCATTTACAAGATTCTTTGGTCTGGCTGGAGCAGAGGTTGCAAGCTATGCCGGAGATAAGGAAGCATTTCTTGGCAGATATCATGGTTATGGTAATCCGGCCGGTGTAGAAAATGGCGATTGCGGAAACTGCCTGAATTATAACAGTAACGCATGTGGCGCTTTGGAGACTAAGATCACACTCGCACCGGGCGAGAGCAAGGAGATTGCATTTGTACTCGGCATGAAGAATGATGCAGAGACAGAAGCAGTGATGAACAGCTATGCAGATGTGCATGCACAGAGTGAAACAGAGCTTGCAGAGTTGAAGGAATACTGGCATGGGAAACTGTCTCATTTCCAGGTAAAGACACCAAGTGAGTCGTTCAATGCGATGATCAATACATGGAATGCATATCAGTGTTTTATGACATTTATCTGGTCGAGAGCCGCATCATTCTCATATTGTGGCCTTCGAAATGGATACGGATACCGTGATACGGTACAGGATATCCAGGGTGTGATCCATTTAGCGCCGGAGATGGCGTTAGATAAGATCCGTTTTATGTTGTCTGCACAGGTAGACAATGGCGGCGGACTTCCGCTTGTAAAGTTTGATCACAATGCAGGTCATGAGGATACACCGGATGATGAGTCTTATGTACGCGCAACCGGACATCCGGCTTACCGTGCAGATGATGCATTGTGGTTGTTCCCAACAGTTTATAAGTATATTGCAGAGTCTGGGAATACAGATTTTATCGATGAAGTAATTCTGTTCGCAAATGGCGGAGAGGGTACGGTGTATGAGCATTTGAAGCGTGCGATTGATTTCTCTATGAATCACCTTGGAAACAATCGTATGCCGGCAGGTCTGCATGCAGATTGGAATGACTGCTTACGTCTTGGCAAGCAGGGCGAGTCAACATTTGTTGCAATGCAGCTTTACTATGCGATGAGCGTACTCCGCATCTTTGCAGAGCAGAAAAATGATACAGAATATATCGCATATCTGGATAAGATCCAGAAGGAACTTGGCGATATTATCCAGACAAAGTGCTGGGAAGATGACCGCTATATCCGTGGATACAAGGAAGACGGCATGATCATCGGTTCTAAGCATGATCCGGAAGCAAACATGTGGCTGAATCCACAGTCATGGGCAGTTATCAGTGGTCTTGCCACAAAGGATCAGGCAGAGAAAGCACTGGAGTCTGTACATAGAGAATTGAATACACCATATGGCGTACGTCTGATGGCGCCATCCTATGTAGATCATGCGTTTGAGGGAGCGTTGATGCTTCTGTTCAATCCATCCACAAAGGAAAATGGCGGTATCTTTTCGCAGCCACAGGGCTGGATTATCCTGGCAGAATCTTTGATGGGACACGGAAACCGTGCATTTGAGTATTTCACAGAAAGCTCACCTGCATCCATGAATGATAAGGCAGAAATCAGAAAGCTGGAGCCATATTGCCACGGACAGTTTACAGAGAGCTCTGACAGCCCATTCGAGGGTAGAGCACATGTACACTGGCTGACCGGTACAGCATCGACCGTTATGGTTGGATGTGTTGAGGGTATCCTTGGTATGCGTCCGGACTTCGATGGACTTCGTATCGCACCATCGGTTCCATCTGACTGGAGGGAATTCGAGATCAACAAGGACTTCCGTGGAAAGAAGCTTCATATCGTTGTGAAGAATCCGAATGGCGCAGAGAGCGGTTACAAGAGTCTTGTCGTAAATGGCAAAGAAATGAGCGATAACTATATTGCAGCAAGCGAGCTGGCTGATATCAATGAGATTATCCTTACAATGTAAGTGCTAAGACAAACGTACGCAAAATATAGAAGAAACTATGTGATATGGTGGGTAGATTCTGTACCCACCATATTTTTCTATATATATAACAGAATTGATGTATGCGTACGGAACTATCATGCGGGAGATTTTTGGATTTGATTGTGAAACATGCAGGGCGTGTGTGAAAAGTGAGGTGAATGACACATGAATACGAAACGGTCTTTTCAAATCAAAAAATTTATTGGCGATCGTGCCTTTTATAAGCGATATCTGATGCTTGCTTTGCCGATGATCTTACAGAATGCGATTACGAATTTGGTCAGCTTTTTGGATAATATCATGGTTGGACAGCTTGGAACTGAACAAATGTCCGGTGTAGCGATTGTGAATCAGTTGATTTTTGTATATAATTTGGCAATTTTTGGTGCGGCATCGGCAGCAAGTATTTTTGGCGCACAGTATTTCGGAAAAGGAAACCATGAAGGTCACATGTACTCATTCCGATTCAAACTGTATGCAACGATGTTTGTGACGATTCTTGCAATTACGTTATTTATTACGAATGGTGAGAATCTCATATCCTTATATCTTACGGATACGGCCGGAACCGGTGCGACAGATGTTGCGTTACGGTATGGAAAACAGTATCTGTCCATCATGCTGATCGGCTTGGTTCCTTTTGCGGTTACACAGTCGTATGCGACAAATATCAAGGAAACCGGGCAGACATTTGTACCGATGGTTGCAAGCTTCGTGGCAGTTGGAAGCAATGCAGTGTTAGATTATCTGTTGATATTTGGAATTGGGCCATTTCCGAAGCTTGGCGTTATGGGTGCAGCGCTCGCAACGATACTGGCGCGTTATATAGAAGCTGCAATTATTGTAATCTGGGCACATTCCCATAAAGAAAAGAACAAGTATCTGGCTGGTGCATACCGGGGATTTGGCATGCCAATGGGCGAATTCAAAGCAATTTTGATCAAAGGATTTCCACTTATGTTGAATGAACTTCTCTGGGCGGCGGGGATGACAGCAGTGACGCAGTGCTATTCGGTGCGCGGACTCGAGGTGGTTGCCGGACTAAACATCGCAACGACGATCACGAATTTGTTTAATATTGTGTATATTCAGCTTGGTGCATGTATCAGCATCATTGTAGGACAGTATCTGGGAGCCGGCGAGCTGGAACAGGCGAAGGATGCGGATAATAAGATGATCGTGTTCAGTGTATTTTGCTGTATACTTGTCGCGGCGGTAATGTTTGTAGTTGGCAGGTTTTTTCCGCATATCTACAATACAACCGATGAAATCAAGAAGCTTGCTACAGCGTTCATGAGTATATCTGCGCTTTTGATGCCGATTTGTTCCATGAGCCATACCTTCTACTTTACCTTACGATCAGGCGGTAAGACATTGGTTACATTCCTGTTTGATTCCGTGTTCACATGGGTCATTGTTGTTCCTTGTGCGTACGTGCTTGCGCATTTTACGGGACTTGGAATTGTGAGTGTGTATTTTTTCGTGCAGGCGACGGAATTAATCAAAGCGACGATTGGATTCTTTATGGTGAAGAGTGATGTCTGGTTGGTGCAGATGGTATAATTGCAGTCTGCGTATAATAAAATATATTAATATAAAAAAGAGGCATTCCCTATCTGAGCTGTTTGGGAATGTCTCTTTTTGCGTTATAGGCATTTGCTGATTACATATCCTACATATTATTCGAAGCACTTACGATCATCGGTAAGATCTGCTTCTTCCTGGAGACAACGCCCGGCAGGTTGATGCTGCCGCCGGATACTTCATCGAGCTTGAACGCTTTTTCAAGCAGTTCTTCGGAGTTTTTGCCATAGTATAAAAGCTCGGTGCTTTCTTTGAAGATATTCGTCAGCATGAAGAATAACATATCGGCTTCGCTCTGGTTGTAGATGCTTTCCATGTATTTGAGAATCCGTGGCTTGACCGCATCTAACATCGTAGAGTTGAACGCAGTGATCTGTCCGATGCCGAACTTTAAGTTCTCTGAGGAGAATACCTTGTAATCCTGATAGAAGATTTCCTCGTCCGTCTCGTTCATCAGCTTGCTTCCGGCGTTGAACATGGCAATCGCATATGCTTCGATATCGATGTTTGCGATCTTTGCAAGCTTCCGGCATGTATGCTCATCCATCTGTGTGCAGGTCGGTGAGCGGAACATCAAGGTATCCGAGATGATTGCAGAACATAACAGTCCGGCAATCTGCTTCGGGATTTCAACATGGTTTTCTTCAAACATCTGATAGATGATCGTTGCTGTACAGCCAAGTGGCTGGTTGCGGAAATAAACCGGATTCATCGTCTGCAAGCCGCCCAGTCTATGGTGATCGATGATTTCCAGAAGCTGGACTTCTTCGATACCGTCGACTGCTTGTGCATGCTCGTTGTGGTCAACTAAGATGACCTTTTTTGGATTCGCATTCAAATAATTTCGCTGGGAGATCAGTCCTACGTATTTTCCATATTCATTCAGGACAGGATAGTACTGGTGGCGTTTACCCGCCATAACGGTACGGATATCCCGGATATAATCCTCAGTCGAGAAGGTGATCAGGTTATCCTTCTTCATAAAGTAACGGATCGGGATACTCTGGTTGATCAGACGCGCTGCGGTATAAGTATCATATGGGGTACGGATGATCGAGCAGTTGTGATCCTCAGCGAGCTTCGTGATTGTTTTCGATACGACTGCACCATCACAGATGATGATGCACTGTGCATCCATCTCAATTGCGCAAAGCTGTGACTCGTAACGGTTACCAAGGATGACAATGTCGCCCTGCTCAATGTAGTTTTCCATCATGTCCGGGTTGGCGGCGGAGATCAGCACCTTTCCGGTATGCACATAATCCTTCTCATCGCCGACGATCAGATCGGCAGAGAGGGTGTTGATAATATTCTTGTATGGTGTGTGCGCGGATGCGATGACACGGTTGTCGTACACTTCCATATAAGTCATGGCGATGTCGCGAACGGTGATCAGTCCGACTAAATTGCCATTTTCGTTTACCGATGGAAGCGTGGTTGCACCTGATTCGCTTAAGATTTCCCATGCATTTTTGATGGAAATCTCTCCGTCAACGCCATCGATATGGCGGTATTCCACGTCTTTTACCTGTGTGGAGACATTTTCCATATATTCCGGCACAGCCGCGGAAAATGCATTTAATACATATTTGGTTTCTGCGTTTATCTCGCCAGCGCGCATCGGGACATAATCATCGCCGGTAATCTGCCGCTTCAGATAAGCATAGCAAATGGAAGAACAGATGGAGTCAGTGTCCGGATTTTTATGTCCGATGACATATACTTTGTCTTTGCTTTGTGTTTCCATTTATCAAACCTCCGTAATTTATAGAAAAAATAAATAAGCTACTTTGCGTTGCTATTATAGTTTCCGTATTTATAAAAGTCAAACAAAATGTACATAATATCTATGAGAAAATTTTGTGAACGGAGGTAGGAAACATTGGAGAGACAGGGAGAAACAGGGAAGGAACAGGCGTTTCATATGGATAGCCGGCAGAAACAGGAAGGAAGCGGGATGGACAACCAGCAAAAGCAGGGGAGTCTGATCGCTGACTACGGACAGATTACTTTGTCGAAAAACCGGTATCATCACCGAATTCATTTGTTGAATATAATAGGAGAAATCGAGGGGCATGAGAATCTTGGTTCGTCCTCGAAGACAAGCAAATATGAGCATATCCTGCCACAGCTTGCTGCCGTGGAGGACGACGAGGGCATCGACGGACTGATGGTACTCTTAAATACCGTGGGCGGTGATGTCGAGGCAGGGCTCGCTATTGCAGAGATGATTGCATCCTTAAGCAAGCCGAAGGTATGTCTTGTGCTTGGCGGCGGACATTCAATTGGCGTGCCGCTGGCAGTATCCGGGGATGTGACGTTTATTGTGCCGTCGGCAACGATGGTCGTGCATCCGATCCGGATGAATGGAACCGTGCTTGGTGTGACGCAGAATTACGAATATATTGAGCGGATGCAGGACCGGATCATTGAATTTACGTCGAATCATTGTTCCATCAAGGAAGAGGAACTGAGGGAGATCATGTTCAATACGAAAGAACTGACGAAAGACATTGGTTCGGTGTTAGTTGGCAGGCAGGCGGTCGAGGTAGGAATCATCGACCGGGTGGGCGGCATCCATACCGCAATGAATTGTTTATATGACTTGATAAATGCAAAGAAAAATAGTAAAATAGAGCAGTATGAGCATTTAAACTGACATAAATATACCCGTGTGGCGGTTTGTATATGGATACAGACTGCCATATGGGTGATTACATTTAGAAAAATGTCTGTCATAATCGGAGAATGAGGGAAAAGAGAAGGAGTGCATACCGTGGCAACGGGAAACAACAGTACATATAATAAAGGTTCACAATCGAATACGAGAAGTAAAACGACTGCCAGCCGTTCGACATCGACGGCAAGATCACCACAGAAAGCAAGATCTTCGCAGTCGTCCAGACAGGCGTCCGCTTCCCGTACAGGAGGAAGAAAGACAAAAGCACAGCTGGCGCAGGAGCAGGCACGGAAGAATGAAATCCATCTGTTTATCTGTCTGGCAGTTTGTACATTTTTCTTTATCAGCAACTTTGGTTGGTGCGGCGTTGTAGGCAATTTCTTTGCGAAGTTTATGTTTGGACTGTTTGGTGTTGTGGAATATGTGCTTCCGTTATACATCTTTTTGACAGAGGCATTTCTGCTTTCAAACGGTGCAAAAAAAGCAGTCGTAAACCGCGTACTCTGTGTAGGACTGTTTATTGTTGCAGCAGCATTTATCTTCCAGCTTACGGCTGGTGCCGATCATATGACGGCGAAGCTTCTGTATGATCAGGGGGCACAGGAAAAGAAGGGCGGCGGATTTATCTTAGGTGGATTGCTCGTTGTACTGTACAATCTGATTGGAAAACCGGGCGCAATCATTGTGATTGCACTTTTGATCATCATTGGAATCATCGTCGTAATGAATGTGTCGCTGATCGATTTTGCAAAGGAGCGGTCTGCACAGTTCAAGAATCGTTACAATGCGCTGTATGAGGATGATGACGAGGAAGAGATTGATCCAGAGGCAGCACTTGAGGCAAAGCGCAGAACAAAATTGGATAATATCAAGGTGGAGCAGGAGAAGCCGGCTGTACCAGTGAAGAAGAAAAAGAAGAAAGTCAAAAATAAGAAGGTCGAGGGGGAGGAGGTTCATGAGTTAAAACCGCTTCCACATGAAGATCTGTTCAATCCGAATCTGACCTTGCAGGATGCCAAGGATGTCTCAGAGGGGTATGTAGATTTGTCGCTGCTGAAAAAGAAAAAAGGCGGTGTGACAGAACTTCGCAGTGCGAAAGCGGATATCCCACCTGTGCCGGATACACCGAAGGAAGAGACGGTGGATTTCTTTGACCGCCCAGATTATGCAAACGGAGCCGCGCAGGAGGAAACGACAATCACAGATCAGATGTGGCAGGAGGAAAACGCACAGACAGGTGCTGATATTTCTGCTTATGATGAGACGGCTGCGGATACATTGGACCCGGTACATACGAAGAGAACGTCGCGTGCAGCAGAAAAACAGATGGACACCGCAGATGTTTCCGTGCCAGATGCGGACGAGGCTCCAGTGACCGAAGCGGTGACGAGAAAGCGCAAGAAGACGAAGGAATCCGAGCAGGAGATGCTTTCGGAACGTGACCAGATTGCAGAGACAATTCAGGAAAACAGTGAACAAAAACCAATCAAGGAATACAAATTCCCACCGTTGAAGCTCTTGAAGAGCGGCAAGGGAAAGGGTACGAAGTCAAACGAAGCGTCCGTCCGGGAGACAGCGATGAAGTTAAAGAGTACACTCGAAAACTTCGGCGTCAATGTCACGGTAACGGATTACAGCTGCGGCCCATCCGTTACCCGGTATGAATTACAGCCGGAGCAGGGTGTGAAGGTATCGAAGATCACAAACCTGGCGGATGATATCAAGCTGAATCTGGCGGCGGCAGATATCCGTATCGAAGCACCGATTCCGGGCAAGCCAGCCGTTGGTATCGAGGTGCCGAACAAGGAGAGCCAGCCTGTATTTTTCCGCGATCTGCTTGAATCAGACAACTTCCAGAAGTTCCCGTCCAACATTGCATTTGCAGTTGGTAAGGATATCAGCGGACAGGTGGTTGTGGCAGATATCGCGAAGATGCCGCATTTGCTGATCGCAGGTGCGACTGGTTCTGGTAAATCGGTCTGTATCAATACATTGATCATGAGTATCTTATATAAGGCAAAGCCGGATGATGTGAAGCTGATTATGGTCGATCCAAAGCAGGTAGAGCTGAGTATCTACAATGGAATCCCACATATGCTGATTCCGGTTGTGACCGATCCGAAGAAGGCGGCAGGCGCTCTGAACTGGGCGGTACTTGAAATGACAAATCGTTACCAGTTATTTGCACAGTATAATGTGCGGAATCTGCAGGGCTATAACGAAAAGGTAAAGGCAGTGACTGGCTCGGAAGAGGGTAACGAAGACTTGAAGAAGCTGCCGCAGATCGTGATTATTGTCGACGAGCTTGCTGATCTGATGATGGTAGCACACGGCGAAGTGGAGGATGCTATCGTGCGTCTGTCCCAGCTTGCACGTGCGGCAGGTATCCATCTGGTAATCGCAACGCAGAGACCATCTGTGGATGTCATTACCGGTCTGATCAAGGCAAATGTGCCATCCAGAATCGCGATGACCGTATCCTCGGGTGTCGACTCGAGAACGATCCTCGATATGAATGGTGCCGAAAAATTGCTTGGTAAAGGTGATATGTTATTCTATCCGACGGGCTATCCGAAGCCGGTACGTGTACAGGGTGCATTCCTGTCGGATGATGAGATCGCAGATGTCGTGGACTTCCTGAAGGAGGAAAGCGGCGAAGTGACCTACGATGAATCAATCTCAAAGGAGATTGCGAACACGAAGGTTGGTGGTTCTGGCGGCGGTGCATCGTCTGCAGAACCGGAATATGATGACTACTTTGTAGATGCCGGAAAGTTTATTATCGGAAAAGATAAGGCGTCCATCGGTATGCTGCAAAGAGTATATAAAATCGGATTTAACCGTGCAGCACGTATTATGGATCAGCTTTCCGAAGCTGGTGTGGTCGGTCCGGAAGAGGGGACGAAGCCACGGAAGGTGCTTATGAGCATGGAAGAATTTGAAAATTATGTAGAGGAATATTTATAAGGGAGTCAGGAGGACAAAAGAGTATGTTAACAGACATTGAAATCGCACAGCAGGCAGAGATGGAACCAATTAAGAACGTGGCAGCAAAGCTTGGTATGTCGGAGGATGATATCGAGATGTACGGTAAGTACAAGGCGAAGATTTCCGATGAGTACATGCAGTCTGTAAAGAATAATGAGAATGGTAAATTGATTCTGGTAACAGCAATCAACCCGACTCCAGCAGGAGAGGGAAAGACAACAGTAACCGTAGGACTTGGTCAGGCAATGTGCAAGCTTGGAAAGAAGGCGGTCATTGCACTGCGTGAGCCATCTCTTGGACCATGTTTTGGTATCAAAGGTGGAGCAGCCGGCGGCGGATATGCCCAGGTCGTACCAATGGAAGACTTAAACCTGCATTTTACAGGTGATTTCCATGCAATCACATCTGCAAATAACCTGCTTGCAGCCGTGATGGATAACCATATGCATCAGGGAAATACACTCCGCATCGATCCGAAGCGTATCGTATTTAAGCGTTGCCTGGATATGAACGACCGTGTGCTTCGTAACATTATCGTTGGTATGGGTAAGAAGGGCGACGGCGTGATGCGTCAGGATGGATTCGTTATCACAGTTGCTTCAGAGATCATGGCAATCCTCTGTCTGGCAACAGATATCAAGGATCTGCAGGAGCGTCTTTCAAGAATTATCGTTGCTTATAATGTAGATAATGAGCCTGTTACAGCTGGTGAGCTCAAGTGTGTCGGTGCGATGACAGCACTTTTGAAGGATGCGATCAAACCAAACCTGATCCAGACATTAGAGCATACACCAGCACTTGTACACGGTGGTCCATTTGCGAATATCGCACATGGCTGTAACTCTGTCCGTGCAACACAGACCGCACTTAAAATTGCAGATTATGTCATCACAGAGGCAGGTTTCGGTGCGGATCTCGGAGCAGAGAAATTTTTCGATATCAAGTGTCGTATGACTGGATTGAAGCCGGATGCAGTTGTGCTTGTAGCAACGGTACGTGCACTGAAATATAACGGTGGCGTGGCAAAGGCAGACCTTGGCGAGGAGAACTTAGAAGCATTGGAAAAGGGTATCGTGAACTTAGAGAAGCATATCGAGAACTTACAGCTCTACGGTGTGCCGGTAGTTGTAACGCTGAACCGTTTCGTATCCGATACAGATGCAGAGCTTGCATTTGTACGTGAGTTCTGTGAGAAGCGTGGCTGTGATTTCGCCCTCGCAAATGTATGGGAGAAAGGCGGCGAAGGTGGTATTGAGCTTGCAAATGCCGTGCTCAACACACTTGAGACAAAGGAAAGCCACTTCAAGGTATTATATGAAGATAATCTCTCTATCAAGGAGAAGATTGAGACAATCGCAAAGAAGATTTATGGCGCAGATGGCGTAACCTATTCTGCAGAGGCAGATCGTGCGATCGCAAAGATCGAGGAGATGGGATTTGCAAATATGCCAGTCTGCATGGCGAAGAACCAGTATTCCCTTTCCGATGATGCGAAGAAGCTTGGCAGACCGACCGGATTTACAGTCAATATCCGTGAGGTATATGTAAGTGCCGGAGCTGGATTTGTCGTAGCAATCACAGGTGCGATCATGACGATGCCGGGACTTCCAAAGTCTCCAGCGGCAGAGCGTATTTTTGTAGATGATGAAGGTGTAACACACGGTTTATTCTAAGAAGTACCAATTTGTATACGATTCCATATGTATATGTACCATGCATCTGAAATCGTGTACAATGTTGTAAAGAAAGGCGGATTATAACAATGGCAAAATTGATTAACGGAAAAGAAATCTCCCAGCAGATCAAGGATGAGTTAAAAGAGAAGGTTTCCGCATTGAAGGCACAGGGCAAAAATATCTGCCTGGCAGTCATTCAGGTCGGAAACGATCCGGCATCTTCTGTATATGTTGGAAATAAGAAGAAGGCATGCGCGTATATCGGCATCGAGTCACGTGCGTTTGAACTTCCGGAGGAGACAACCGAGGAAGAACTTCTCTCTATTATCAAGGATTTAAACGAGGATGACGGCGTGCACGGAATCTTAGTGCAGCTTCCGGTTCCGAAGCACATCAATGAAGAGAAGATCATCAATGCGATCTCTCCGAAGAAGGATGTGGATGGATTTCATCCGGAGAGCGTTGGCAGCCTGTGTATTGGCAGACCGGGATTCGTATCGTGTACACCAGCGGGAATCATCCAGCTTCTGAAGCGTTCGGAGATTGATATCGAAGGAAAGCACTGCGTTGTGATCGGCAGAAGCAATATCGTAGGCAAGCCGATGGCACTTCTGATGCTGCGTGAGAATGCAACCGTAACGATCTGCCATTCGAGAACGAAGAACTTAAAGGAAATCTGTAAAGAGGCAGATATCCTGATCGTTGCGATCGGAAAGCCGAAGATGATCGACGCATCGTATGTGAAGGACGGTGCGACAGTGATCGATGTTGGTATCCACAGAGATGCCAACAACAAATTATGCGGTGATGTTGATTTTGCATCGGTGGAACCGGTGGCTGGTGCCATCACACCAGTTCCGGGCGGCGTAGGACCGATGACGATCGCGATGCTGATGAATAACTGCGTGGAAGCCGCAGAGCGTGAGGAATAAGAAACATATGAACATATTGATGGTGTCACTTGGCTGTGACAAGAACCTTTGCGACAGCGAAGCAATGCTTGGTCTGCTCGCAAAGCACAATTACAATATTACGAACGACGAGCAGGAAGCCGATGCAATCATCGTAAATACGTGCAGCTTCATCAAGGATGCGATGGAGGAAAGTGTAAATACAGTATTGGAGATGGCGAAGCTCAAACAGCAGAACTTAAAATACCTGATTGTGACCGGATGTATGGCACAGCGTTTCAAGGATGAGATCTTTGACGAGATCCCGGAGATTGATGCATGTCTTGGAACGAGCAGCTTCGACAAGATCGTAGATGTGATCGAGGAGCTGAAGGCGCGTGATGGTATCGAGGATGCAGAAGAAATCAGTGTCTATGACGATATCGACCGTCTGGCAACAATCACAGAATCAAACAAGGTCATCACATCGGGTACATTTATGGGATACTTAAAGATTGCAGAAGGCTGCGACAAGTTCTGTACCTACTGTGTCATCCCACATATCCGCGGACATTACCGGAGTGTGCCGATGGAACAGCTTTTAAAGGAAGCAGAATATATGGCATCGCAGGGCATCGAGGAGCTGGTGCTTGTCGCACAGGAGACAACCTGCTATGGTAAAGATCTGTACGGGGAGAAACGGCTGCATGTGTTAGTCCGTGAGCTTGCGAAGATCGATGGAATCAAATGGATCCGCCTGATGTACTGTTATCCGGAGGAAATCTATGACGAACTGATCGACTGCTTCAAGGAGGAACCGAAGCTTCTGCATTATATTGATATGCCGATGCAACACAGCGAGGATGCAATCTTAAAGCGGATGGGCAGAAGAACAGACCGGGCGAGCATCGAAACAGTGATTGGAAAACTGCGGGAAGCAGCCCCAGATATCGCAATCCGTACTTCCCTGATTGCAGGATTTCCTGGCGAGACACAGGAAGAGCATGAGGCACTGATGGCATTCTTAGATGAACAGGAGCTTGACAGGGTTGGTGTATTTACGTATTCCAGAGAAGATGGAACACCGGCAGCGACATTTGAGAACCAGATCGATGAAGAGACAGCGGAGCAGTGGCGTAATGAGATCATGGAGCTGCAGCAGGAGATCTCCTTGGATAAAAACGAGACATTTGTCGGGAAGATCATGCAGGTCATTATCGAGGGATATTCTTCTGACGATGATGTCTATGTCGGACGGACATATCGGGATGCACCGGGCGTGGACGGGCTGGTGTTTGTGAACTGTGATTATGAACTGATGTCCGGACAGATTGTAGATGTCCGGATCAATGAGGTAGGACCATATGATATGATAGGAGGGATTGTCGATGAATCTGCCGAATAAATTAACGATACTTAGAATGATCATGATACCATTTTTCTTAGTAGCCCTGATGGTGCCTGGCATTCCGGGAGGAAAATGGATTGCACTTGCGTTATTCTGTCTGGCAAGTCTCACGGATATGCTGGATGGAAAAATCGCACGAAAGTATAACCTGATTACGGACTTTGGCAAGTTCATGGATCCACTTGCAGATAAACTGCTTGTCTGTTCAGCCATGATCGCGCTGATCGATCTGGACCGGATTCCGGCGTGGGTTGTAATTGTGATTATTGCAAGAGAGTTTATCATCAGCGGTTTTCGTCTGGTTGCATCGGATAACGGCATCGTGATCGCTGCTGGCTGGTGGGGCAAGATCAAGACGGTCTGCCAGATGTTCATGGTAATCTTACTGATTTGCGACTTCGGTGGAAGCACGGTACATATCATTGAGAATGTACTGATCTATCTGGCGCTGGCGCTGACGATCATCTCTCTGATCGACTATTTGGTAAAGAATAAAAACGTGCTTTCTGAAACAAAATAAGAGTGGCTTTAAAAATCTGTAAAAAGCGGATGGAACATAAATGTTTAAGGCTTTTTGCAGATTTTTCTTTTTTATTGCAAAACTGTGACAAAGAATGTGATTTTGACTTGATTTCAGGCGGAAAAAGATTTACAATTACAATCGGAAGAAATTGGGTTTCTAATCAGAAAACCCATAATAAATAAAAGTGGAGGGCTTAAAATGAGTAACAAACTTACATTGTCAGCAAGTGACAGAATTTCTTCTTTGCTTGACGAAGCGAGCTTTGTTGAAGTTGGTGCATATGTAACAGCTAGAAATACGGACTTCAACATGCAGGAAAATGATACTCCAAAAGACGGTGTTATTACTGGATATGGTGTCATCAATGGAAAACTGGTGTATGTATACAGCCAGGATGCAACCGTTCTTGGTGGTGCAATCGGTGAGATGCACGCAAAGAAGATTGCGAAGATTTATGACATGGCTATGAAGGTAGGCGCACCGGTAGTCGGTTTGATCGATTGTGCGGGACTTCGTTTGCAGGAGGCAACCGATGCACTTAATGCATTCGGCGAGGTTTATCTGAAGCAGACACTTGCGTCAGGAGTAATCCCACAGATTACTGCAATTTTTGGAACATGCGGTGGTGGAGCAGCGCTTATTCCAACACTTACAGACTTTACATTTATGACAGCAGAGGGCGGAAAGTTATTCGTAAACAGCCCAAATGCACTGGATGGAAACTATCAGGCAAAGCTTGATACAGCATCTGCTGCTTACCTTAGCGAGAATTCTTCTCTCGTAGATGGTGTATTCGAGGATGATGCAACAACACTTGCAAACATCAGAAGCCTTGTGGATATGCTCCCTGACAACAACATGGAAGATGCAGAGTCCGATTGTACAGACGATCTGAACCGTATCATTCCAAATCTCGATGGATTTGCAAAGGATGCAAGAGCTGTCCTTCAGAACATCGCAGATAACAATGTATTCGTAGAAGTGAAGAAAGATTATGCAAAGGACATGGTTCTTGGATTGATCAAGTTGAACGGTGCGACAGTTGGTTGTGTAGCCAACCAGGCAGCTGACGGTGGAGAACTTCTCTCTACAAGCGGTGCTTATATCGCAGCAGACTTCGTGAAGTTCTGTGACGCATTCAACATCCCTGTACTGACACTTGTAAATGCAAAGGGATTTGTAGCAACTGTATCAAACGAGAGAACAATCGCAGATGCAGCAGCCAAGCTCACATACGCATTTGCAGATGCAACAGTACCTAAGGTAACCGTTGTGATGGGCGATGCGTTTGGAACTGCTTACACGATCATGAACTCCAAGGCAATCGGCGCAGATATGGTATACGCATGGCCATGTGCAAAGATTGGTACGATGGATCCAGAGATGGCTGTCAAGATCATGTACGAGAAGGAAATTGCAGAGGCAGCTGATAAGGTTGCATTCATTGCAGAGAAGAAGAAAGCTTATACAGAGCTTCAGTCAAGCGCACTTGCAGCAGCAAAGCGTGGATATATCGATGATATTATCGAGCCGGATGCAACAAGAAAGCGTGTGATCGCTGCGTTTGATATGCTTAGCACAAAGAACGAGGAAAGACCATATAAGAAGCACGGAGCAGTATAAGGAAAGGTGACAATGAAATGAAGAAAAAATTATTAATTCTGATTTCCATGTTAGCTATGATGTTTTCCTTGACTGCCTGCAGCAATGAGGTTGAAAAGCCGTTTGACTATGATGACAGCCAGATCGTCATCGACACGATGTATCTGTTCAACCAGTATCAGAACGTGAGCGATGAATATGCTGATTATTATATTCAGGATGGAACCGAATTCGAGCAGTCCGCAGTAAAGGGTATCAAGCAGGCACAGGAGACCGATAAGGTTGGAGAATTCCAGGATTTCTCTCCTTATATCAACGGTGTTGGCATGGATTTAAATGATGTCAATTACAAGATTGAGAATGCCGCAGACTCTGTATCGGTAACTGTTACAAACAAGGCAGCAAACAGAGATGTGGAAGTAACTGTAAAGTTTGTTGAGAATCCAGATTACTACATCAAGCTGGATCAGGCAAAGCAGACATACAATGCAGATGCAGTCCGTCAGGAAATTGCGATGTACTATGGCTCAGAAGAGGAGTTCTTCTCCCAGTATGGCAGTTACTATTCAAGTGTAGACGATGTTGTACAGCAGGGCATCGACAATGAGATGCAGGGCGTATATCAGTATCTTCCAGAGGAAATGGTTGTTTCAGCCGTATACTCTAAGGCAGAGCTGATGAAGCAGGCAGGTATGAATACATTGCTCGGTATGGGTACTGTATTTGTAGTTTTGATTTTCATCTCATTTATTATTTCACTGTTCAAATTCCTTCCGGCACTTTTCGCAAAGAAGCCGAAGATCGAAGATCTCAAGAAGGAAGAGAGCAAGCCGGCAGCACCAGCAAAGGCTGCTACACCGGCACCAGCCGCAGGCAATCTGATGAACGATGCAGAGCTTGTAGCCGTTATCACAGCCGCTATTTATGCTGCTGAGGGACAGGCAGGCAATGGTGCAGTAAGTAAAGATAAACTCGTTGTACGTTCGATTCGTCGTGCAAGAAAATAATTGATATATTAGGAGGAAATTAACATGAAGAATTATAGAATCACTGTAAATGGTACAGCTTATGATGTAGCAGTAGAAGAATTAGGCGCAGGTGCAGCTCCGGCAGCCGTAGCAGCTCCAGCACCAGTTGCAGCCGCAGCACCAGCTCCGGCAGCTCCAGCAGCTCCAGCCGCAGCAGGCTCTATCGAGGTTGCAGCTCCAATGCCAGGTAAGATCCTGAACGTAAAGGCAGGCGTTGGTACAGCCGTAAAGAAGGGTGATGTGATCCTGATCCTTGAGGCTATGAAGATGGAAAATGATGTGGTAGCTCCAGAAGACGGAACAGTTGCAAGCATCAACGTTTCTGCAGGTGATGCAGTAGAGGCAGGCGACGTATTGGCTACTTTGAACTAATCAGAGTTCGTAAGTAACTGGTTCCTACAATAACAGGAGGTAAACATAAGTGAGTAGTTTTGCAGATGTATTTAAAAATCTGGCTCTCCAGACAGGATTTGCAACCCTGACATGGAAGCACTATGTAATGATTCTCATTGCATGTGTGTTCATGTATCTTGCAATCGTGAAAGGCTTCGAGCCGTTGCTTTTGGTTCCAATCTCCTTCGGTATGTTCCTGGTTAACATGTTCCCGGATATCATTGCTGATGGTGGATTGTTACATTATTTCTATTTGTTGGATGAGTGGAGTATTTTGCCTTCCCTCATCTTCATGGGTGTTGGTGCCATGACAGACTTCGGTCCGCTGATTGCGAACCCGAAGAGCTTCCTGCTTGGTGCAGCCGCTCAGTTTGGTATTTATGCTGCATACTTCCTTGCATTCCTGATGGGATTCAACGGAAAGGAAGCAGCAGCAATCTCTATCATCGGTGGTGCCGATGGCCCTACATCTATCTTCCTGGCTGGTAAGCTTGGAATGGGTGGAACTCTGATGGGACCGATTGCAGTTGCCGCATATTCTTATATGTCACTGGTACCGGTTATCCAGCCACCTATCATGAAGCTCCTTACAACAGAGAAGGAGAGAAAGATTAAGATGGCTCAGCTCCGTCCAGTATCAAAGATGGAGAAGATCCTGTTCCCAATCATCGTTACATTAGTTGTTGTATTGATTCTTCCTACAACAGCTCCGCTGGTTGGTATGCTGATGCTCGGTAACCTGTTCCGTGAGAGTGGTGTTGTTAAGCAGTTAACAGAGACAGCAAGTAATGCAATGATGTACATCGTTGTTATCCTGCTTGGTACATCCGTAGGTGCATCGACAAGTGCAGAAGCATTCCTGAAGACAAGTACATTGAAAATTGTATTGCTTGGTCTGATCGCATTTGCGTTTGGTACAGCGGCAGGTGTATTGTTCGGTAAGATTATGTGCAAGGTAACGCACGGTAAGGTAAATCCGCTGATCGGTTCTGCGGGTGTATCTGCCGTTCCTATGGCAGCACGTGTATCACAGAAGGTTGGCGCAGAGGCAGATCCTACAAACTTCCTTTTGATGAACGCCATGGGACCAAACGTTGCAGGTGTTATCGGTACTGCGGTTGCAGCCGGAACATTCCTCGCAATCTTTGGTGTATAGTATAGAGAATTTAGGAGGTCAGACTAATGGCAGAAGAAAAGAAACCGGTAAAGATTACCGAAACTGTGCTGAGAGATGCACACCAGTCTTTGATTGCAACTCGTATGACAACAGAGCAGATGTTGCCAATTATTGATAAAATGGATAAAGTTGGTTACCATTCCGTAGAGTGCTGGGGTGGTGCCACATTCGACGCTTGTCTCCGTTTCCTGAAAGAGGATCCATGGGACAGACTTCGTAAGCTCCGTGACGGATTCAAGAATACAAAGCTTCAGATGCTGTTCCGTGGACAGAATATCCTTGGATACAGCCCATATTCGGATGATGTTGTAGAGTACTTCGTACAGAAGAGTATCGCAAACGGTATTGATATCATTCGTATCTTTGACTGTCTGAATGATATCCGTAACCTTGAGACAGCTGTAAAGGCAGCAAACAAGGAAAATGGACATGCACAGGTTGCACTTTCATACACACTTGGTGATGCTTATACAATGGATTACTGGAAGAACATGGCAAGACAGATCGAGGAGATGGGTGCAGATTCTATCTGTATCAAGGATATGGCCGGACTTCTTGTACCAAACGAGGCTACGAAGCTTGTAAAGGCTTTGAAGGAAGGTACAAAGCTTCCGATTCAGCTTCATACACATTACACATCCGGTGTTGCTTCCATGACATACATGAAGGCAGTCGAAGCTGGATGTGACATCATCGATACAGCAATGTCACCACTTGCTATGGGTACATCACAGCCTGCAACAGAGGTTATGGCAAAGGCATTCGAGGGTACAGAGTTCGATCCTGGATTCGATCAGAACCTTCTTGCTGAGATCGCTGATTACTTCCGCCCACTTCGTGAGCAGTGGCTGGAGTCCGGACTGCTTAGTCCAAAGGTAATGGGCGTTAACATCAAGACTCTGCTTTATCAGGTACCGGGTGGTATGCTTTCCAACATGGTATCCCAGTTGAAGGAGATGCATGCAGAGGATAAGTACGATGAAGTACTCGAAGAGATTCCACGTGTGCGTAAAGACTTTGGTGAGATTCCACTTGTTACACCATCTTCACAGATCGTTGGTACACAGGCTGTATTGAACGTCGTTATGGGTGAGCGTTACAAGACGCTTACAAAAGAGGCAAAGGATATGCTCGTTGGTAAGTACGGTAGAACAACTGTGCCTGTAAATGCAGAGATCCAGAAGAAGGCACTTGACAGCCTTGGAATGAAGGAGCCTATCACATATCGTCCGGCAGATGACTTAGAGCCATCTCTCGCTAAGTTCGAGAAGGAAATGGCGCAGTACAAGCAGCAGGATGAGGATGTTCTTTCTTATGCATTGTTCCCACAGGTTGCAACAGAATTCTTCAAGTACAGAGAAGCGCAGCAGACAGGTGTGGATGTAACAGCAGCAAATACAGAGAATAAGACATATCCGGTATAATAAGCCAGGATAAAAGATATCAAAAGGCGGAGAGCTTTTTCTCCGCCTTATTCTTTCATAATATAGAGCAGGTAATTGCGATATACAATTACGTGTTTCGCAATTACCTGCAATAAAAGATATAAGTGTGGAGAAAAAATATGGATGTAGCGGAAAAAAATGAAAAGAAATTAAGGCGGCAGATGCGGACGACATCAAAGATATTGCTTGGCTTTCTGCTTGCGATTCTGACCGGCGCGGTTTTGCTGACGCTTCCGGTTGCGACGGTGTCGGGAAAATCCGATTTTCTGACGGCGTTATTTACTGCGACAACCTCCGTCTGCGTGACGGGGCTTGTAGTTGTTCCGACCTTTTCGTATTGGACATTATTTGGTAAGATTGTAATTCTCGCGCTGATACAGCTCGGGGGACTTGGGATTGTGGCATTGACGTCATTTGTTATGCTGCTTATGAATCGAAAATTCTCCTTGCGCAATCGTATGATGATTCAGGATGCTTTTGGATTAAGTACGATGCAGGGCATGGTTGTATTTATAAAACGAGTGATCAAAGGAACTGTGATTGTGGAGATGTTAGGCGCGGTCTTATATATGTTTGCGTTTATCCCACAGTTTGGTGTGGCTCATGGAATCTGGTATTCTGTATTCAATGCGATTTCAGCGTTTTGCAATGCAGGAATCGATATCATTGGACCGGACAGTCTGATGACGTATGCGGATTCCCCGCTTGTACTGCTCACGTCGTCGTTTCTGATCATCTGTGGTGGACTTGGATTCGTTGTCTGGTGGGATGTGGTAGATGTGCTTTCAAACGTGCGTGCAAAAAAGATACCGGCCCGTGATATCTGGCGTCGATTCAATACACATACAAAAATCATATTGATGATGACATTTGCATTGATTTTATCCGGCATGGTTGTCACATTTCTATTTGAATGTAACAACCCGCTCACGCTCGGAAATATGTCACTTGGAAAGAAAATGCTCAATGCATTTTTTCAGTCTGTGACACTCCGAACAGCTGGATTTGCATCAATCAGCCAGAAAGGATTGACAGAGCCGACGGTACTTGTGAGTTGTGTAATCATGTTTGTTGGTGGTTCGCCGGTCGGAACTGCCGGTGGCATCAAGACGATGACGGCTGCGACACTTGTGTTTGCAGTTTTGGCTGTAGTACAGGGACGCAAAGAGACGGTCGCATTTAAAAAAACAATCCCGACATCTATCGTCCGTCGGTCGCTGGCTGTGACAGTTATCGGTTTTGGCACATTGATTTTGTTTTCTGTTCTGCTTCTGGCGACAAATCCACTTTCCCTGTCGGATGGTGTCTTCGAAGTGACAAGTGCAATCGCAACAGTCGGGTTGTCACGGGACGTGACTCCGGGGCTGAATGTGATTGGAAAAGTGATTATCATAGTATGTATGTATCTTGGCAGAGTGGGACCAATCACGATGTTCATGTTCTTCGGACAGCGTGCGACAAACCACAACTCTGTAAAATATGCGGATGCGGAAATTATTGTAGGGTAGGAGGAATGAAATATATGAATAAATCGATCGCGGTTATCGGTCTTGGACGGTATGGGAAAAGCATTGCAACAGAATTGTATAAAAACGGCGCGGATGTGCTTGCAATCGATGGAAATCCAGAAATTATAAATGAGATTGCGGACAGTGTGACTTGTGCCATGAGTCTGGATGTCTGTGATATGGATGCACTAAGAGAGGCAGGTATCTCGAACATGGATGCGGTAGTTGTGGCGATGGCTGACAGCTTAGATTCCAGCATTATGTGCGTGATGTCTGCAAAGGAACTTGGCGTGCCAAAGGTAATTGCAAAGGCAAAGGATGAGATGATGGAGAAAATCCTGAAGCGGGTTGGCGCAGACCAGGTTGTTTTTCCGGAGAAAGAATCCGGAATCCGTCTGTCGCACAAACTGATCTCAGAACATCTTGTCGATTATTTTGACCTGTCGGACAGCACGAGCCTTGTGGAGATTCTTCCACGTGCGGAGTGGGTTGGTAAGAATCTGCGGGAGCTGAATCTTAGAAAAGAATATAAAATCAATGTTGTCGCTGTGATCCAGAATGATGAATTCAATATCGCTATGGATCCGGATACGCCATTAAAGGCGGACGAGCCGTTGCTGATTATCATGAAAAAGTCGGATTTGAAGAGGTTTGAGAGATAATGCGAGCAGCTATCATAGGTGGAGGCGCTGCCGGTATGTATGCAGCAGTTATGCTTGCACAGGCAGGGCACTCCGTGACAATATATGAAAAAAATGAAAAACTTGGCAAGAAGCTGTTCATCACAGGAAAAGGCAGATGCAATCTGACAAACAATTGTGAAGTGGAAGAGCTGATGAAACATGTGGTGACAAATCCAAAGTTTTTGTATAGTGCATTTTATAATTGTAATGCACAGGATGTGATGCAGTTTTTTGAGCAAAATGGACTGGAATTAAAGACTGAACGCGGAAACCGGGTATTCCCGGCATCGGATCATTCTTCGGATGTGATCAAGACGCTGGAGCAGGCGTTAAAAAAGCAGAACGTAACAATCTGCCTTAACCACACTGTGACACAGATTCTGACGGAACAGGTGCAGGATGTGACACACGCAGCTGGTGTCTGTGTGAAGGATGAAAAAGGACAGAAAAAACAGGAACGCTTTGATGCGGTGATCGTGGCAACCGGGGGACTTTCCTATGAGCGAACCGGATCAACCGGAGATGGCTTACAGTTTGCCAGAGATCTTGGACTGCAGGTGACAGAATGCCAGCCATCGCTTGTGCCATTTGAGATCGAAGAGGATTTCTGCCGCAACTTGATGGGACTTTCGCTTCGGAACGTCACATTGTCGTGCTATACAAAAAAGAAAAACAAAGACAAGCTTTTGTATCAGGAACAGGGCGAAATGCTGTTTACGCATTTCGGTATCAGCGGACCACTTGTGCTTTCCGCATCGGCGTATACAGGCAAAGCGAAAGGGGAACCAATCTGGGTAGAGATCGACCTGAAACCGGCACTTACTATAGAACAGCTTGACGCACGTATCCTGCGGGATTTCGACGCGGCGAAGAACAAACAGGTGCGCAATGCACTCGATGAACTGTTGCCAAAGAATCTGATTCCAGTTATGATAGAGCTTGCGGAGATTGATCCGTTTAAGCAGGTGAACACCGTAACGAAGGAAGAACGGGAACGACTCATTGCTTGTATGAAGAAGCTTACGCTGCATGTGGTAGGCACGCGCGGCTATGAGGAAGCAATCATCACTAGGGGTGGCGTGAGCGTGAAGGAGATCAATCCGAAGACGATGGAAGCAAAACAGATTCCGGGACTTTATTTTATCGGCGAGGTGCTGGATGTTGATGCACTGACTGGCGGATTTAATTTGCAGATTGCCTGGGCGACTGCTGCAACGGTGCTGCTTTCAGAATAATAATATAGAAATCTATTTGGAGGAACAAAGAATATGAATATTGCAATTGATGGACCGGCAGGCGCCGGAAAAAGCACAATCGCACGTCGGGTAGCAAAGGAAAAAGGCTATATCTATGTGGATACCGGTGCGATGTATCGAGCAATCGGTCTGTATTTTATGAATGAGGGTGTTGATGCAGAGAATGCAGCCGCTGTGCTTGAGGCACTCGCAGCGATTCAGGTTGAGATTAAATATGAAGCTGGCGAACAGCAGGTATATCTGAATGGTAAAAATGTATCGAAGGAGATCCGCCAGGAGGCAGTCGGCAACATGGCATCGAAGGTGGCAACCAAGCAGGCAGTCCGTGATAAGCTGTTAGACCTGCAGAGAAATCTTGCAGCCACACAGGATGTCGTGATGGATGGCAGAGATATCGGTACATTTGTATTGCCAAATGCGAAACTGAAAATCTATCTGACTGCATCGGTGGATACAAGAGCCGACAGACGGTACAAGGAACTTGTGGAGAAACATATGCCGGCAGATCTGGAAGAAATCAAGCGTGATATCGAGGCAAGAGATTATCAGGATATGCACCGGGAGATTGCGCCGCTTACGCAGGCGGAGGATGCGTATTATCTGGATTCTTCCGCGCTTACGATCGACGAAGTTGTGGCAGAGATCATTCGCAGGATTCCACAGTAGGAAAAGGATAGGAGATCTGCATTTATGAGAGAGATAAAGATTGCAAAATCTGCAGGATTTTGTTTCGGCGTCAAGCGGGCGGTGAATCTCGTCTACGATCAGGTTGGAAATGCAAAAAAGGTTTATACCTATGGTCCGATCATTCATAACGAGGAGGTTGTTTCTGATCTGGAACGAAAGGGTGTGCATGTGCTTTCGGAAGAAGATATTGATGCCATGCTTGCCCATGACGGCAGAGAGGACGATGCAAAAGAAATCGTGATCCGATCACATGGCATCGGGCGGGATGCCTATAAAAAGCTGGAACAGCTTGGGTTTGAAATCGTCGATGCAACGTGTCCGTTCGTGAAAAAAATTCACCGTATTGTACAGGAGGAAACTGAGCAGGGACATTGTGTGGTGATTGTCGGAGACGAAAATCATCCGGAAGTATGTGGCATCCGCGGCTGGTGTGTCCGGGAGCCAATTATCGTTAATTCCGTGGAACAGGCAAAAAAAAAGCTTGATTTTCTTGATAAAAATGTGTATATTGTCGCGCAAACGACATTTAATGACGTAAAATTTAAAGATATAGTTGAATTTTTTAGAAATAAAGGATATAATGTCATTGTTTATAATACCATATGTAATGCTACCGAGGAACGACAGAGAGAAGCAAGAGCGCTTGCAGCTGATGTTGATACCATGATAGTGATTGGTGGTAAGAGCAGTTCGAATACACAGAAGCTGTATGAGATCTGTCGCAGAGAATGCGAAAATACTTACTATATTCAGACACTCGTTGACTTGGATTTAACTGTTATTGAATCCGCTAAGAGGGTAGGTATTACAGCTGGGGCATCTACCCCAAATTATATTATTAAGGAGGTTCATGACAGTATGTCAGAATTAAGTTTTGAAGAATTGTTGAAGCAGTCCGAAGAGAATGGTAACAAGATTCGGGTTGGAAGCGTAGTTGAAGGAAAGGTTATCGCTGTTAAGCCAGAGGAAATCATCGTAGATATCCAGTACAAGGCTGACGGTATCGTTACCAGAAATGAGTACTCAAGTACTCCAAACTTAGATCTTACAACTGTTGTAAAGGTTGGAGATCCAATCAAGGTTAAGGTTATTAAGACAAACGACGGCGAGGGACAGGTTCTCCTCTCATACAAGAGAGTTGCTGCAGATGAGTCTTATGACAAGTTAGAGGAAGCATACAACAACGGTGAAGTTCTTACAGGTAAGGTAACACAGGTTGTTGACGGCGGTTTGAATGTCGTTGTAAATGAGTGCAAGGTATTCATTCCTGCAAGCCTCGTATCTGATACATTTGAGAAGGATCTCACAAAGTATCAGGATCAGGATGTTGAATTCGTATTGACAGAGTTCAACCCTAAGAAGCGTAGAGTGATCGGTAACAGAAAGCAGCTTCTTGTTGCTAAGAAGGCAGAGCTTGCTAAGAAGTTATTTGAGAATATCAAGGTTGGCGATGTAGTAGAAGGAACAGTTAAGAACGTAACATCTTTCGGTGCATTCATCGATCTTGGCGGAGCAGACGGACTCCTTCACATCTCTGAGATGTCATGGGGCAGAGTCAATGATCCAAGCAGCGTTGTTAAGGTTGGCGATGTTGTTAAGACATTCATCAAGGATATCAACGGTGAGAAGATTGCCCTCAGCATGAAGTTCGAGGATGAGAATCCTTGGGTAAAGGCTGCTGACAAGTATGCAATCGGCAATGTTGTAACAGGTAAGGTTGTACGTTTTGCAAGCTTTGGTGCATTCGTAGAGCTTGAGCCAGGTGTAGATGGACTCCTTCATGTTTCCCAGATCTCTAAGGAGCGTGTAGAGAAGCCAGAGGATGTTCTGAAGGTAGGTCAGGAGATCACAGCAAAGGTTGTAGATTTCAAGGCTGCTGAGAAGAAGATCAGCCTGAGCATTCGTGCCTTAGATGATGCACAGGAGGCTTCTGAAGAGGAGTAAGCATGGCATATCAATATGAAGAGTTTAAGCGGGATGTGTATAAACTGACCGATATCAACTTAGACCTTTATAAAGAACGCCAGATGAAAAGAAGAATAGAATCTCTGATCGCCCGCAAAGGGTTTGACGGATTTGAAAGTTTTTACAAAGGTATGAAGCAGGACGAAGGTCTACTTCGTACCTTTGTTAGTTATCTGACGATTAATGTGTCTCAGTTTTATCGGAATCCACAGCAGTGGATCAATTTTGATCAGGAGATCATTCCGTATCTGCGAAAAAAATATGGAGATACTTTAACGATCTGGAGTGCGGCATGTTCCACGGGTGACGAGCCATATACGATCGCCATGATCCTGTCAGAGTATATTCCGTTGTCAAAGATCCGTATCATTGCGACCGATCTGGATGAGGATGTACTTGCCTTTGCAAAAGAGGGCGTCTATCCGGCGAAGAGCCTGTCCGATCTGCCGAAGAAATACTTAGACAAGCATTTCAAGAAGGTGGATGACAGTCATTATGCAATCAGCTCGGAAATTAAGAAATGCGTGGAATTCAAGAAGCACAATCTGCTCAAGGACCGGTATTTCCAGCATATCCATATGATCGTCTGCCGGAATGTCGTCATTTATTTCACGGACGAGGCGAAAGATCAGGTATATGAGAATTTCCACGGTGCCCTTGCGGATGATGGAATCCTGTTTATTGGCAGCACGGAACAGATCTTGCATGCAAAAGAACTGGGATTTGAGTCGTTGCGTACATTTTTTTATAAAAAAATGAAAATATAACTTGCGCGAACAATTATCCTATGATATAGTTATGTGGTTGTGAAAAAAGGGATGGTCCTCTGGTGCAGATGCGCATTAAGAACGTCTAAATTATTTAGGAGGTCACACAAATGGCATTAAGTGCAAATGAAATCATCAAGAACATTGAGACAGCACAGTTGAAGCAGGATGTTACAGACTTTAACGTAGGTGATACTATTAAGGTATACGCTAAGATTAAAGAGGGTAACAGAGAAAGAGTTCAGGCATTTGAAGGTACTGTACTGAAGAGACAGGGCGGAAGCAACCGTGAGACATTCACAGTTCGTAAGAATTCAAATGGCGTTGGCGTTGAGAAGACTTGGCCACTGCATAGCCCAACGATCGAGAAGATCGAGGTTATTCGTAGAGGTAAAGTAAGACGTGCAAAACTTAACTACTTACGTGATCGTGTTGGTAAGAAGGCTAAGGTTAAGGAACTTGTAAAGTAATACTTGCAGAGACAATGGAAACTTGCCCCCAGATTCATTTCAATCTGGGGGTTTCCTATTATGAAGAGAAGTATCTTTCTGGAGGATTGCATTGAGACGTAGAGGACAAAAAAGTTATTACGATAAGCATAATCTATCGAGATATGTATCAAAACGAAATTCCAAGATCAAACGGTTTTTCCGTTCATTTTGGCGTTGGATACTGCTTGTGTTTGTTGCCGTGATTGTCGGATATGCGATTGTGACGTTTGGATTTCAGACGGTGACGGTAGTGGGACCGTCGATGAATCCGACGCTGGCAGATTCACAGGTTGTGCTGGTCAATAAAATCGTATATAAAGTATCTGATGTGAAGCGGTATGATGTGATTGCGTATTCGCGCGTGGATGGCGATGGATATTATGACATCAAGCGTGTCGTTGGTCTACCGGGCGAGACGATCCGTATCTCAAATGGCGATATCTATATCAATGGAGAACGACGCAGCGATGTCCCATTTACAATGACGATTCAGATTAGCGGTGTGGCGGAGGATGAGATCACACTGGGGGACAGTGAGTATTTCGTGATGGGCGACAATGTGAATAACAGTGAGGACAGCCGTTATACGAATGTTGGAAATATAGCAAAGACAGAGATAAAGGGAAAGGTCGTATCGATCCTTCTCCCGCGCAGCGATAAAGGAAAGGTAAAATAAGTGATGAATATTCAATGGTATCCGGGACATATGACGAAAGCCAAGCGTATGATGCAGGAAGATATAAAGCTGATTGATATTGTGATCGAGCTGCTGGATGCAAGAGCACCATTATCCAGCAAGAATCCGGATATTGATAATCTTGCTGCGAACAAGTCACGCATGGTGATTCTAAATAAAGCAGATATGGCAGATGCGAGAAAGACCGCGAAATGGGAAGAGTATTTTAAAGCGAAGGGATTCTTCGTGCTCAGTATGGACTCCCGGAAGAATTCTGGTATGAAGCCGGTATCTGATACGATCCGGGAAGCGTGTAAGGAGAAGATCGCGCGTGACCGGAAGCGTGGTATTATCAACCGCCCAATCCGTGCAATGATCGTTGGAATTCCGAATGTCGGCAAGTCTACATTTATCAATTCCTATGCGAAGAAATCGTGCACGAAGGTCGGAAATAAGCCGGGTGTTACGAAAGGAAAGCAGTGGATTCGCATTGGCAAGGATGTGGAGCTTCTTGATACACCTGGTATTCTGTGGCCAAAATTTGATGATCAGGAGATTGGCCTGCGGTTGGCGTATATCGGTTCCATCAACGATGAAATCCTGACGAAAAGCGAGCTTGCCTTAAAATTCATAGATTTTTTAAAAATAAATTATTGTAATGCTCTGACAGACAGGTATAATATAGATATTGATATACAGAATTCTGAGAATTTTGAGATATTGAAGCAGATTGCGGTTGCAAGATTATGTTTGTTAAAAGGAAATGAACCGGATCTTGACAAGGCTGCGGCGATTTTATTCGATGATTTTCGAAGCGGCAGACTGGGACGTATGACGTTGGAGGAGATACCGGAATAGGGAGTTTATAGATGATGAAGAAGAAAAAGAATGCGGATGTCGTAGAGACGGAAGCTGCAGAAGCGGTGACAGAGGAAACAAAAACATCCGAGGACAAAAAGCCGGAGACAGAAACGACAGAGGATATCGAGAAAAAGGCAGAAGAGGAAGCTGCGGAGATTGAAGCATATGACGCAGAAGGGAATCCGATCTTAAAAAAGAAAAAGAAGAGAAAAAGCAAGAAGAAAAAGACACAGAAACCGGAAGAAGTTAATATCGTGAAGGAGCTTCTGAGTCTGATCATCTATATCGGAATCGTTGTTCTGATCTGTTATTTTATCCTGAACTTTGTAGGTTGTCGTTCCAAGGTCGATGGTTCCTCGATGAATCCGACACTGGAGGATAAAGATAATCTGTGGGTAGATAAACTGTCGTATACATTTGGGGATCCGAAGCGGTTTGATGTCGTGATCTTTAACTATGATGAGAACACGACTTATGTCAAGCGTATCATCGGTCTGCCGGGTGAGACAGTCCGTATCGATCAGAACGGAAATATCTATATTAACGGCAAGCTGCTCAAGGAGAATTACGGCAAAGAGACAATGTTGAACAATGGACGAGCTGGTTCGGATGTTTATCTTGGTTCGGACGAGTACTTTGTGCTTGGAGATAACCGGAACAACAGTATCGATAGCCGATGGTCGGATGTCGGAAATGTCAGCCGGGAGGATATCGTCGGGAAGGTTGTCCTGCGAATCTATCCATTTAAGAGCTTTGGACTGATTAAATAACAATATAGGACTGTGTATATGCACAGTCCTTATTTTGCATTTAACAAAGGAGTAGGAAACGATGAAGATACAGGAGATCAAGGCGGCGTATCAGGCACTCGATCCAGATGATGAGCCGATGCTGCAGCAGTTTATACATACTTATGGCACCGATGCGCGAAGCGGGGTGCAGACACTTGTGGAGCAGACGAAAAAGAAGCTGGTGCAGTTAGAGGCAGAATATGTCCGTTCCGAGAAAATGCTTGCGTTTGAACGTAAGTATCATGCGATGGGAAGCCGATATATATGTGGGATAGATGAAGTCGGCAGAGGACCACTTGCGGGTCCTGTTGTGGCATGTGCGGTGATACTGCCGGAGGATGAGATGCTTCTGCATCTGAATGATTCCAAGCAGGTGCCAAGAAAGAAACGGGAGATCTTATACGATATTATCCGGGAGAAAGCAGTTGCTTATGGTATTGGTGTTGTCTCAGAGAAACGGATTGACGAGATCAACATCTTACAGGCAACTTACGAGGCTATGCGCATGGCAATCGCGAATCTGAAGGTACAGCCGGATATTTTATTAAATGATGCGGTGCGTATCCCGGAGGTCGATATCAAGCAGGTGCCGATCATCAAGGGAGATACGCTGTCTGCAAGTATTGCGGCGGCAAGTATCGTTGCAAAGGTGACAAGAGACCGTATGATGGTAGAATATGATAAGGTGTATCCAGGCTATGATTTTGCAAGCAACATGGGCTATGGCAGTGCGAAGCATTATGCCGGTCTTGATAAGCTTGGACCTTGCGAGATCCATCGAAGAACGTATATTAAGGAATATGTATGAATATAGATAACGGAAATCTTCAATTCAATCGGTATCAGACCGGTACGATAGGAAATGCCAGACCGGAAAACGTAGCTGCAAACAATACGCAGACGGCGTCTGGCAATGCTGCGCTGGCACAGGCACAGGAGGGGCAGACCTTTACGGGGCGGATCGTCGATGTGAATGGTTCGCAGGTGACGATCCAGATGGATGGAAATATGATGCTGCAGGCGCGGATGGCGGAAGCGGTGAACCTCAATATGGGTGATACGATTGCGTTTCTCGTAAAGGAGAATTCCGAAAACACGGTGATGATTCAGCCGCTTGCGTCGGATATGCAGGCGATGAAGGATCAGACGATCTTTGATCTGCTCGAAAAGAACCAGCTCTCGCCGTCGGACAAGAACTATCAGATCGCTGAGACACTGTTAAATGAGAATATGCCGGTCGATCGTGCCAGCATGCAGAAGGTACTGCAGCAGGCATATAAATACCCGGATACGCCGATCCAGACGCTTGTATCCATGAACAAGATGCAGCTTCCGGTGACGGAGCAGACGATTGCAGGCTTCGAGCAGTATCAGACGAACCAGCATGCGATGATGCAGGCGTTGTCCGGGATGACCGAGGAACTTACGGCGTATATGTCCGAGCCGGACAGTATGCGGGAGATGCTGCAGGTGTTGTCCGATGCACAGGATCTTCCGGTACTCGATGCAGACGCGATGCTGCAGGAGTTAGAGCAGACGACAGGTGATGTGCTGTTTGCGCAAGGAGCAGTAAGCGCTGGTGACCAGCTGCAAGCCACAGACATGACGGGCAATCCACCTGTATTATCCGCGGAGCAGCTGACAACCTATGCGGAGAAGTTCGGCATGACTGAAGAACAGCTTACCGGACTTACGAAGCAGTTACAGGATATGCATTTTGATGCACAGACGATACAGACGGTACTTGCAAAGTCAGATACGACGATGCAGCTTGCGAATCATCTGCAGGTACTTGTGGCGGGTGCCGCGGATAAATCAATGATCAATGCCGAAACAATGAAGGAGTTTTTCACATCGGACGGCATGAAGGAGTTGTTAGCGGCAGCTGTGAAAGAGAAGTTCACGCTGAATCCGGAGAAGATGCAGAACCCACAGGAGGTCTCCGATCTGTATAAAGGAATCTATGAGAAAATGGACCGCCTGATGCAGCAGATGAGCAGCCATACAGGCTCATCCGGAGAACATTTGTCCGAATCTGCGAAGGGCATGCAGGAGCGGATTGATTTCCTGCAGAACTTAAGTAATTTGTTTCCATATGCGCAGATTCCGGTGCGTATGGAAGGCGGAGATAGAAATGCTGATCTGTTCGTCTATATGAACAAAAAAAGAATGCAGGAGAAAAAGGAAGATGTCAGCGCCCTGCTACATCTGGATATGGAATATTTAGGACCGACAGATGTGCATGTGTCCTTGCGCGGGACGATAGTTCACACGAAGTTTTATGTGGAAGACGAGGAAAGTGCGAAGATCATTGATGCACATATGACACAGCTCGAACAGGCGATTGCGGAGAATGGGTATTCCCTGACAAATGAGGTAATCATGCGGGAGCCGACACTGCATCCGGATACCGAGAAAAATGCCGTGGTAAAGGAGATGTTCGGCGACGACATCGAGAAGAGCGTGAAGCGGTATTCGTTTGATGTTCGGATGTAACTGAAAAATGCAATGTAAAAAGTGCAGGAATCTGTAGAAAAAATGTGTGAGACATGGATTGGATGAAACAGAGGGAAAATAGATGGCACAGAATTTTAATGTAGAGACAAAGAAAAAAGATGATAAGAAAAAGGCAGTTGCCTTAGTCTATGAGCCGGGAAATGAGGCACCGCAGGTTGTTGCGTCCGGAAAAGGTGTGATTGCGGAACGCATCATTGACACGGCGAAGAAGAGTGATGTGCCGCTCTATAAGGACACCGACCTTACGAACACTCTGTTGAACCTGGATATCGGTGAATGTATCCCACCGGAGCTGTATGGCGTTGTAGCGGAGATATTAGTCTATGTCGATCGGATGGATAAGCTGCGCGCGAAGCTTGGGAAATAGATAAGTGGGGATAGCTATGGATAAACGATCGTACAATAAAAGACAGGTCGGTACGGAGAAGGAGAATCTTGCCGCGGAATACCTGAAGAAGAAAGGGTATTTCATCATTGAGAAGAATTACCGGGTACGGCAGGGCGAGATCGACCTGATCGCGCGGGACAGCATGTGTATCGTGTTCATCGAGGTCAAATACCGGGCGAATGGCAGAAGCGGGGATGCCTTAGAGGCAGTCACACGTGCGAAGATACGGCAAATCTCGAAGACTGCGCTTTTTTACCTGAATCAGAAGAAAATAAGCATCGACAATACACCGATCCGCTTCGACGTGATCGGTATCAACGGGGATGCGGTCACGCATATCGAGAATGCGTTCGATTTTGTGATGACAAGGTAAGCTTAAGCATGCTAGAAAAAGATAGAACAGGAAGAGATAAATGAAACCAGTACAGTTTGATCTGAAAATAAATCCAGAGGCACTTGTGACGCGGGCAGAGGAACATCTGCATTTCTTACGGGAACGCAACACGTATTTCGAGAATGCGAAGGTGGAGGGTGTATCCGTCCCGGTTCCGGTGCTGCGGTATAAAATATTTGACGCATATCCGGAGCTCGTGGTCGGGTTTTCGACGCGACTGGGCGGTGTGAGCAAGGGATATCTGGGAAGTATGAACCTGAGCTTTACCCGTGGCGATGAGGAAGCGTCTGTGATGGAGAATCACAGACGGTTTGCGCAGGCGTGCGGGTACGATTACACGAAGCTCGTGTTCTCGGATCAGGTACATAAGACGAATCTGCGGATCGTGACGAAGGACGACTGTGGAAAGGGTATCGTGCGGGAACGTGATTTCTCGGAGATTGACGGACTCATCACGCAGGAGGTTGGAATCCCGCTTATGACGTTCTATGCAGACTGCGTACCGCTGTTTCTGTACGATCCAGTGCAGCGCGTGATTGCGACGGCACATTCCGGATGGCGCGGCACCGTTGGGCGTATCGGTATGGTAGTCGTACAGAAGATGCAGGAACTCTATGGTTCTAAGCCGGAGGATATCATCTGCGCGATCGGACCATCCATCTGCAAAGCCTGCTACGAGGTAAGCAAGGATGTGGCAGATGCGTGCGGCGTATATACAGAGGAACAACGGAAGATACTATTAGAAGACAAGGGAAATGGTAAATATCAGCTTGATTTACATCAGGCGTGCTATTATAATTTTACGGATGCAGGTGTGTTGCCGGAGCATATTGCGTTGCCGGATATCTGCACTTGCTGCAATCCGGAACTGTTATTCTCCCATCGGGCATCCGGTGGCAGACGCGGCAATCTGGGTGGTGTGATTATGCTATGCGAATCAACAGAGGAATGCCGGGATTGAAATATACAATCCATTTAATACAGAAATTTAGGACACAGATATGAAACGACATAAAATAACAAAGGTTGATGAAGGTGGAATTGCGGAAGAACTCGGAATCGAGGAAGGCGATTTTCTGCTTGCCATCAATGACAAAGAAATTGAAGATATATTTGACTACGACTTTATCGTGAATGACGAATACCTCGAAGTGCTGATCGAGAAAGCGAACGGTGAGGAATGGTTGTTAGAGGTCGAGAAAGACTACGACGAAGATCTCGGCATGGAGTTCGGGGAGTCTCTGATGGACGAATACCGGAGCTGCTTCAACAAGTGTGTATTCTGCTTTATAGACCAGAATCCACCGGGCATGCGTGAGACGATCTATTTCAAGGATGACGATACGCGTCTGTCTTTCTTGCAGGGAAATTACGTGACGCTCACGAACATGAAGGAGAAGGATATCCAGAGAATCATCGACTATAAGTTAGCGCCAATCAACATCTCCGTGCATACGACGAACCCGGAGCTCCGGTGTCAGATGCTGCACAACCGGTTCGCCGGGAAGGTCATGGACTATATCCAGATGCTCTACGATGCAGATATTCCGATGAATGCACAGGTTGTGCTCTGCAAGGGGCTAAACGATGGCGATGAATTGCGCCGGACGATCGGGGATCTGCTCGCTTATGCACCGACGATCGAGAGTCTGTCGGTCGTACCGGTCGGACTGTCCAAGTACCGGGATGGGCTCTGTCAGCTGGAGAGCTTCACGAAGGAGGATGCGAGGGAAGTCATCTCGATTATCGAGGGCTTCCAACAACAGGCGATGGAGAAGTTTGGCGAGCATTTCGTGCATGCGAGTGATGAGTGGTATATCACAGCAGGTTATGATATGCCGGGGGAAGACCGCTATGACGGCTATATCCAGCTGGAAAATGGTGTTGGCATGACGCGGCTGTTTTTAACAGAGGCACAGGATGCCGTGGATATCTACCTCGAAGATCATGACGGAAAGCCGTGGGCTGGGAAACGGAAGGTCTCGACGATAACCGGACTGATCGCCTATGACTATGTCTGTCAGGTTGCAGAGATATACAAGCAGGCGGCACCGGGGCTTGATCTGCAGGTTTTCCCAATCCGGAATGATTTCTTCGGCGAGAAGATCACGGTGACAGGACTTCTGACCGGACAGGATATCGTGAAGCAGTTACAGGGCAAGGATCTGGGAGAGGCGTTATTCCTTCCAAGCCAGATTGTGAAGGCGGATGAGCCGATTTTTCTCGATGATATGACGGTGGACGAATTGCAAAACGCTTTACAAGTACCGGTGATTATTGTACAATCAAGCGGTGTGGGATTATTTAACAGAATGATAGAAATGGAGAACGAACATGAGTAGACCGGTTGTTGCCATTGTCGGCAGACCAAATGTCGGTAAATCTACATTGTTTAACACGCTGGCGGGCGATCGTATCTCGATCGTACAGGATACACCAGGTGTTACAAGAGATCGAATCTATGCCGATGTGACATGGTTAAATTATAATTTTACGATTGTGGATACGGGCGGTATCGAGCCGGAATCCAACGATATTATATTGAAGAGTATGCGGGAGCAGGCAGAGATCGCGATTGAAACCGCAGATGTGATTCTATTTGTGACAGATGTCCGTCAGGGACTTGTCGATGCGGACGGAAAGGTTGCAGATATGTTACGCCGTTCGAAGAAACCAATCGTGCTGGTTGTCAATAAAGTGGATAGCTTCGAGAAGTTTATGCCGGATGTATACGAGTTTTACAATCTGGGACTGGGTGATCCACAGCCAATCTCAGCGGCATCCCAGCTTGGACTTGGCGATATGCTCGACGAGGTGGTCAAGCATTTCGGCGAGAATGCATTAAATGAGGAAGAGGATGAGCGCCCGCGTATTGCAATCATCGGAAAGCCAAACGTTGGTAAATCATCCATCATCAACAAGCTGCTCGGCGAGGATCGTGTGATTGTATCGAACATTGCCGGTACGACACGTGACGCGATCGATACAACGATCAAGCGGAATGGCACAGAATATGTGTTTATTGATACGGCGGGACTGCGCCGGAAGAATAAGATCAAGGAAGAGATTGAGCGGTACAGTATCATCCGTACTGTATCAGCGGTCGAGCGATGCAATGTGGCAGTGCTCGTCATTGATGCAACGGAGGGAATTACCGATCAGGATACGAAGATCGCAGGTATCGCCCATGAGCGCGGCAAGGGTATGATTATCGCCGTCAATAAATGGGATGCAATCGAGAAGAATGACAAGACAATGAAGAAGTTCACCGAGGATGTGCGTGAGAAGCTTTCGTATATGCCGTATGCGGAACTGCTCTTTATCTCTGCGGAGACCGGTCAGCGTCTGCCGAAGCTTTTTGAGACGATTGACATGGTTATCGAGAACCATTCGCTTCGTGTGGCAACCGGTGTCCTGAATGAGATCATGGCGGAGGCAGTTGCCTTGAACCAGCCACCTTCTGATAAGGGTAAACGTCTGAGACTTTACTATATCACACAGGTTTCTGTGAAGCCGCCGACGTTTGTTATCTTTGTCAATGATAAAGAACTGATGCATTTTTCTTATACGAGATACATCGAGAATAAAATACGGGAGGCGTTTGGATTTAAGGGAACGCCGCTGAAGTTCATTATACGGGAGAGGAAAGAAAAATAATCATGATACTAGCGAGAGTGATCTGTCTGGTGGCAGGCTATGCATTTGGACTGCTTCAGACATCGTATATCTATGGAAGAATGAAAGGCATTGATATCCGGGAGCATGGAAGCGGCAACGCCGGAACGACGAATGCCCTCCGGGTACTCGGAAAGAAAGCCGGACTGATCGTATTTATCGGCGATCTGTTCAAGGCAATCATCATCAGTGCGATCGTGCATGTTGTGATCGGACATTTGTATCCAAACGAGGTGTATCTGTATCTTGCCTATGCCGGACTTGGTACCGTGCTTGGACATAACTTCCCTTGTTATTTGCATTTTAAGGGTGGAAAGGGTATCGCAACAACGGCGGGTATCATCGTTGGATTCTTAGATCCTGTGATTATCGTCAGCTGTCTGATCGCATTTATTGTGATCGTAGCAATTACCAGATATGTGTCCCTTGGTTCCATCACCATCGTGACGATGTTCTGTATCGAGTATGCGATCTTCGCATTCCATGGGAAATACGGCTTTGATCTGGCGAGTGCACCATCGTATCATGCGATGGTGGAGAGCGTGATCGTGGTAGCCGTGATCTGCGGAATGGCGATCGTGCGGCATCATGCGAACATCGTGCGGCTGTTGCATCATGAGGAAAATAAATTAGGCGCGAAAAAAGCGGTTTCATAAAGGGGGTTAACGTATGAAGATCGGTATATTGGGTGCCGGAAGCTGGGGTACAGCGTTGACGGTACTGTTATCAGACAATGGACATGATATTACTGTGTGGTCTGTGGACGAAAAGGAAATTGAGATGCTTGACACGAAACGGGAACATCTGACGAAGCTGCCTGGCGTGAAGCTGCCGGATTCGGTGCGTTTTACGACAGATGAGCAGGAGGTGTGCAAGGATGCAGAGCTTCTCGTGATGGTCGTTCCATCGCCATTTATCAGAAGCACGGCGAAACGTGTCGCACCTTACATAACAGAGGCACAGACAATTGTAAATGTATCGAAGGGAATTGAGGATGAATCCCTTAAGACTCTGACAGAGGTAATACACGAAGAGATTCCACAGTGCAAGGTTGGAGTCTTATCCGGTCCAAGCCACGCAGAGGAAGTTGGAAAGCGTATGCCGACAACCGTGGTTGCCGGTGCGAAGGATAAGAAGACCGCGCTTATGATCCAGGATGCATTTATGAACGATTACTTCCGTGTGTACGCGAGCCCGGATGTGATCGGTATTGAGCTTGGCGGGGCACTGAAAAATGTCATCGCGCTTGCGGCAGGTGTCGGCGATGGACTTGGCTGTGGTGACAATGCAAAGGCTGCGATCATCACACGTGGTATAGCGGAAATCATCCGTCTTGGAACTGCGATGGGCGGTGAGCTTGAGACATTTGCAGGTCTTTCCGGAATTGGAGATCTGATCGTGACCTGTGAATCCAAGCATAGCCGGAACCGGAAGGCAGGATTCCTGATGGGACAGGGTAAGACCTATAAGGAAGCAATGGATGAAGTACAGATGGTTGTTGAGGGCGTGTATTCTGCAAAGGCAGCTTACAAACTCAGCCAGAAATATGGTGTGGAGATGCCGATCGTGTCGGTCGTCAATCGGTTGTTGTTTGAGGATTTAAACGCAGAAGAGGGTATGAAGATGCTACTCACCAGAAACCGTACTTCTGAATCGACAAGACTTGCATGGGACAATGAGCAGGCCTAGAGACATATATCAATAAAGAAGTGAAATAGAAGCTGTCAGAGGACGGCTTCTATTTTTTTGGAATAAATCATGTAGCCGGACATATATTATATTGAGTTATTGAACATAGTCAGGTAGGAATATAGGAGGCTAGTGCTTGGATGAACATTTATAAGGATATAGAAACACGAACCAATGGCGAGATCTATATCGGTGTGGTCGGTCCGGTGCGGACAGGAAAATCGACCTTTATCAAGCGATTTATGGAGCTGATGGTGCTTCCGGCGATTGCGGATGATAATAATCGGAAGCGTGCCATGGATGAGCTGCCTCAGTCGGCTGCCGGAAAAACCGTGATGACGACCGAGCCAAAGTTTATCCCGAAGGAAGCGGTTGAAGTGCTGTTTGAGGATGGGGTACATTTCAAATGCCGCATGATTGACTGTGTCGGATACATGGTACAGGGCGCAGAGGGACACGAGGAGGACGGCAAGGAACGGCTTGTGAAGACACCGTGGTTTGACTATGATATCCCGTTTACAAAGGCGGCAGAGATTGGAACAAAGAAGGTCATCTACGATCATTCGACCGTCGGCATCGTTGTCACCTGTGACGATACAATCTCGGAGCTTGACCGAAGTGCGTACATACAGCCGGAGACACAGACGATTCAGGAGTTAAAGACGCTCGGCAAGCCGTTTATCGTGATCTTAAATACGAGAAAGCCAGCCAGCCCGGAGACACTGGAGCTTGCACAGCAGATGGAAGCAGAGTATGGTGTCGGGGTATTGCCGATCAACTGTGACCAGCTGCGGAAAGCCGATGTCGTACATATCTTTGAAGCACTGTTGTTGGATTTCCCGGTGACCTGTGTGAAGTTTGATATCCCAAAATGGGTGGAAGCACTCGATATGAAGGATGCAATCAAACAGAAAATCGTGGAGAAGACAAACCAGATCTTTAGTCAGATGTATCTGATGAAGGATGCGACGAACTATGCGTTTGTCGAGGATGAATATCTGCAGTCCATCGAGATGCAGGCACTCAACCTGGCAGATGGCTCTGTCGAGATCCGTCTTGTATTAAAACCAGAATATTACTATGCAATGCTCTCTGAGATCATGGGTGAACCGATCCAGAACGAATACGATTTCATGAAAGCAGTCAAGTCACTTGCTGCGACGAAATCCCAGTGTGCGAAGGTAAGTACTGCGCTGATGCAGTCGTTTAAGACCGGCTATGGCTCGGTAACACCAGATGCAGGCGATATCCGGCTGGGTGAACCGGAGATCATCAAGTCCGGAAACAAGTTCGGCGTGAAATTGACGGCGCAGGCACCGTCCATCCATCTGATCAAGGCGAATATCACGACTGAGATTGCACCGATCGTCGGCTCCGAGGAACAGGCGAAAGATCTGATCGCCTATATCCATCAGGATGGGGAGAAGCAGGACGATATCTGGGATGTGAATATATTTGGTAAGACGGTGCGCCAGCTTGTGGAGGATGGACTTTCCGCGAAGGTTAACAAGATCACGCAGGAAAGCCAGCAGAAATTACAGGATACGATGGAGAAGATCGTCAACGATTCGAACGGCGGAATGGTTTGCATTATTATCTAAAAGATGATAGAATAGCCGGGTATGGACGAAAAATTAGAATTTAAGATCAATCAGTTTGAAGGTCCGCTTGACCTGCTGCTGCATCTGATCGATAAGAATAAATTTAATATATTTGATATTCCAATCGTCGAGATTACCGAGCAGTATCTGGATTACCTGAATCGTATGCAGGAGGAAAATCTGGACGTGATGAGTGAATTTCTCGTGATGGCAGCGACATTGATTTCTATTAAGGCGAAGATGTTACTGCCACGCGAGGAGAAGGAAGAGGAAGAAGAGGAGGATCCGCGTGCCGAGCTTGTGCGTCGTCTGTTGGAATACAAGATGTACAAATACGCATCGCTGGAGCTGAAGGATATGAACCTCGATGCCGGAAAGAACTATTATAAGCCGGCGACGATTCCGAAGGAAGTCCTCGAATACAAAGAGGAGATTGATCCGGCAGAGGTGATCGGAGACGTGACACTCGCGAAGTTAAATGAGATATTCACGCAGGTGATGAAGCGTACGGTTGACCGTGTTGATCCGGTGCGTAGTAAATTCGGAACGATCGAGAAGGATGAAGTGCGGATCGAAGATAAGATGGAAGAGATCCGGGCGGGCATCCGCGGGTTAAAGGGGATTAATTTCAAGACGCTGCTGGAGATCCAGGCGAGCAAGATCAATATTATTGTGACATTTATGGCAATCTTAGAGCTGATGAAGGTCGGGGATATCACGATCCGGCAGGATGAACTGTTTGGCGATATCATCATTGACTCCCTCGAGGCTTAGTGGGTAGCCAGACAGGATGCAGATTACGGATGTAAGAACGGAGGAACATAGAGTGGAAGAAAGCGTGAAGAAAACAGAGGCTGCGATTGAAGCGGTTCTTTTTTCCATGGGAGATGCAGTAGAATTAAAAGATCTGTCCGATGTTCTGCAGGTGGATACGAAGACACTGCAGAAGATTCTGGATGATATGATGGTTCGGTATGAGGAAGAAGACCGGGGCATCAAGATTGTGAAGCTGGAGAATGCATACCAGCTTTGTACGAAGAACGAATATTACGACATATTGTCGAATCTTGTTAATATCCCGAAGAAGCACAGCCTGACAGATTCCCTGATGGAGACATTATCTATCGTGGCATATAAGCAGCCGGTTACAAGACAGGAGATCGAGGCAATCCGAGGTGTGTCGTGCGTGCATGCAATCAATCGACTTGTGGAATACAATCTGATTACAGAAGTAGGAAGACTGGATGCGGTCGGACGACCAATCCTGTTTGGAACAACCGAGGATTTCTTAAGATGTTTTGGTGTTTCTTCGATGGACGAGCTTCCATCTATCACCCCGGACAAGATCGAACGATTCCGTCAGGAGGCAATGGACGAAGTAAATATCAAAGTAGAAGTATAAAGAGAGATAGAAAAATGGGTATCTGTTTGCAGATACCCATTTATAATATACTGTCGATGTTAATATCAGTCTGTTTCGACAAATCGATAAAATTATTCTTTGTTTTTACCATCGGTTTGGAGAGACGGACTTTGTTGATAAAGACAATGTCACCTTCCTCACCGTTGCTTAAACGGACTTTACAATTCATATAGCTGTTTACCACGTGCTCTAAGAAAGTAAGCAGGTATTTTGGATTGTATTTTTTTAGTCCGTCTTCCTCGAACATGTTGATGACTTTAAATGGACTGATCGGTCCGCGATAGACGCGTTTTGCTGTCATAGCCTCGTAGATGTCTGCAATCGTGACGATCTGGGCACACCAGTCAATCTGGTTGCCTTTTAAGCCAATCGGGTAGCCGGAGCCATCGCATTTCTCGTGGTGCATCAGGGCGGCATACTGGATATGCGGATCGAGCTTGTTCTTCTGTAACAGCTGATACCCTTTGACCGGATGGGTTTTGATAATGTCGAACTCGTCCTTCGTGAGCCTGCCCGGCTTCTTCAATATCGCATCCGGAATCAGCAGCTTGCCTACATCATGGAACAGACCGCAGGCGGTGATGAGTTTCTTGTCATCTTCGGACAGATTCAGCCAGTCAGCGAAGATATTGCAGATGAGCGCGACGTTTAATGAATGGTTAAAGGTCGAATCATCATAGTTTTTCATGGTTGAAAGCATTGTGAAGATGCTGAGAGGGGAGTCGTTTAACGCTTTCATCGTCGTCATGGTGTTCTGAAGCATCATATCCACGTCAATCGGAGCATTCTTGTAGACAATATCGTTTAAATGATTGCCCATTTCGGAGATGCTTTTCTCATAACGGTGGACAAACTTTTTGTATTGTGGTTTTTCTTTGATTTTCTCGGCATCCAGTGCAGAGGAGAGATCGTTCTCCTGTGATTTATCAGCAGGCTCCACAATATCGGAGACATCAACAAACACAACATCATTCCCGGAAAGCATCTGGATGATACTCTTCGTAAGCACCGTATCCTTCGGTACGATCAGCTTGCCACTGTTGGAGTAGGTGTCGGTCAGTGTAACCATACCTTCCTCTAATTCAGATGTAAAAAGTGTTGCCATACGCGTCATCCTTCGTCGAAAATTCTTCTATTTATTTTACAGGATTTCGGAAACGATTTCAATTAGAAAGTCTAACTCGTCACAATTATCCATATAATGGAGTAGATGTCTGAGAAGCGTGATAAGAAAGGAACAGCATGAAGAACTATATTGTATATCTACTCGTTATGATCGTTGTGATCTGTGGGTGTCCGGTTCCGTCTTCTGCGGCGGAGGAACCGAAGTTGTATGCGAAGGCGGCAGTGCTGATGGATGCGGATACCGGGCGGGTATTATACGGAAGGGCACCGGATGAGGCGCTTCCTATGGCTAGCACGACAAAGATCATGACACTGATTCTCGCGCTTGAATATGGAAATCCGGATGATGTTGTGACTGTGAGCAGCTACGTGGCAAAGATGCCGGAGGTACGGTTAGGGCTTCATGCCGGTGACCGGTATGTGCTGCAAGATCTTCTGTATTCTATGATGTTAGAGAGCCACAATGACAGTGCATGTGCAGTGGCGGAACAGGTTGGGGGAAGCGTGGAGGCATTTGCACAGATGATGAACCGGAAGGCGGCAGAAATCGGACTGCATGATACATATTTTATCACACCGAACGGATTAGACGCCGAGGATGCGGGCGGCGTACACCATACGACCGCCCGTGAGCTGGCACAGCTCATGCGGTATTGCGTTACGCAGTCGGAACAGAAAGAAGCGTTTCAGGCAATCTGCCAGACAAGGCAGTATACCTTCGCAAGTTGTGATGGTACACGGCAGTTTACAGTATATAATAAGAATGCGCTGCTCGACCGCATGGATGGCGTGCTCGCCGGGAAAACGGGATTCACCGGGAATGCCGGGTATTGCTATGTGGCGGCGGTGAATGTCGGAGAAAAACATTTTATCGTGGCGCTGCTTGCGTGTGGCTGGCCGCACAACCGGCATTACAAATGGGCAGATACGAGAGCCCTGCTTGCATATGGCGATGCAAACTATGAATACCGGGAAATCAAACTTGCAGGGGTGCAGATTCCTGCTATTCCGGTCGCAGATGGCCTGGAACCGACCATTTCCGGTACGTGTGAGGGGAAGCTTACCGTTTTGCTTTCTGAGACGGAGACGGTACAGCGGCGGTTTGTACCGGAAAGCGGACTGACCGCACCGGTTGCACGGGGCGACATGGTCGGCACCCTGCAGATATCCATCGGGGACACCCGGCTTGCCGGATATCCGGTGTATGCAGCAGAAACTGTAGACAAAAAGGATTTTTCTTATTATATTGGAACCGTATTCGATGCATTTTTTTATTGAGAAGCAAGAGACCTTTCCCAAGCAGTATGCATATAATAGAGTATCGTAAGGAGGATGTGACAGCGTATGCGGAATATCATTGTTTTCGGACACGATCCGCGGATGGAGAGTGTCGCCGGATATTTTTATCATCTTGGATATGATGTATATGAGAACCCGGAAGAACCGGTTGCGGATGCGTGTGTGATCACCGCACCGAAGCTTTCGGAGGCAGAGGAGGAGATTCTGTGTGCGTACATGACAGACGACCAGATCTTATATCACGGTCTGCTGTCAGCAGCAAGTTGGCAGAAGCTGCAGGAAAAAGGTGTTACCTGTCATCCATATCTGCAGCTTGAAACACTTGTGACGGAGAATGCGCAGCTCACCGCACAGGGAATCCTGTCAATCGCCGGAAGAGATGCCGTGCTCTTGGAAAGCCACTGTCTTGTACTTGGATATGGGCATTGCGGAAAAGCAATTGCGGATGCACTGGCAAAAGCCGGGGCACATGTGGATGTTGCAGTCAGACGGAAGGAACTGAAAGCCGAGATCGAACAGCATGCATATGGATACCGAAATCTTGCACAGTGGGATCATTACGCCTATGACAAATACAGCTATGTGTTCAACACGATACCGGCAATGGTCTTAGACGCCGGGCATCTGCAATGGTTTTCCCCGTCGATTCTCATCTATGATATAGCTTCAAGCCCGGGCGGAACGGATTTTGCGTATTGTAAGGCACACGGCATCCGGGCAGACATCTATCTGGGTATCCCCGGAAAGCTGTATCCAAAGGAAGCAGGAACTGTGATTGCTTCCGGTATCTACGAGCATGCGCTCGTCACGGAGACTCCTTCGGACTAACAAAAAGGAGCCATAAGGTATGCGGTCAGACTGTCATCTGGGATTTGCGATTACCGGATCATTTTGTACGTTCGAAAAGATAAAAAAACAGATAGAGCTTCTACGGGATGAGGCGGCGAGTATCACGCCGATTTTTTCACAGCATGCCTATGAACTGGATACGCGGTTTGCAGAGGCGAAGTCCTTTGTGAAAGAGATCGAGACAATCACAGGAAGAAGCGCGATTCACACGATACAGGGCGCAGAACCGGTCGGACCGAAGAAGCTGTTCGATGCCCTTGTGATCGCACCCTGCACGGGAAACACAGCAGCAAAGCTTGCAAATGGAATCACGGATACTCCGGTTTTGATGGCGGCGAAGTCGCACCTTCGGAACGGGCGTCCCGTGATCATTGCTATTTCCACGAACGATGCGCTTGGCATCAATCTGCAGAACATCGGAAAGCTCATGGTGATGAAGCATATCTATTTCGTTCCGTTTGGACAGGACGATGCGGCAAAAAAGCCGAATTCCTGTGTGGCGGATATGACAAAGATTGCAGAGACGGTAGAATATGCACTGGCAAAGGAGCAGATCCAGCCGGTATTATTATAAAAAATGGTCAATTTGGAACCGTTCGTCCCAGAAAAATGCATTTCGTCCCAGAAAGGTTGTCACAACAAGTAAAATATGTTACAAAAAAAGCATGTTACTATCAGTGTAGCGTGCTTTTTTGTTATGGTGAGGGGGGAATGCACACATTTATACGATGCATTCGATTATCATGCAGAAATGATGATTATAGTTAACTGAGATAAGAAAGAGAGGGATCCTATGCGAAAAAGAGAGGGAATGAAAAAACGAAGATCAAGGATACTGGCATGGCTGCTGGCGTGTTTTATGGTGCTGTCTGTGATACAGGGGACAGGCTGGGGCAGTCTCACCGTGCAGGCGGAGGAAAGTAATGAAGAAGGGAATGAAAATACTGCGGGAAAAAATGTACCGCAGACGTTGTCGTTATGTGAAAAAGGCGGACAAGGCAAGGAAATTATTTCTGGCGGAACATTGAAGGATGATGGAAATTCAGATAGTAAGGATACGATATATCAAGGAACTAATTGGTATTATGACAGTACAGAAAATCAGCTTGTACTGAAAGGTGCATCTATAAATTATATAATTTGTGTTGGTGGTGATCTTTCTGTTTTGATATATGGGGAGAATAATACAGTAAGTGGTGCTATCACTTCACAGTCAGGCAATGGAGAGTATACATTGGAGATAAAAGGTGTCGATGATGGAAGTCTGATAGTTGGAACAAGAATTGAGGACGCTTCAAGTGGATCTGGAAACAAAATGAATTTGAAAATTACAGATGCAACAGTAACAACGCAGGCGATTATATGTAACGGCAGCTTGAACATAGACAATAGTCATGTAAATGCATCTCTGACTGGAGAGCTTAACAATAACGCAATTGGTGCTGAAGGGAATATTAGTATTGTAAACAGCTATGTTCAGGCGAATACTAAAAAGGATTATGCCATTCAATCAAAAAGTAAAATCAGTATATCAGATAGTCAGATTCTGGCTGGTAGCAACAGCACTTATGAAAGTGCTGTGATTGATGAAATGGATAAAGTGGGTGTCTTTAAAAATACTTATAGCAATTGCATTATAACAAAGCAATGGAAAGATTTTGAGACAAATACTGGTGTAACGAAAACATATGTATATGGTACAGCTACGTTAAAAGAGAATTTAACGATTGCAAGTGGAGAGAGTATTGACTTTGCAAGTGGTGCAAGCATTACGAATCTGGGTAAGCTTACTGTCGAAGATGGTGCCACAATTCAGGTGGATGATAAAGTACATACGCATAATATCGATGGCGGAGTTACTTGCGAATGGAAGGATGCAGATACACATGTGCAAAAGAGTGTTTGTAAGGATTGTCCGATTGCATATATAGCAGAAACAGAACAAAAGCAACATAATTATAATACACAGGGCTTTTGTACAGAATGTGATGCTTACCAGCCGGCAGTGCTTACGACAGATCAGTATGACATCAATGGAGATAACAGTAAGGATAACGTATACGAAATCAGCAATGCCGGTCAGCTTTATTGGTTTGCAGGGCTTGTAAATGGTACACTTCCGGGAACCAAGCGGAATCTATTTGTAAATGCAGTCCTGAAAGCGGATATTGTTATAAATAAAAATGTTCTGAAGTCGGATGGAACATTGAATGATGGAACATTCAAGGAATGGACACCGTTTGAAGCATATGGTGGTATATTTGACGGACAGAATTACACGATTAGTGGAATATATTTCAATCACACGGAAAAAGTGCGTGCGGGATTGTTCGGCGAAGTAGGACATGGAAGTCAGGTTTCCAATGTGAGAATTATGAATTCTTATATCAGTGGTCAAAAAGAAGTAGGCGGCGTATGTGGATGTAATTATGGAACAATCATAAATTGTAGCAACACAGGTACTGTCAGTGGTCAAGCGTATGTAGGTGGTGTGTGTGGAAATAATGATTATGGAACAATTACAAATTGCAATAATGCAGGCACAGTTAATATACCAACATATGCGGAAGCGCTTTTTGGTGGAGTATGTGGGAATAATTATGGAACAATGGAAAACTGCAATAATACCGGTTCTGTCAATGGTTATTACGAGGTAGGCGGAGTATGTGGGCATAATGATGGAATAATCACAAACTGTAGCAACGTAGGTGTTGTCAGTGGAACAGGGGATTGCGTAGGCGGAGTTAGTGGGAGTAATTATGGAACAATTACAAATTGTAGCAACGCAGGTACTGCTAGTGGAACAAGTTGGCAGGTAGGCGGAGTGTGCGGATATAATTATAAAAAGGGAACCATCACAAATTGCAACAATACAGGCAAAATTAGTGGAACAAGTCGGTATGTAGGTGGAGTGAGTGGATATAATAAGGGAACCATCACAGATTGTTATTTTGACAGTACTGTTTACGTGGGAGATGCGATAGGCGTTGTGGATGCGGGAACGGTTACAAACGTTGAAGGTAAAACGACAGAACAGTATAAGAGTGGTGAGGTTGCTTATCTTTTACAGGGAGATCAGGAAGATACTGTCTGGGGACAGACACTTTCCGAAGAAGGTGGAGAATCATATCCGGTGCTTGGTGGCAAAAAGGTTTACCAGAACATATCCTATGATAGCTGTGTCGAGGATGAGAATAAGATTGTCTATACCTATTCGAATGAGGCAAAAGCGATAACTGCGTTAGGACATGATTATGTGGTGTCTGAGGAAAAATCGGAGGATGGCACAAGTGTAACACTGAAATTCACCTGCCAGAGAGAAGGCTGTACGTCGGAGACAGACAAGCACGAGATAGCTGTGACATTGACCTCACCAGAGGCAGAGACTCTTGTTTATGATAAAACTGCCAAGGAAGCAATTGTGACGGTGACACCAGAGGATGCGTTTGATTCGGTAACAGTAAGCTATGAGTATGCGTGGGATGGCGATTCCGCATATGACAAGCCGGTCTATGCTGGCAATTATACAGCGACTGTGACGGTTCGATTAGGCGAGGAAGAGGCAAGGGCCTCGATTGATTATACGATACAGAAAGCGAAGCTTTCGGTTGTGAATGCGGGAGCGGATAAAAAAACATATGATGGTACAACAAAGGTACAGATCACGAATGTATCATTAGCTGGTGCATTAGAAAACGATGAGGTTGTCGTTGATACAACCGATCTGTATGGTGATCTTTCAGACAAGAATGCCGGTACATATTCAGAGATTACACTGCCAGAAATGGAATTGGTTGGATCTGAAGCGGATAATTACGAACTGATCCAGCCGACCAATCCGGTAGAATTAGCTACGGATGTGACAATTGACAAGGCATCTATGAACTTAGAGGATGTAAAATTGACAAGTGTTTATACAGGTCAGAAGCTGCGGGTTGATCTGGATGCGTTGCTGCCAGAGGATTGCGGAGCGATTACATATGACAATGTAAAAAACACTAGGGGTATCAGTTATGAGGAGGAACCGGTTGTTTCGGACGAGCATTTCCTGACATTCGTTACCAAGGGTGGCGATATTGGTGATACCGGGAGAATTACGATAGACGTATCTACAACCAATTATACGAATAAAACTGTGATTATAGATATCATACTGGTTGATAAAATTCCGGTATACGTTAAAGTTGGATATGCGGTTTCGGTGAAGAACGCATCACTTACATACGGACAGACCCTTTCCATTCTGAAATTTGAGGATGTTGTGTTTGAAGATAAAGAAGGAAATGCGGTAAAAGGAACACTTGCATGGAAGAATCCAGATAAAGTGCCAGAATATGGAACCCATAGTGAGGAATGGATATTTACACCGGAAGATTCAATTTATGATACGGCAGAGGGTACGATATCCGTTAGCGTGGAGAAGGCAACGCCGGAAGTAACAGAGCTTCCAACGGTAATGGATCGTGTGTATCATCCGGGAACCAAGTTGGAGAACAGCGACCTGACCGGTGGAAAGGTGCTTCATGTAGATGGTACAGAAATGCCTGGTAGCTGGTGGGTAATTGACAAGAGTGTTTTGACGGTGGATAAGCAGGAATATCAGGTACGATTCCAGCCGTCAGATCTGATGGATAAGACCAATTATATTTATCCAGACAGAATGATTACTGTAAGTGTTACAAAGGCAACGCCATATATCACAGAGATTCCGACCGCAGAAACACTTACCTATGGAGAGTCCTTGAAGGATGCTGCACTGACAGGCGGAAAAGTACAGTACAGCGCGGATGAGGCAATCGAAGTGGCTGGAACATTTACATGGAAGCTTGTAGATACGAAACCAACCGTTGCAGACAGTGACAGCACGAATTATATCGTTGTGTTTACACCAGATGACAGTGTGAATTACGCGACTGTTGAAACACCGGTTTGTGTAACTGTACAGAAAGCATCAAAGGCTCCGAACATGCCAGAGGCATCTATGGATGTAGACTATACGAAGACAACAGTTGGTTCAGTGTTACTTCCAACAGGCTGGAAGTTTGAGGATACGAAGCTGGATACTGCACTGGAGATCGACAAGCCAGTGACAGTTACAGCAAACTATGTTGGCGAAGATGCAGGCAACTACGAGGTGGAAAGTGTAGAGATCACACTGACGCGAAAGGCTTGTACGCATCCAACGACCAAGTGGATCGTCGATAAAGAAGCGACCGTAGATGCAGAAGGAAGCAGACTTAAGGAATGTACGGTCTGCAAGACAGTTCTTGCTACCGAGACGATTGCGAAGCTCAAAGCACAAACACCGGATGTTA